>Ga0155956_1149_pt1 | contig 15520 bp, 17 predicted proteins | sample RifCSPlowO2_02_FD_107610 | JGI IMG/M metagenome (GOLD analysis project Ga0155956, IMG submission 107610) | Betaproteobacteria bacterium RIFCSPLOWO2_02_FULL_62_17 | reverse complement strand
GCATCGCCTCGGGAGCGGTGCGCGTCAATGGCGAAGACCTGCTCGCCCTGCCTGAGGCCGCCATGCGCGACGTGCGCGGCCGGCGCATCGCCATGATTTTCCAGGAACCGGCGACCAGCCTCAATGCGGTGATGACCGTGGGCCGGCAGATCGAGGAGGTGCTGGAACGCCACCTGAAACTTTCCGGCGACGCGGCGCGCCAGCGGGCGATCAGCCTGCTTGACGCGGTGGGCGTGCCCGACGCGCCGCGCCGCGTCGGCGAATATCCGTTCCAGTTGTCCGGCGGCCTCAAACAGCGGGTGATGATCGCCATGGCGCTCGCCGCCGAACCCGAGATCCTGGTGGCCGACGAGCCGACCACGGCGCTCGATGTGACCATTCAGGCGCAGGTGCTCGATCTGCTGAAGAAGCTGCAAGCCGAGCGCGGCATGGCCATCCTGCTCATCACGCACGATCTGGGCATCGTCGCCGGCATGGCGGCGCGCGTCGCGGTGATGTACGCGGGCGAGATCGTGGAGATTGCCGGGCGCGATGCATTCTTCTCCAACCCTCAGCATCCGTATTCAAGGAAACTGTTCGAGTCCCTGCCGGGTGCTGCGCGCCGCGGCGCGGAGCTGGCGGTTATTCCCGGACAGGTGCCGCCGCTGAACAGTGAATTTCACGGCTGCCGCTTCGCCGAGCGCTGCGAGTTCGCGCACACGCGCTGCCGCGAGGAATCACCGGGGTGGACCGCAGTCGCCGGGGATCACAGGGTGCGTTGTCATTGGGTTGAAGATCAACTCAAGGGCAAGGTGGCGACGCAGACTCACGCTCGGAAGTCCGGTGATTCCAAAGGGGCGCCTGATCGGCAGGCGCTCGCGCAAAGCACCGACGCGGCGCTTCTTACGGTCAAGGATCTCAAGGTCCATTTTCCGATCCGCAAGGGCGTATTCAAGCGCGTCGTTGCTCAGGTCAAGGCGGTTGACGGCGTTTCACTGGAGGTCGCGGCGGGGAAGACGCTGGCGCTGGTGGGCGAATCCGGCTGCGGCAAGACCACCGTGGGCAAGGCGATCCTCCAGTTGATCCGACCCACCGCGGGGGAAGTCATTTTTGACAATGTCGAGCTGACCCGGCTGCGGGGCGAGGCGCTGCGCGCGCGGCGGCGCGAGTTCCAGATCATCTTCCAGGATCCCTATGCTTCGCTCAATCCGCGCATGCGGGTCGAGGAAATCCTCGGCGAAGGCATGAGCGCGCTGGGCATCGGTGCCGAGAAGGGTTCGCAGCAACGCCGGCTGTACGAGCTTCTGGATCAGGTGGGACTGCCGCAGTCGGCCCTGGCGCGCTATCCGCATGAGTTCTCCGGCGGGCAGCGGCAGCGCATCGCCATCGCGCGCGCGCTGGCGGTCGAGCCGCGCCTCATCATCTGCGACGAACCCACCAGCGCCCTCGATGTTTCGGTGCAGGCGCAGATTCTCAATCTCCTGGCAAGGCTGCAGCGCGAACTCGGCCTCGCCTACCTTTTTATTACCCATAACATTGCCGTGGTGGAGTACCTGGCTCACGAGGTGGCGGTGATGTATCTGGGCCGCATCGTCGAGCGCGGCAGCGCCGCCGAAGTGCTGGGCTCGCCCAAACATCCCTATACTCAGGCACTGCTCTCCGCGGTGCCGAGCATCGAGGCGGAAAGCGGGCGCGCGGTCATCAAACTGGAAGGCGAGCTGCCGTCGCCGGTAAATCCCCCGGCGGGCTGTCACTTTCATCCGCGCTGCCGCGAGGCGCGCCCCGAATGCCGCGTAAACTATCCTGGTGTTTCGCAGCTTTCGCCGACGCACAGGGTGGCATGCTGGTTGTATCCGCAAAAGGCCTGAGCCGCCAGCGCGCACGCAAGCTCCTGGGCATTGAACCGGAAATGGGGAGGAACGATGGCGCATGACGAATGGGTCGATATAGGCGCGGCGGCGGAGTTTTCACGCCAGCCGGTGCAGCAGGTGATGCTGGGCCGCGTGCGCGTGGCCGTGAGCTATCGCGACGGCAGATTCGGCGCGATCTCGGGGGTTTGCAATCACGTTGGCGGGCCCCTCGGACAGGGCAGGCTCGACGGCGACTACGTGGTCTGTCCCTGGCACTACTGGAAATTTCATTTCCAGACCGGCAAAGGCGAGCCGGGTTTCGAGGAAGACGCGGTGCCCGCCTATGAAGTGCGCGAGGAAAACGCGCGGGTACTGCTGCGCCCGATACCAGTGTCAAAGCGCACCAGAAAGCTGCACGCGCCGCACCCGCTGGCGCGGCCGGTGGTCGCCAACAGCGGCGCGATCCGCGTGCTGGGAATATCCACCACATCCATGACGCAAGGGCAGGAGCGCTACAGCACCTCGGATGACCTGCTCAAGAGCGCGCTGGCGCACGCCGCGTCATCGCTGGGTTGCGAGTCCCAGCTCGTGCGCCTGCACGATTTGAAATTCCGCCCCTGTGAAGGTTTTTATTCGAAGTCGGCGCGCGCCTGCACCTGGCCCTGCTCGATCACCCAGATGGATCCAGAGGATCAGCTCGATCGGGTCTACGAGGGACTGGTGCATTGGGCCGATGTCATCCTGGTCGCCACGCCGATCCGCTGGGGCGCGGCCAGCAGCCTGTATTTCAAGATGGTCGAACGCATGAACTGCATTCAGAATCAGGAAACCATCGCCGGCCGATCCCTGCTGCGCAATAAAGTGGCGGGCTTCATCATCACCGGCGGACAGGACAATGTGCAGGCGGTGGCGGGGCAGATGCTCGGATTCTTCGCCGAAATCGGCTGCCAGTATCCGCAATATCCGTATATCGCCCATTCGCGCGGCTGGAGCGCCGAGGACATGGAAAACAACACGCGCTACGTGCAGGACTCAAAACTGCTGCACGAGGGCGCCGGCGCGCTGGCGGGGCGCTGCGTGGAGATGGCCGGCATTCTGCGTGCCGGAAGCCTAAAGGATGAAATGCGGGAAGAACCGCGCGCGCGCGGCGGGCGCAAGGCGCAGGAACTCGATACTCATGCGCAATTGCAAGGCAGGGGCGCGGACCCGGCGCCGGGCGGAGAGTGACGCATTTGTCACTTTGAAAATACCAATAACAATATATGAACTGACTGGAAATGCACGCCGATTGGCCACTCTGATTAGGCAATCCTTTTAATTTTCTTTCAGGTAAGATGCCGCGAAGCGGTTATACAGGAGCCATGCCATGGCAGACGATATTGAAACGCGCACTAAAGTCACCATTCTTACCGCCACTTACCGGATCAGGGCCTACATCGATCTGGTGCCCGGCGCGCGGGTGACCGACTATATCAACGACGCCAAGGATTTCATCGCCCTCACCGAGGCGGAGGTGCGCGAGGCCGAAGGCCGCGTCGTGCTGAATGTACCGTTTCTCAATCTGAGCCGCGATCACGTCGTTATCGTCACGCCCGGGCATTGATACGACCGCGCGGCCAAGAACTCGCCGCGCTGTTTCCAACAGCCGGCGCGAGCTTTATGCGACGGCGGTTTTATTAGGTCCGCGCTGACTTGCCGCTGGCACGCGCAACGCCCTCAGCGGCCAGCAGTCCGAGTATGAATGCCTTGGACAGTCCCCCCATGTAGGCCATCTGTTTGCCGCCTTCAAGTCCCGCGACGGTGGAGCCGGCGGCGAACAGGCCGGGTATGACGCTGCCACCGGCGCGCAGCGCGCGGCAATCGACATCAATGGCGATGCCGCCCATGGTCGCGGTGATGCCGCTGCACAGGGGCAAGGCGTAAAACGGCGGGTGCAGGATCGGCCGCGCGGCGAGCGGGGTCATGGTGCGCGGCGGGTGCAAGGACGCAGCAGTACCTTTGGCTATGGTGGTGTTGAACTCACCGATCGTTGCGGTGAGCCCCTCCGGGGAAACCCCAGCCAGCGTCGCCAGTTCCGCAAGCTTGTAGGCCCGGTGCAAGGTTGCACCGGCCGACAAGATCATTGGATTGCCGGCCGGCCCCTTTCTGGCAATGGTGGTCCAGGTGAGGTCGTCGAAAATCAAGCTGGTGGAAAGCGGATCGTCCAGATGCGCCAACAGATTGGCCAGCACGATGCCGCCGCGGCCTTCATCGGCCACGCGCCTGCCATCGGGACCGACCACCAGGCCGGCCTGTGTCAAAGGATCGATCATGGGGAATGGCCAGAGCATGGTGTCAGCGGGGCAGGTGATGGCGTCGCGGTGCACCGGATGGCCGTAAAACGCCCCAAAACCGCACAATTGCGCACCCGCCGCCTCCGCCATGCGCAGGCCATCGCCCATGGCCGTGGCCGCGGAGCGAATCAGCAATCTATCCGCGCGCGGCGTGATGTAGCGGCGAATCATCTCGACATTGGAACTGAATCCGCCGTCGGCAATGACCACGGCCCTGGCATCGAGACGTTCAAGCTTTCCGCCAATCACGGCCTCGACACCGGCGCATGCGCCGTCGGCGATGGCAAGCGCTTTGGCATCCGCACCGCGGATAAGCCGGCCGCCGCGATTTTTCAGATTGGATTCGAGCTTGCGCAGCAGGTAATCCGCGCCGTGGCCTTCCCAGTCCAGGCCTTGCTTGAAGCGTCGCGGCGGCGCAAGCATGATGCTTTTGCCGGTGGGGGCGTTGACGAGAATATATTTGCCGCCTTCGGCGACCAGCCAGTCGATGGCGCGGCGCGAGTTGTCGGCGAAGGCTTTCGCCAGTGCCGGGTCGGCTTCGCCCTCGGTGCCCTGGTTGATGACTTCAAGCAATTTTTCTCCGGGCAGGCGCATGTCCTGAAACAGGATGTGTGCGATGCCGGTGGTGTAACGCGAATTGTTCAGGTAGCGCTCGGCGGTCTCTTTTTCCAGCACCGCTACCCGCAGGCCCAACTGCGCGCAGCGGTTCGCGGCGATTAGGCCCGCGAAACCGCCGCCGATGGCGACGACGTCAAACTGCATTTGCTGCGCCGCGTACGCGATCGATGAGGTTTGCGGCATCGCCGGGGAGCGCATCGCCGCGCCAGGCTACATGGCCATCCGGGCGCACCAGCACCAGCTTCTTTCCGTAAAGCTTTACGATATCGGGGTTTGAAATACCGAAGCTGGTGAATGGCACGCCGCATGCACTTGCTGCGGCTGACAGCGGTGCATTATCGGGGGCATCGGCTCCAAGTCGTAACAGCGTAAACCCGCGTCCGTACAAATCGAGCGTCGAGCGGCCGTTTTCCAGCCACGCGTGCGGCGCGCGCGCGCCCGGACGCGCCGTGGGGACATACTCAACGGCTTCATCCGCCGGGGCGGGCGTGCCATCGGCAACGCAAATGGGCGAGTCATCATAGCGATAACCCAGTTGCACGCCGCGAGTGCGGAACATGGCGCCCACGCCGCTCATGAGTTGCGCCCCCAGCTTTTCCCGCAAGGCATCGCCTTCGGGTGTCGCGTCTTCGATCGCGGCAATGCCTTTATCGAAATTGAGATGCCCCTGATAAAACCCGGTGGCATGGCGCACATTGCGCGCCCCCGCCGGGCGGCGCTCGGCGTCGTAGCTCGCGAGCAACCGGTCGCCGCCCCAGCCTTTTTCGACCGCTTCCAGTTTCCATCCCAGATCGACCGCATCGGCGATGCCGGTATTCATGCCGAGGGCACCGGTGGGCGAGACCTGGTGCACCGCATCGCCCAGCAGGTGCACGCGGCCTTCGGAATAGCGCTCGGCGACCACGCCGCGGCGCACCCAGACGCTGTGCCCGACCCACTCGACGTTCATCGGACGCTTGATGGCGCGGCGCAGCCAGGCGTCGCAATCGATATTGTTGGCGTCGAAATCCGCAGGCGTATCGAGCAGCATCAAGCGCCACAGGCCCGCGCGCGGATCGATCACGCGCACATTGGCCCACAAGCCATTTTTGTCTATGGCGAGATAAAAGGTGCCGCGGGGAATGCCCAGTTGCGCGAACAGGTCGGGTGTTTTGAAATACATATGCAGCGGGCGGCTGAGTTCCATCTTGCCTTGCAGGCCGATGCCGAGCTTCCTGCGCACCGGACTGCCCGCGCCGTCGCAGGCGGCGAGATGGCGCGCCCTCACAATTGCCTGCCTGCCGCTGTCCAGGTGATTAAGCTGCGCAGTCACTCCGTTCGCGTCGGCATCGAACGACTCCATGCGGCAGCGGTGCGCCAGCTTCACGCCGGAAAACGAGCGCGCCAGATCCTGCAGCATGGGGTCGAACCAGGTTTGCGAGCAGGCCTGCATGACCATCGGGCTGTCGGGACCCGGAGGATCGTCGCTGCGCGCCGGTCGCGGCATGCGCGCCAGTTCATAGCCGTCCATGGCGGTGACAAACACCACGTCCATCGGATGGTCGCCGGGGAAGGGGCAGTTCTGCACCCGTTCTGCAATGCCCCAGCGGCGGCAGAACTCCATGGTGCGGACATTGACTTCGTTCATTTTTGGCGTGCGGATAATTCCGTCGCCCTGCTCGACCAGCATGCAGTCGATGCCGCGCCAGCCCAGGTCGGCGGCGAGCGCCAGGCCGACCGGGCCGCCGCCTACGATCAGAACGGGCACTTCAGTCATGAAATAAAGTGAGGATCAAAACGGATGCGTCGACGTAGGCCTCATGGCTTTCGGCCATATATTACGTCATCAATGTTGCGGCTGGAATTGGGGTCGCCGGACTCGACCATGCCCGCATAGCGCATCCATGGCTTGGAGTCGTCTGCCGGGAGCACGGTGCGCAGGGAGCGTCGCAACAATTCCGCCAGCGAGATGCCGAGGCGCTTGGCTTCCGCTTTGGCGGCTTTGTATTCCGGTTCGAGCAGGCGAATACGGGTACGTTTCATCATCAGACCTCCGTGCAATTTATTATCACGCAGGGCGTTCGCATTACGTTCGGGCCGAATAGTTCGCATCCTGTCGCCCGCAACCCGGGCGTCAATCTCGCTGGATGTCGTCTTGCCGGGAAACTCCAAGGCTGCATAGAGTTCAACGCTACCCGATGCGGAATCGAGACTTGATCTGTGTAATGTTCTTCGCCGGCACGCCCCACTCGCCCGCCAGCGCGTCCCATTTCGCCAGCGCGGCGCACACGCGGTCGATGATCATTTTTCCGCCGTGCTTGATGCTGAATTTTTTTCCGAGGGCAGTGAGATCGTTACCGGTGAATCCGTCCCGCTTGCCACCCAGCGTCATCTGGTGCCGGCGCGTATAGCCGGCCCCGCGCGCGTAGGTCAGGTCGTAGGCGGGGGCCAGGCGCCAGCGTCCGGATTCGTCCATGAGAAAGCTGATGTTCTTGACGTGGTCGTCCTGATTGACCGCCATGATGTTGAAGCATATTCGCGTAAAGGCTTGCTCCAGCGCGGGATAGCCAAGGCCCAGTTCAAGCATGACGCGAAGGAATTGTTCGTAGGAATACGCCCCTGGCGCGTTGTAGTCGGCATGCTCAAGCCCGCCAAGGCTGTGCATATGCAGCCTTTTTCCGCCGTCGCGATCGAAGCGCTTTGCCATGAAATGCCCGTAGCTGCGTTCAACCAGCAGATGGGTCTCCCCCATCTCGATACCGGCATTGCTTGCGATCAATGAATACACGTACTCGATGCGGTTGTAAGGCTGCGATGCCGGATTGGGGGCGCCGAGTTCACCGACGCCATCGAACTTGATGATCCAGTGCTCGTCTCCAGGTTTCGGGGCTGCAAAGCCTGAGCGGACTTCGTTTTTTTCGCGGTTCCACAGAATGACGGCCTTGGGCCGTGCGCCGCCGGCGGAGGAGCCCACCTGCATGATTTCCGCGACGGCCGCGGCGGTCTCGCCCTCAATGAGCTTGCGCGCCTGTTCGACGAGGTCTGCGATTTCCAGTGGCTGGCGTTCCTGTACATTGACGCCGCCTCGAATGGCCGGCCGGAATTCCAGCGCGCCCATGCTGCGTTTGCCCATGTAGAGGAGTTTCTGGACGGGGCTCATGGCGTTGTCAGGCTTGCCCAGATTCTCGAACCAGGCCTTGATGATGGCATTGCCGAAACGGTCGGGCAGGGCGTCGGCCAGCACGCCTGGCAGACCGGCGAAGGCCTCGACCCGGTTCAGTTCAGGGAAACTCACCGGACCATGCAGACTGAGCGGAAGCTTTCGGGGCGAGATTTCAAGGCCACTGCGCCGGAACGCTTGGTCGTATTCGAAGGTGATTCTGCCGTCATCCTCCTGCGTGACCGCACCGACCAATTTGTCCCAGAGCCAGACCTGCGCGAGTGCGAGCAGCTTAGCCATCGGCGCTCTTTCTTGCGCGTTGGCGCGGTTTGCCTTGGCTCTTCATCAGCTGAATGGGCGACACCGACGGCTTGGGTAGAAAAGCATCGATGTCCTCCAGCCGGCCCAAGGCCCGCAGGAGTTTTACCAGGGTGGACAGTTGCGAGTCCTTGCCCGCCTCAATATCCCGTATGGTCGTCCGGTTGACGCCCGCGCGCGCGGCTAAGTCGGCTTGCGCCAGATTCCGCTGGAGCCGATAGGTGCGCAGGCGGTCGCCTATTTCTTGCAGGACTTCAATATCCGTGGTGCTGGCCATAGCCATCCTTATCTCCATAAATAGTATTTAAGGATGATTATAGACATCAATATAAATAATGTCAATAAAAGATGTGTAAAGACATCATTGATGCTATATTTTGCGATAAAAGATGGTTATAAACATCATAACGCCGATAACGGTGATTATGCCGGCCCGGTTCTCGACGAGCACCGGCTGTCGCCACAATTCCTGCAGTTTGTTGGTGAGCAGTCTTGCCTCGAGATCGAGCGTGCCGCCGGGCGGCGCGGGAACGATCAGGCGCACCGGCTTGGCCGGAAATTCCGCAGCGGTTGCAACGGCCATGATGCCCGCCATCAGCAATGGTTTTGAGATCGGTTCTAAAATGATCGTGGAAAAGTCGCCGGCGCAATTCTGCACAGCCAGCTGAACCGGGAGATCGCGTGAAGATCGACATTTACACCCACTGGTGGCCGAAAAAGGCGGCGCGGGCGCTTCTGGAAAAGGCCAAGGCCGGCAGCGACGCGACTTCGGTAAAGTATCTGCAGCGCAGGGAATCGCGCACCGCGGTCAACGATCTGGACCTGCGGTTCCGCTTCATGGACCGGCACCCGGAGGTGCTGCATGTGCTCACCATCTCGAACCCGCCGGTTGAGGTGTTTGTCGGGCCCCGGGATGCGGCCGAGATCAGCGCGATGGCCAACGACGAACTCGCGGAGCTGGTGGTCAATTACCCGAACCGTTTCGTGGGCGCGGTGGCGATCCTGCCGATGAACGACATGGACCTGGCGCTGAAGGAATGCGATCGCGCGATCAAGGACCTTGGCCTCAAAGGCGTGCGTTTGTATTCGACCGTCATGGGCGAGGCCCTGGATTCGCCCAGGCTGAGGCCGCTGTACGCGAAGATGGTCGAGTACGACCTGCCGATCTGGCTCCACCCGACCGAACCGGCGTCGCTGTCAGTCGGCCAGGAAACGCTGCTGGGCTGGGAATACGAAACCTCCAAGGCGATGCTTGCGCTTGCCTCGAGTTGGGTATTCGAAGAGTTTCCCACGCTGAAGGTGATCACCCACCACCTGGGATCGATGATCCCGTTTTTCGAGCAGCGCATCAGATGGCTGGCGCCGAACCGCAAGACGCACGCGAATCTGCGCAGGTTCTACAACGACACCGCCCTGTATGGATCGACCCCCGCGCTGATGTGCGGCTACGCATTTTTTGGCGCCGACCACATCCTGTTCGGCACCGACATGCCGCTAGGATCGATGTACATCAAGAATTCGGCCGGATTCATGGAATGGACGCTGCGCGCCGTGGAAGGCATGGACATCCCGCGCGCGGAGAAGGAAAAGATCTACCTGGAGAATGCCGTCGAGCTTTTGAATCTCGCGGTCTAGCGCCGTGGCGCATAATCTTGAAAATTACATCTTAAATAGTGCCAGTAGGCGGACACCGCTGGCATGTTTTAATACCGATATCGGTCTATTACCGAGGCCGCGGTCGCTGCGCTGCAGCGGCGCTGCCCGCCGTGATACTTGCTTATTGAAAGATAATCTTTTAATATGCAAGGATGATTAAACGGCACCTGGAGGCGGTTCTGCTTGCCTCGCTGCGGCGTTTTCCGGTTGTCGGGCTGGTGGGGCCCCGGCAGGTCGGCAAGACCACGCTCGCGCGCGCCGTGGCGCGCCGCTTCGGCGAATCGGTTTATCTCGATCTGGAGCGCCCCTCCGATGCGGCACGCCTGGCGGATCCCGAGCTTTACCTCGAAGCGCGCGAGAAGCAACTGGTGATGATCGATGAAATTCAGCGCAATCCGGGGCTTTTTCCAGTGCTGCGCAGCCTTGTGGATGCCAGGCGCAAAAACGGCCGCTTTCTGATTCTCGGTTCGGCCTCTCCCGATTTGTCGCGCCAGGCTTCTGAAAGCCTGGCCGGGCGCGTCCTCTATCACGAGCTGGCGCCTTTCACCCTGGAGGAGACCGGTGGCCGCCCTGCCTTGATGGCGCTGTGGAATCGCGGCGGATTTCCGGGCAGCTATCTGGCGTCCAACGATGCGCGCTCGCTCGAATGGCGCGAGGCATTCATCGACACGCACCTGCAACGCGACCTGCCCGCGCTTGGGGTTCGGGTTCCCGCGGCGTCGCTGCGGCGGTTTTGGGAAATGCTCGCCCATTATCATGGCCAGCTCTGGAACGCCTCGAAAATCGCGGCCAGTCTTGGCGTTACCGCGCCGACCTCCGGGCACTATCTCGATACCTTGCAGGATACCTTCATGGTGCGCGCGCTCGCGCCGTATGCGGTCAATCTCAAGAAGCGGCTGGTGAAGAGCCCCAAAATCTATCTGCGCGACAGTGGATTGCTGCATGCCTTGTTGCGCATCGGCGATACCGATCGCCTGCTGGGTCATCCGGTGGCAGGCAGCTCCTGGGAGGGCTGGGTTATCGAGCAGGCGCTGGCCGCCGCCGGAAATCGTGCCGGCGCAAGCTTTTACCGAACCGCCGCAGGCGCGGAAATAGACCTTCTCATCGAATGCCAGAACGGCCGGCGCCTGGCTTTCGACATAAAGCTCGGTTCGGCGCCTGCACCGACGCGCGGCTTCTGGTCCGCGTTGAGCGACTTGAAACCGGATGCGGCGTATGTTGTTTATCCCGGGAAGGAGCGCTATCCGCTCGGGCAGGGCGTTGAGGCATTGCCGGTTTTCATGCTGAGTGAAGTGTTGGACGCCTGAGCCAGGGCAACTTTCTCGCCCCGGGGCGACCACGGCCGGCATTTGCTCGCCGGCAAGGAGGATTGCTTGTCTACCTCAGCGTCGATCAACGCCGATGGCCGATATTGGCCGATCTGAGCCGTATGGGTCGCCCTCCCGATTCAAACCGAAAATGCCGCTGAAGCGCGTACTGCCTGCCAGGTGGGAGCAGCACATGGTCGCATACGCCGGGATCGTCCGGAGCGCCTGAACCGGTCCGAATAATGTTGTAAATTGTATCGGCAAAAGCGCCAGTTGGCGGATATCGCATGCATGTTTGAATATCGATATTGGTCTATAACAATGGACAAATACACGATCCACGCAGGCTCCGGACTTTCAACTACAGGACGGATCGGAGCGGCTTGGTGGCAGGAATCGGAGACGCCCCGCCCGCCGCGCGGTTCCCTCAGGCTGCGGCGGTTTCCCTCATCAGCGCGCCGTAGGTGTCCGAAAACCGCGCGCCTTTGTAGTACGTCGTCTTGTACGACGACCGCGCCTGGATGCGCGCCCACCAGTCGGTCACGTGCTTATGGCCCTTCTCCCACATGGCGGCGTAACCGAGGTCTTCCATGCGGTCGAGGGTCGGCACCAGGCAGACATCGGCCAGGGTAAATTGCCTGCCCATGATCCAAGGCCCGCCCGTCTCAGCGAGCGCCGTCTCCACGCGGCCGCAGGTCTGTTTGAGGTCCCACATTGCCGCGTCGATGTCCTCCTGCGGGAAGCCGGTCTGGCCCATCCGATGATAGAAGTGCTTGCGCAGCGGCCGCGCGTCGGCGGCCTTGTCGAACGCCTCCTTGCTCATCTTTTTCAGATTGTGGACCAGCACCCGATTGAACGACGGGTAGCGCACCGCCGGCGTCGGCACCTCCTCGATGTAGCGCAGCCAGGCGCGCATCTGCGCGCGGCCGAACGCATCGGGCGGCGTCGTCGAGCTCTGCGGGAACACCTCGTCGAGATATTCGCAAATCACGGAGGAATCGATGATCGGCACCCCGTCATGCACCAGGGTCGGCACCACCCCGTTCGGATTGAGCTTCAGATACTCGGGCTTGAGATGCTCGCCGGACTCGATGCGATGATCAACCCAGTCGAGCCCCTTCTCGGCCAGCACGATGCGGACCTTCTGGCTGCACGTCGACATGGGGAAATTGTAGAGCTCGAGCATGGACGCCTCCCGTTATGTTGGCGGGATATTACCCCCTCGCAGGGGCTTGATCTGAGTCCATATCCGACCAAGCCGATCCGGGTGATCATTGCGTATCCGCCTGGCGGCGTCGACAACCAGGTGCGCCTGCTCACGCCGTCGCTGGAGAAGTATCTCGGTCAGCCCTGGATCATCGATTACCGGCCCGGGGCGGGCGGGCAGATCGGGCAGGAGTTCGTCGCGCGCAGCGCGCCCGACGGCTACACGCTGTTTGGCACCGTCTGCAATTCGTGGATCATCCTCCCGGCGCTCCTGGGCGGGCAGGTCCCGATCGGCTTCATCACCTACTCGGTGTCCAAAGGCTTCCTCGCCGGCGGCAAGTGGAAGCTGATCGGGGTGACGAACACCGAACCGAACAGCCGGGCAATGGCGCCGGCCGGCGTGGAGTTCGTCTCCGATGTGGTGCCGGGCTTCGAGGCGTCGCCGCAGTGGCTGGGCTTCGGCGGTCCCGCGGGCTTGCCTCGTCCCATCGTCACCCGGCTGCACGACGCGATCACGCGTGCGCTGGGCGAGCCGGGCATCGTCGAGAAGTACCTCGAGGACAGGCAGGTCAACTACGGCAAGGTCAGCATCGAGGAGTTCGAGCGGCGCGTCAGGGAGGACTTCGCGAGAGTGCGCAAGTCGGTCCAGGAAGCGGGCATACCGCCCCAGGAATGACAACGGCGGCATGTTCAAAAGTGTGGGGGCGCACCTGGGCGCATGCGCAGGATCGTCCGGAGTACCTGAACCGACCCGCATAATTGGGACAATTGCATCGGCGAAAGGGCAGGGCTGGCGGACGCCACTGGCTAATTTGTGTATTGATATTGATATAATTACCCGCATAACTCCGGCGAACACTGGGTCCGGCAGCAACGGTAATCCTCATCGTCGAATAGAATGATTCCATGCTGCCGCGCTTCCCCCACTACTACAGCGACATGACCCGGCGTGATTTGGCTGTGGATTTGACCGACTATCTCGCCCGGCGGCTCGTCGATCTGCGCCCCGACGAGGCGAGTGCAGCGCGCGTGTTGTGTGCGCTGGTGAAGAACCAGCGGCTGGGCTGAGGAAGCGGGCCGACACGTGGCGACCACGTCCATTTTCATCAGCAGCGTGCAGAAGGAACTTGCGGAGGAACGCCGCGCGATCAAGGCGTTCGTGGAAGATAACGCGCTCCTGCGGCGATACTTCACGGCTTTCCTGTTCGAGGACCTGCCCGCCGCCGACCGCCGGGCGGACGAAGTGTATCTGGATGAGGTGGATCGCTGCGCGATCTATATCGGTTTGTTCGGCAACGATTACGGCGACGAAGACAAAGATGGCGTGTCGCCCACGGAACGGGAATTCGACCGTGCCACGCTGCGCGCCAAACCGCGGCTCATTTTCGTAAGAGGTGCGAACGATACGGGGCGTCACCCAAGAATGCGTGCCCTGGTCGGCAAGGCGGGTGACCAATTGATCCGGCGGCGCTTCGCGACGCCTGCCGAACTCACCAAAGAACTTTACGCAAGCCTGGTGGATTATCTCGAGGACCAGGGAGTCATTCAAAACCGTCCCTTCGACGAACGGCCCAGCCGCGATGCGACGCTGGATGATATCGATGCGGCTGCCGTGGTCCACTTTGTGCGCCGAGCCCGATTCGAGCGGCAATTCCCTTTGCCCGAAGAAACGGCGATGGTGGATGTACTCACCCATCTGAACCTGATCCGGGATGGGCACCCGATCCATGCTGCCGTGCTGCTTTTCAGTCGCGACCCGCAGCGCTTTATTCCCTGTGCCGAAATTCGCTGTATGCATTTTCATGGTACCGATATTCAGCGGCCGGTGCCTTTTTACCGCGTGTTCAAGGGCAACCTGTTCGAGCAGGTGGATCAAGCGGAAAACTTTGTCCTATCGGTTGTCAATCGCAGCGTGGGTACCCGCGACAACGGCCCTCAGGCGCCCGTCACATTCGAAATTCCGCCTTCCGTAATCCGCGAGGCGATCGTCAATGCGGTCGCTCACCGCGACTATGCGTCGGCTGCGGCAGTGCAGGTTTCGGTATTCGCCGATCGGGTGGAAGTATCGAATCCCGGCGAACTGCCGGCGCCCCTCACCCCAGAGCGGCTGCGCGAACCGCACAATTCGATCGCCCGCAATTCCCGGGTCTGCGACGTGCTGTTTCTCACCCGCTACATCGAGAAATACGGCACGGGCACTCTCATGATGATCCGCGACAGTCTGGCCCACTCGCTTCCCGAGCCGGATTTCCGGCAGCGGGGCGGAGAATTCGTCGCCACGTTGGGCCGCGATTGGCTGACCCCGGGAGTATTGGCCGGCATGCCGCTGAATGAACGTCAACGCCGTGCCATCGTTCACGTCAAGATCGCCGGCCGCATCACCAACGCCGACTACCAGAGGATGCTGGGCTGTTCCCGGCGCACCGCACTGCGCGAACTGGCGGTCCTGGTGCAAGCGGGGGCACTTCTTGCCTTGGGGAGCGGCCGCGGGGCGCATTATGCAATGGTCGTTAAACGCGCCATCAATGCGCCAAATGCGCCATCGAGCAAGCCGACAGCCACCACTGAAAAACGCGCCAGAAACGCGCCAAACGGGACACTCCCCAGTCCACCACCGGGCAAGACCAAAGGCGTCATAAGCGGGCCAAAGAAGCCAAGGAAATCAAAAGGGTCGGGGGAAAGATGAGCGACATCCAACGCTTCTCCTCCCGCCGCCAACGTCTTGACCATGCATTTTTCAGCGCCAGGTTGAGGGGCGCCAAGTCCTGCCTGCGCATCGCTGGTTGTTTTCGCAGCTCGATCTTCGAGCTCGTGGGAGAAGCGATCGCCTCGATCACCAAAGTGCAGATCGTCTGCAACAGCAAGTTGCTGGAGACCGGGCAAATCCCGCAACTGCCCAAGGTCGGTCGCCATCGCCGCGTCATGCGAATTGCCGTGCTCAAGTACAAGCGCAACCGGGATGCACAGCGCGAATCGGCACTCAAGGAACTCGCCGTTTTGTAGCAGCGCCACGGACTCGGCTACTGACCGTGCCGCCGGTTGTCATGTTCATCGGCTTGGTGATGCAGGCGTCGAAATCCGAACAGATGTATTGTCCAGATTGAATTGCAATTC
>Ga0155956_1280_pt2 | contig 15598 bp, 17 predicted proteins | sample RifCSPlowO2_02_FD_107610 | JGI IMG/M metagenome (GOLD analysis project Ga0155956, IMG submission 107610) | Betaproteobacteria bacterium RIFCSPLOWO2_02_FULL_62_17 | reverse complement strand
GTCGGAATGTTTTCTCAATTGACTCCAGGTGACCTGCCCGCCAGCGGAGTCTTTGATCGCCATGCGCTCCGGATATTTTTCCGCATGGCGATCAAACAGCTCGGCAGACGATTCCCTGGGCCAGTATCCTTGCTCGTAATACCTGGCAATCATTGCATCGGTGAATCGAGTCGGCTTCATTTGTCAACTCACTCAAGGCGGCACGGGGAAACCCGGCGTTTCTATTCCTCCCCTTCTATTCCTTCCCATGTGCGGGCTGATACTCCGCCGGAATATAGGGAGCGTGATGGTACTTGACCGAGTAAGGTCCCGTGACCGTTGTCCTGGTCTGGTCCCTCTCCCGGCTCATCCGGTCAAGACCTTCCCCGATCCAGTAAGGCTGGAGTCCCCGGTTCTTCCACCAAACTTCGGGAATCCCTTTGACTCCCCATAAATCGCAACGTACGCAGCGCAATGCCTCCTCTTGAGCCTGTTCCCGCGTGTACCCCTTTTCCACGATATCAAAGGAAGCGGTACGGCGATCCGCAGCGGCTTCCTCCATGAGAACGCAGTCGAAGCCGTTCGGCTTGGTCTGCGGGTGCAATGCCATTTCCTCTCCGGGTGCGGGCGCCAGGATCTCTTCAATATCGCCGTCCCCACCCAAGCAGCGGTCAATCGCTTGCGCCGCGCGGCGGCCGTGGGCCATGGCCTGAATGATGTTGGCCGGGCCCAGGACCACGTCGCCACCCGCAAACACCCCCGGTCTGCTGGTCGCCAGTGTTTCCGAGTTTGCCTTGATCGTGCCGTCGCCGTTCAGCTCGAGATGCCATGAGGCCGGCACGTCCGAGATCTGACCGATGGCGACCATCACCTGGTCCACAAGAATCGATTCCTCGCCGCCCGCAACGGGCTCGGGTTGCCTTCGACCGCTTGCGTCCAACTCCCCCAAGCGCGTGCGGATCAACTGGAGCTCGAGTCTCCCGTTTTTCGGCTCGATCCGAAGCGGCGCCGCAAGAAATCGAATTTCCGCGCCTTCCGCCTCTGCCGAGCGCAGGTCAAATTCATGGGTCGGCATCTCGCCGCGGGTACGGCGGTAGACGATCGTGACCTGCTTTGCACCCAGCCGCAGTGCCGTGCGTGCGCAGTCCATGGCTACGTTGCCCCCGCCGATAACGGCGACTCGCTCACCCAGACGGAGTTCTTTGCCGCTCTCCAGGCCCAGGTTCATTTCTTGAAGGAATCGAACCGCCTCCCACACGCCGGGAGAATCCTCGCCCGGAATGCCGAGCTTCTGCGGCTTCTGCGTGCCCATCGAGAGAAAAATGGCATCATGACCCTCGGAAAAAATCGCCTCCAGCGAGGTCGCGCGCCGCTTGCAGTGGATCGCGACGCGGGTTTCGGCAATCACGGAAATTTCCCGATCGATCACCTCTCTGGGCAGGCGGTTGGCGGGACTCCCCAGGCGCAACTGGCCGCCTGGCTTCCCGGCCGCTTCGAACACCGTCACTTCATGCCCGCGGACTTTCCCCAGATAGTAGGCCGCCGTCAGGCCGGCCGGTCCCGACCCGACGATGGCCACCCGCTTTCCCGTCGCGCGCGCCATGGCATCCGTCCATTTCCGGCGCCAGACGCCTTGGTCGCCGTCGTCGCGCTCGGCGGCCGCCCGCTTGAGCGCATTGATGGCCACCGGACTCTCCCAGAAGGCGCGGCGGCAATTGGGCTCGCAGGGCCGGTAGCATATGTGGCCGCATACGGAAGGAAACGGAATCCGCTCCCGCACCACGGCCGCGGCCTCGGCAAATTTCCCCAACGCGACGTAGCCGATGTACCGGGGAATGTCGATGCCCGCCGGACAGCCTTCCACGCAGGGCGCCACCTGTCGTTGCAGAATCGGCATCTTCTCTTTCATGATCTCACCCCCATGTTTCGGCGTGTTACCAAGCCGCGACAATGATACGTTCGGGTAAAGCCGTGACCCGAATGGCATCCTCGGGGCACTCCACCTCGCACAGACAGCAGCTCTGACAGTCGCGCAGATATTTTATATAAGCCTTCTTGCTCGCCGCATCCATGCGAATCACGTCCATCGGACATACGTCGACGCAGACGTTGCAACCGATGCACAAGCTTAGATCTATTTTTCTGATTCCCATTGAATCCTCCCGTCCTTGACACTGACATTGCCCTGGTCCCGCGCGACGCGCCAGAGATACGCCAGTTCCACTTCCCGCTTGGGCTGGCAGGGATACTTTTCAATCGGAATGTCCTCCGTCCACCACCGCTGTTGACTGCCTTCCTTGCGCACCATGATCCACTTGAGCCAGTTCACATTGTCGGTAAAGGGATAGTCCTCGCGCAGTATGTTTCGGGTTTCGGTTCTGCGTATCGCCGCCTGCAGCGTGAGCTCCGCCGTCAGAGTCAGGTTCTTGACCTCGTGACACAACCTCAGATAGTGCAGGTCGTAGGCACCGATCCTGGAGAGGTCCTGGTCGCGAATCGTCTCGACGCGCTTGAGCGAGCGCTCCATCCGGGCGCCGTCGCGCAGCAGCAGCACGTCGTAGGGGATGACCGCTTCCTGCAGTTCCAGCAGCACTTGTTCGGGCTCCGGACCTTCGGATCTGGCAAGCGGCGCGAAGGTTCGCTCGCGATATTCGGCCACCTGGCCCTCGTCCTCCCGGACGTCGCCGGCGTCGCGCGCGCAGCGCGCGGCGGACACCCCGGCGCGCGCCCCGGAGGTCGCAGCGGCCGCCAGCCCTGTCACCACCGCGCTCGGCGGACAGCACTCGCCGGCGGCAAACAGACGGGGGGTCCGCGAAGCGTAGCCTCGATCCACGACAATCCCGGGGCGGGTCGTCGGACCGGTGGAACAAAACTCCACTTGCTTCTGAAACTTCCCGTCCTTTATCACCCCGACGCTCTCGAACTCACGCATGGGCAAGGGCAGTTGTTTGTAGAGACGTTCCATCTGTTCCGGGCCAAAGTGCCTGGCGTCCATGTAAATGGGGGCCCTGCCCTGTCGTACCTCGATGCAGAAGAAGGCGGTGATCTGCGGAAGCCCGGAACGTTCCTTGAGCTTGGGGCTGTAGCGCACCATGAAGCGCTCGCCCTTGCCATTGAGGAAGTACGCTCCTTCTCCCATCCATTTGTTCATCCCCGGGCCCACGTCGACCCTGGCCGGCATCGCGTTGGCCGGCTGGTCGTTCTGCTCACCGCCGCTCAGGGTCGCGCCGATGCGGTAAGCCATCCCGAAGCCGTCGCCGGAACAGTCGCGATGTCCCGGATGAATGCCCTTGTAATAGGTGCCCCCGGTGGCGAGGACCGTCGCCCTGGATCGCAGCACGTAGAAATCACCGCTGCGCTGGTGAAAGCCCACCGCCCCGCTCACCTCGCCGTTGCGGGTGAGCAACTCGGTCAGGCAGAGGCGATTGATTTGTTCGACACCGGCCGACTGCGCGTACGTTCGCAGCGCATCCATCAACTGGGTGCTGAAGAAACTCACGATGGGATACGCGCCGCGGCCTGCCATGCGCCAGTAGCTCCCGTCCGCGTTCATGACCAGGCGCACCCCGTAGCGCCGCATCTCCTCCAGGATCGTGTAACTGTCCTGCAGGTGGTCACGAATCAGATCCTGGCGGGCGAGGTACCCTTGTGCGCGAGTCAGCCGCAGCACCCGGTCGTCCAGGTCGTCTTCGGGAAAGGAGACATGAATCACGCCCGCGGCGAAACAACTGTTGCCGGTCTTGCCCACTGTGCCCTTGTCCACCTGCACCACACGCTTCGCGCCCTCCTCCTTAGCCTTGATGGCGGCAAAGGTGGCTGCGATGCCGCCGCCGATCACCAGCACGTCGATGTCGCCAACGGTGTGGGTTTGGTTTTCCAAGTTCATAGATTCTCTTTTCCCTGGCGTTTTAGCGGGAACTGCCGGACCAGTCTCCGTTTGCTTGCCGTGTCGCTGTCCAGGCGGGGAAACGCGCCCACGACACTGGCAGGCTCAGTAATCAAGGGGAGACGGCGGAGCTTGTTGGTACGGCAGATGTTGTTTTCCAGAATCGACCATAAAAGCTCGAAATTGCCCGCTTGCAGCACCTCGATGATCCTTCGGACCTTATGGCTGCACTGCGCGGTGTTCTGTGATCTAGGTCAAGAAAACCGACATTAACCAAGCCGAATAAACGTGGCTGGTTGAATACCTTGGCCAGCCGGTGCTGATCGAAGGCCGCACCGGCTTTGCTGGCGGGCGAAGTCAACGCGGCGTTCGTCCAGCCGGTCGCTGTCATTCAACACGTCCGCGCGGGAAAGGTGAAAGCGCCTGCCCGCATCGATGAGCACGCGGCGGGCAACCGCGACGCCGTTCAGCCCGCGAGCAATTTCGGCAGGAACAGGACAATCGCGGGAAACATGACGATGCATGCGACCCGGATCGCATCGGTCACGAGAAAGGGCACGACGCCGCGGTAGGTGTCGATCATGGGGACGTCGCGGGCGATCGAATTGATGACGAACACATTCAGTCCCACCGGCGGGGTGATCAGGCCCACTTCGACCACGATCAGTGTTATCACGCCGAACCACAGCCTCAGGTCGTCGGCGTTCATGCCGAAATCGAGTCCCGAGATGATGGGCCAGAACACCGGACTGGTCAGCAGGATCATGGACAGTGAATCCATGACGCAGCCCAGGACGATGTACAGGGCGATCATCCCGAGCAGGACCGTCATCGGCGGCAGGCCCGTGCCCTCGAAAAATTCGACCGCAGCGACCGGCAGCCGCGAAAACCCCAGGAACGCGTTGAAAACATCGGCTCCGAGAAGTATCAGGCAGATCATGCCCGTGGTCATCGCCGTGGCAAGCAGGGTCTCGATAATGCCATCTAGACGCATGCCGCCGCGCGTCACGGCGACCAGGAAGGTGCACACGGTACCGACGCCCGCGGCTTCGGTCGGGGTGAAGTAGCCGCCGTACATGCCGCCCATGACGACAAGAAAAATCGCCAGCACCGGCCAGATATCCAGCAGCGCCGCCCATTTCTCCGCGCCCGTGGTGCGCGGCCCCGCCGGTCCGGCAAGGGGATCAATGCGCACCACCACGGCGATGGCAAGCATGTAGCCGAGCGCCGCAAGTATGCCGGGCACGAAGGCCGCCTGGAACAGGGTCACGATATTCCCCTCGACCATCAGGGCGAAGATAATGAGGACGATAGACGGAGGAATGAGGATGCCCAGCGTGCCGCCCGCGGCGAGCGCCCCGGTGGCGAGCGATCCCTTGTAGTGGTAACGGCGCAATTCCGGGAGCGCGACCTGGCCCATCATCGCCGCGGTGGCGAGCGACGAGCCGCTGATGGTGCCAAAGCCCGCGCAGCCCCCGATCGCCGCCATGGCCGTGCCGCCGCGGAAGTGTCCGACAAAGACATTGGCGGCGCGGAACAGCGCCTGGCTGAGGCCCGCCTTTTCCGCGAAGTGCCCCATCATGATGAACATCGGAACCACTGAAAGGTCGAACGACGAGTAGCGCCAGTACATTTCGGTCTTGAGATAACCGAGCAACGCGGTCGTCCCGGCGATCGACCAGTAGCCAAGCAGGCCGATCGCAAGCATACCCACCCCTATGGGCACCCTCACCGCAAGCACCAGCAACAGCGCGACAAATCCTGTCAATCCGATGGCAAGATCGCTCATCGCGCCGCGGCCTTAGCGCGCGGGGCGCGGCCGGCCCGGACCTCGCCAAGATTCTGCGCCAGCGTGTAGGCCGTGACCAGAATCAGAACCAGCATGCACGCAATGTCGAAGGGAAAAGTGATCCAGCGCGGAAAACTGAGGGTCGGGGTCGTATCCGACGATTTGTACATATCGAGCGCGCCGTACACCAGGCGCCAGGTCAGAACCACCCCCACGGCGAGAAAAACCAGGCTGCCCAGCGCGTCCAAAAGGGCCTTGGCGCGCGCTGATGCGCGCAGCGTGAAAAAATCGATCATTACATTGCCGCGCATCAATTGACAGTAGGGAAGGAAGGCAAAGACGACCATGCCGTTGATGACGCCGGTCATTTCATAGTCGCCTGGAATCGGCCACCCGATCACGGCGCGCGCGGCAACACTGGCGACTATCAGAGCCCCCATGGCGCAGGCCAAGAACCCACCGATCAGGGCGAGAACCCTGCTAATACTGTAGAGCAGCCCGCCCACCCGGTCGGTCGGCACACCGCCGGAAGGCGTCAATTCCCCCACTTAGCGCGGCCCCATATTCCCACTGTGCCGAGCACGGGACTCAATCAGCGTTTGGTGGAATACTTTTCGATCATGGCGCGCGCGTCGGCCAGCATCCGCTCGCCGTCGACACCGAGACCTTTCATCTCGCCCAAGAACCGGTCATAGACGGGCTTCATCGCCGCCCTGATTTTCGCGCTTTCCTCCGGGTTGATCGTTTCGAACTTGTTCTTGCTTCGGGTATGCATTACCGCCTCGCCTTTCACCTCGATGTCCTCCCAGTTCTCGCCGGTCGCCTTGGCGATATTGCGACCGGAATTGGCATCGATGACCTTTTTCAGATCGGGGGGCAGCTTGGCGTAGCTGTTCTTGTTCATGAGGAAGGCGAACACCACCGAACTCACGCGCGGCTGGGGTGGCGACAGCACCGTGAAGTACTCGACCATTTCCTGCATCTTGATCGACGGCGCGATCTCATAGGGCAGCATCGAGCCGGCGACCGTCCCCTTGTTCAGCATGGTCGGGAGTTCGTTCAAATCGACCCCGATGGCGGCCGCGCCCAGCGCCTCCAGCGTCCAGACCCCGGTGCGCGACGCCGCGCGCAGTTTCATGCCTTTGATGTCGCTCAGCTTATTGATCGGCTTCTTGGTCATGAACAGGAACCCGCCATGCGCGTGCATGAGCAGCACGTGATAGTCCTTGAGCTCGTCCTGAAGCCACTTGTCCTGGAAGTCCTGCAGCGCCAGCGTGGTTGAGACGGCGTTGCGGTGCAGGAACGGCAGCTCGAAAATCTCGACCTTGGGCATGCGACCAGGCGCGAAACCCGCCACCACCCAGACGATATCGACCACGCCGTCCCGGACCTGGTCCAGCAACTGCGGCGGTTTGCCGCCGAGCTGCATGGCCGGATACAAATCCACCTTGATACGTCCTTTCGAGTCCTTGCCGACCTTTTCCGCCCAGGGAATCAGGAAGGTCTTGACAGGATTGGCGATCGGTGCCATGAAGGTATGCATGCGCAAGGTGACTTCCTGGGCCGCTGCCGGAACCGGCGCGACAGCGAACACCCAGGCAAACGCTCCAGTCAGTACTGCCATCACAGTTCTATTCATTTCGACCTCCTCGAATCGGTTGAAAGACTACGCGCTGTGCGTGGTTATAGCCATTCTTTCAGAGTTTTCACGTCGCGGCAAATATTCCTGCGCCACGTTCGTCCCCTGGCCGCGGGGCGCGCCCCATTTGGATGCCATGGTGAAAAAGCTCGGGCCGCTCACCCAGGAAACGCGCATTCCGATCACCATGGAACCGCGGCAGTTCCTTACCGTCATCGCCGGCGGCGCAGGCAAGCACTCCCACTACTTCGTGCCGTTTCCCAGATGCTCGGCGGTAAGCAAGAAAGTGGGGGAGTGACCCTGAGATCAGGCCGTGGTCAATCGAGCTTCAAGCCGATTTTTTTGACGAGTTCACGGTTCATGGCTTGGTCCGCGCGTATCGTTTGTTCAAGCTCGCCGCCATGGGCTGCGAAGCGGCGTGGCTTTCTCCGGAGGCGTTTGGCGCGTTTATCGCGGAAGAAACCGCTCGATGGGCGCGCGTCCTCCCGAGCATGGGGATCCTGCCCGAAGATTGACAGATCGCGAAAGAGGCATCATGAGCACCATGCAGGCCGGGAAGAACACACTTGCCGAATTCCTCGACAAGCAGGCCATCGCGGAAATCGTCAGGCTGGAGCGGTTCTGCCGCGACCGCGGCGAATGGGACCGGCTCGCGGCCTGCCACACCGAAGATTCCCATGTCAGAACCACTTGGTTCGACGGCACCGCGGCGGATTTCGCCGCCGCATCCAAGGATATGGCCGAAAAAGGCCGCCTGAGCACGCACCTCATCACTCCCACGGAGATCCGCATCAACGGCGATCGCGCGCTCTGCGAGAGCTTGATGGAAATCCACAATCGTGGCGCTATCGGCGATGTCGAAGTCGATACCATCATGTACGGCCGTTTCTTTTCGCGCCTGCGCCGCACCGCCGCGGGCTGGCGCCTTGCCAGTTTCGACGGCATCTATCACAAGGACACGATTGCGCCCGTCAACCCGGCGCAAACCATTCCCATCGATTGGAGCGAGCTGCTGCAGTTCCGCCCCTCCTACCGGCTCTGGGCATACATGATGTCGCGGCGCGGTTACCGCGTTACGCACGACGAACTCGGCGACGACCGGCCCGACCTGCTGCAAGCGTTCTACAGCGCTGCCGAGCACTGGCTTGCGAGCGGAGAAATGCCCAACCGCGGCGGGTAAGCTTTAATCGCCTGCCGGCCGCAATTTCACCACGCCGACGGTGCATCCGACCGCGAACTCCGGAATGGGACGGTAGTACCAGACTTCGCCGGCAGACCCTTCAGTCGCGCCGGCGACGGCGATAAAGGTGCGTATCTCGAATCCGCCCTGACCGCCCTGACGATAGGTTTCCTCGTCGCTGTAGCCCAGCAATTGATCCCTGCTGTTCATTTTCCAGCGCCCAAGAAATTCACGATCCCACGCTTCGTTGATTTTTCCGGAATTGGGCGTCGCGGGCCAATGGGAAATGCCGCCGGTGCCGATCAGCGCGATGCGGGCAGGCAGGGCATCGCCGGCCTGCCGCAATGCCTGTCCCAAAGCGTAGGCGCGATGCAGCGGCGGAAGCGGAGGGCCCTGGCAGTTGATGTTGATGGGAATCACCGGCAGATCGTAGTCCGGGGTTAGAAAATGCAGCGGCACCATGATGCCGTGATCGAATTTCCATTCCTCGGCGTAGGCAACATCGATCGTCTGCATCAAGCTGGAAATGATCGCCAGGGACAGTTCCTTGTTTCCCGGTATCGAGCGCCGCGCAATGCCCAGCCAGCGCTCGTCTTCGATCGGCCCTTCGTAACGATCGGCCATTCCCACCGCGAAGGCCGGCATGTTGTTCATGAAGAAATTTGCGAAATGCTCGGCGCCGACTATGACGAGGGCATCGGGCGCGGAGCGCCGCAGCGCGTCGCGCATGTCGTTGAAGGCCGAATAAAAGGAAGACTTCGCCTGCGGATCCGCCAGATTCTTGCGTCCCGTTATCCCCGGGGCATGGCTGCAAACTCCCGCAAATACCAGGGGCATGATGCTCAGTCCTTGACCATTGCGTATATCCCCGCCCGGACGGGTCCGTGCCTGCGCACCCCCTCCTTCATGGCCTCGATGTAATCGGGCCACGCCATGCCGCACATCGCGGCATAGTGCATGAGCAGCTGGCCGTTGACACCGATGACATAGAGCAGACCGACGTCCCGGTTTCGCAGTGCCTCAAGCTCTTCCGCGGACAACTCATATTCGCCAATGACCTCTTCGGCCTGCTCTTCATAGCGGCGGCGAATGGCGGGATCCCGATTGAGTTGATAGAGCAGTTTTTGCAGGGTGTAGAGGCTCATGCTGCGGGTCCTTTTACTTGCGCGCGCTCAGGTACTCGCGGATGTTGCCGCTCTTGAAGTTCAAGTCGGGGTGTATCTCGTCCATTTCAAGGGAAACGGCGATGGGCCCGCGCTTGAACGCCTCGGACAGGCATCCGGTGAGCGCGTCGAAAATGGCCTGGCCCGCCGCTTTGCGCGTCTTCAAATCCCTGCCATGTCCGATTCGAACCATGGCATGAATGAAGGCGTTGTCGGGGTGGCCATCCGCAATCACATAATCTTCGACGCGGTGGCACCGCACGCGCACACCGGCAAGTTCAAACACGCCGGTGTCGACCGCGACGCGCGCCAGCGTCTTCGACAGATCCTTCATGTTGACGCGCTCCGCCAGCCGGTCGGAATATTCGATGATGATATGAGGCATGCACGGTCTCCCTCATGCGCCGGAAGGTTAATATATACACTACATGAAATCCCGCCACTCGCGGACGGAGCCGGGAGCTTTGCTTGCCGTTGGCGGCAAGCACCCATGTCGCGTCAGGGAATCGGAGAATCGGGATGAAGCTGGTTACATTTGAAGCAGGCGGCAAGGTGTCCTGGGGCGCCGTGCACAAGGACGGCGTGGTCGATCTGGGCAGGCGCCTCGGCACCCGGTTTCCGACCCTGCGCGACGCCATCCCGCAGCAAAGCGTTATTGAGGATACGCTGCGCGGCCAGGATCCCGATTGGCCGCTGGAGGCGATTCGCTACCTGCCGCCCATTCCCAACCCCGAGAAAATCATTTGCGTCGGGGTCAACTATGCGAACCGGAACGAAGAGTACCGGGACGGATCCGAGCTGCCGAAGCATCCGAGTCTTTTCATGCGAACGCCGGGCTCCCTGGTGGGGCATGGCCAACCCATCGTACGGCCGCGCGAATCCGTGCAATACGACTACGAAGGGGAAATTGTCCTGGTCATCGGAACCCCCGGCAGGCGGATCGCCGAGAGCGACGCGATAAAACATGTTTTCGGACTGTCGTGCATGAACGAAGGATCGGTGCGCGACTGGCTTCGTCATGGCAAGTTCAACGTGACGCAGGGCAAGAACTTCGAGGCCAGCGGATCGTTCGGACCCTGGATCGTTACCGCCGATGAGGTCGGCAATCTCGACGATGTTGCCGTCGCGACGAAGGTGAATGGCGAACTCAGGCAGAAGGACACGGTGCGAAGCCTGATTTTTTCCTTCACCTACCTGTTGCACTACATTTCGACTTTCACCACGCTCAAGCCGGGAGACATCATCGCCACCGGGACTCCCACTGGCGCCGGTGCGCGCTTTGATCCGCCCAAATGGCTGAAAGCGGGAGACGCGGTGGAAGTGTCGGTATCCGGCGTCGGCACACTGAAAAACACCGTCATCGACGGTTGAATGAAGCGATCAGGCGCGATACAGAACCCGCGAAACTCAAGGAGTTTTACAAGATTCTTGAACAGTTACCCCGATTGCCGTCGAAACAGGCTTCCCCGAATTCCTCAATTGGCAACCGCGCCCGCCTTCTTGATGATCGCGCCAACCCGCACGACCTCCGAGCGGATCATTTCACCGAACTCCTCGGGCGATTTGCTGGTGGCAACGTAAAGCCCGAGCCCCGCCATCTTCTGCACGACCTCCGGTGAATTCAATGCGCGCGATACCTGCTCGTGGATGGTCCGCGTGATGTTCGCGGGCATGTTGGCCGGCCCCACCAGCCCGAACCAGACATCCAGGAATACCGATGCGTGCCCGGCCTCCGTCATGGTCGGCACGTTCTGCAGATCCGGCATGCGCGCCTTGGCGGTCGTCGCGAGAAGACGCAACTGTCCGCCGTTGACGAACGAGCGCACCGAGGCGTAGCTTGAAAAAATCAGGTCGTTGCGTCCGGCGACCACTTCGGGCGTCGCCTGTCCGCCCCCCTTGTACGGAACGTGGGTCAGCGGAAAACCGATAGCGCCGGCGAACATGGAACCCAGCAAATGACCGCCGGAACCGATGCCCTGCGACGCGAAATTCGCCGTATTGCCCTTTTGTTTGAGGTAGGCGATCAATTCCCCCACGGTTTTCGCGGGCAGGTTCGCGGGGACGGCGAGCACGCTCGGGAAGCTGAACTTGTGGGTGATGGGAGTGAAATCCTTCACCGCGTCGTAGGCAACGTTGGGCTGCAGCGCCGGGTTCATCGCCAGTGCGCCGATATCACCCTGGAACAGCGTGTAGCCGTCGGGTGGCGCCGCCTTGGCGGCCACCGCGGCTACCGCACCACCGCCACCGGGACGGTTCTCGACGATCACCTGAGGCCAGCCGTTGTCCATCAATTTCTGCGCGAGGATGCGCAGGCCCACGTCGGATGCGCCGCCGGGCGCGAGCGAACAGATCAGGCGTACCGGTTTGGACGGATAAGCTTGCGACTGCGCCGGCCCTGCCATGCCGAGTACGGCCGCCGCGATGCCCGCGGCAATGACTTGCGAATGCTTTTTCATCGGAGCCTCTCTATCCCTTTAAAGGTTAAATGATGCACCGGAATCGAAAGCCTCGCTTGCGGCGCGAGCGCATGAAGCGCTTTACACAACGTGCTGCTTGAGCACTATGGTCCGCAACGCATCCTGGGCACCGCTGAACCGGCGCCTTCCGCCGTTTATCGGAAATAACGTGCCCACGGAATGTCTTGCGTGGCATGCTCGGCGGACATCTGCAATATTTTTCGGGGGTTTGATGGGAATGACCAAGCTATTGGCGGCCGCGCTGCTCGTCCTGGCCTCGGGCGGCCTTCAGGCCCAGGCTCCGTCACCGGCGCCTTCTGGCAGCGACGCCGAAGTCAACCAGCTCAAAATTGAGATGCAGCGCATGCGCGGCGAAATCGACGCTCTCATAGCGCAGATCGGCCGCCTCGTCCAGTATATTCAGCAACGCGACGGGCTGGGCGCGGGACCCCAGGCGCAACAAAATCCACGCGGCGCGGTCGCCGGCATTCCAAGTGCGCAGCGCGTGAATATTGGCGGCGCGCCAATGCTGGGGCGCGCCGATGCGCCGGTGACTATCATCGAATTCTCGGATTTCGAGTGCCCGTTCTGTCAGCGCTTTTCCGCCTCGACGCTGCCCGAGATCAAGCGCGACTATGTGGAGACCGGCAAAGTGCGCTACGTGTTCCTGGATTTTCCACTGGAGAATATTCACCCCAGGGCGCGCAAGGCTGCCGAAGCCGCGCAGTGCGCCGCCGAACAGGGCAAGTTCTGGGAGATGCATGACCTGCTGTTCGCGCAGAGCGGCAACCTCGACATTAGCCAGTACGGCGATTTCGCCAGGAAGCTCGGATTGGACGCGTCCGCATTTGACCTATGCCTTAAATCGGGCAAGCAAACGGCGAAGATCAACCGCAGCCTGGCCAGTGCCTCCGCCATCGGCATCAATTCCACGCCGAGTTTCATCATCACCAAATCAGAGCGCGGCGACATCATCAACGGTGGAACCATCGTCACCGGGGCCAATACCTACCAGGAGTTTCGCCAGGTGATCGAGCAAATTCTGGCGGGAACGGATTAATCGGGGTCAGAGTCACATTAATCCTCCCAGAGGTCGAATAACGTTGGGATTAATGTGACCCCAATTAATCCCGGCCGCGACCTTCCGCTACAATTCCAGTGCTCCATCGGCCCCCGCATGAATTTCAAGCCCGGAACGCCTGGGCGGCACCATCGTGTGGGTCCGGGCGGGACATCAAATGACGTTTTCCGGACTGGCGCCGAGGAATTGAGGTGATGCAAACATGCTGACCCCGGAACAAAACGATCTCGTCCGCCGCTCCGCCCCAAGCACGCCGCTGGGGCAACTGTTCCGCCGATACTGGCTGCCGGTTGCGGCATTGCATCAGCATTACGTTCTGTTCCGCGACGAGCAGGAGCGGCAACAGGCCGTGCGCGCGCAAGCCCTGGTGTAGTGGCGCTGAGAAAGCGCCCGCTGGGGCGCACCGGCCTTCAGGTATCCGAAATCGGTTTCGGCTGCGGCATGATGGCGGGCCTGTTCACGCGCGGAGCACCCGCCTTGCAGCGCGCAGCCGTGGCGCGCGCATTGGAGCTGGGCATCAGCCATTTCGACACCGCGCCGGTGTACGGCGACACCGCCTCGGAAACCAACCTTGGCGCGGTTCTGCATGACATGCGCGATCAACTGGGGCCCGCGGTGACGCTCGCCACCAAGGTGGCTTTGACCTTCGATGAACTCGATGACGTTTACGGCGCGGTGATCCGTTCGGTCGAAGGCAGCCTGCGGCGGCTGCGCCGCGAGCGCATCGATCTCATCCAACTGCACAACCGCGTCGGCCCGCTGCGCGCGCCCAAACCGGATATCGGCAGCGGCGCGCAATTGGCGCTGCAGGACATCCTCGGATCGCGCGGCGTGGTGGACGCCTTTTGCGCGCTGCATGCGCAAGGCAAGGTCGGCTACTTCGGCTGCTGTGCCTTCGGCGGCGATGCGCTGCTCGCGCGCGACCTGATCGCCAGCGGCGTGTTCGATACCGTGCTGGTCCATTACAGCCTGAAAAATCGCAGCTCCTGGGAAATACCGCCCGATGCCTCGGTGCGCGACTACGGACAGGCCGGCGCGCTGGCTGCAAGGAGCGGCATGGGCACGATAGCGGTTCGCATTCTCGAAGCCGGCGCGCTGGCGAAAAGCGAATCCACGATCCTCCCACCGGTCGAAGCCGCCATCCGCTTCGCGCTCTCCAATCCGGAAGTTTCCACCGCGCTGGTGGGATTCTCGGATATTGGACAGATCGAGGAAGCAGTGCGTTGCGCCGAACTTGGGCCGCTTTCCGCGACGGAAATCGGCAGTTTGTAACACCGTGGCAGTGCCGCGGCATTGTAGAATCGCCGCCTGCTTCATTGCTAGACCCCGATTAACCCTACCTCTCCAGGAATCCCATGTCCGACAAGAAAATACCGTTTCGCGCCGACCAGGTCGGCAGTTTGCTGCGTCCCCCGGAACTGAAGGCCGCGCGCGAAAAGAAAGCCAAAGGCGAAATCACCGCCGCACAGTTGCGCGAAGTCGAAGACCGGCTGATTCTTGTCGCCGTGCAACGCCAGGAAGAAACCGGCATTCAGGCGATCACCGATGGCGATTTCCGGCGCAACTCCTGGTCGGGCGATTTTCTTACGGCAATTGGCGGGGTCATCCAGGAGCCGCCAGCCACCGGGCACCAGCAGCAGGAGGTGACGCCGGTCGGCGGCGTGGTGAAGAACTGGCAGCCGCCGACACCGAAAACCGTGGGAAAATTGCGATGGCCCAAGGGTGGCATCCAGCACCGGGATTTTGACTTTCTCAAGGACGCCACGCTGCGTACGCCCAAGGTGACGATCCCCTCGCCCAGCATGCTGCACTTTCGCGGCGGCCGCGGCGGTGTCGACGCCAATGTCTACCCCGACATGGAAGCGTTTTTTGCCGACCTCACCGCGGTCTGGCGCAACGAGATCATGGACCTGGCCGCGATCGGCTGCCGCTACCTGCAGTTGGACGACACCAACCTGGCGTATCTCTGCGACCCGCAACTGCGCGAGCGCGTCAAGGGCCTGGGCGAGGACCCGGACAAGCTGCCGCACCTGTACGCGCGCTTCATCAACGACGCCATCAAGGGCCGCCCCGCCGACATGGCGATCAGCGTGCACCTGTGCCGCGGCAATTCGCTCTCGCGCGGCCATGCCCAGGGCGGCTACGAGCCGGTGGCCGAGGCGATGTTCAACGAACTGAAAATCGACGGCTTTTTCCTCGAATACGACGACGCGCGCTCGGGCGATTTCCGCCCCTTGCGCTTCGTGCCCAAGGACAAGCGCATCGTGCTGGGCATCATCACCTCCAAGTTCGGCGAACTGGAGAAAAAAGACGACCTCAAGCGCCGCATCGACGAGGCGGCGAAGTTCATGCCGCTGGATCAGATGTGCATCAGCTCGCACTGCGGTTTTGCCAGCCACACTGGGGGAAACATTCTTTCGGAAGA
>Ga0155956_1253_pt3 | contig 15646 bp, 14 predicted proteins | sample RifCSPlowO2_02_FD_107610 | JGI IMG/M metagenome (GOLD analysis project Ga0155956, IMG submission 107610) | Betaproteobacteria bacterium RIFCSPLOWO2_02_FULL_62_17 | reverse complement strand
GCACTGCCTGGGCGCGAATCAGGGGGGGTGATGCGGGAAGGGCATGTTGAAATGCAGGGCGCGAAGCTCTGGTACCGGGACGCGGGCGGCGAAGGCGAGCCGGTGCTGTTCCTGCATGCGGCGACCGGCCACGCCGGATTCTTCGACGCATCGCAGGTGCCCGCATTTGCCGCGGCAGGCTACCGGCCCATTACCTATGACCGGCGCGGCTACCGGCGCACGCTGTGCGACGCGGAGCATGTCAAGGCACTGCCGCCGATGATCTGCTGGCGCTGGCGGATGCTCTGCGTCTGGGCCGCTTTCACCTGGTCGGCACGGCAGCCGGAGGCATCATCGCGCTCGATTTCGCGCTGAGCGCGGGGCAGCGCCTGCTGAGTCTGGTAGTGGCCAACAGCCTTGGCGGCGCACAGGATCCGGACTACCTTGCATTGAGCAACAGTCTGCGTCCGCCCGCATTCAAGCATTTGCCGGATGACTTCAAGGAATTGGGGCCGGAGTTTCGGGCGGCGCAGCCTGCAAGCTTGCAGCAGTGGCGGGAGTTGGCGCGCACGACCTTCCCTGGCGGCAAGCGCGCGCCTTCGCAGGCCATGAAGAACACGATCAGTTTCACAGCCCTGGAAGGTCTGAACGTGCCCACACTATTCCTGACGGGGGACGCCGACCTGTATTCACCGCCGGCGACCGTGAAGCTCTACGCCGATCGGATTCCGGGCGCCGCCTTCATCAGCGTTCCGGCCGTGGGTCATTCGCTCTACTGGGAGCAGCCGGAGACTTTCAATCGGACGGTATTGAATTTCATTGCCAATCGAAATAACGGAATATGAGGATGAAGCTTCACTGATCGCCGCGCACGAAACGGGTCTTGCGGGACGCATCGAGTGCCTGCGCAGCGCCGTTGCGATGACCCCGGAAAATGCCAAGCCGATGCGCACCAAACCATTCAGCAAGATTCTGGTGCCGCCAACTGATAGGTAAATCGGTACCGATCGTATCGGATGCCGCAACAGCTTCGAGGAAGTCGCCGTTGCGGCGGCGATTACGCCGAGATCGCCAAGCTGCATCAGCCGCCGTATTGCGGCGCCACCTGCATCTGGGTGAACTCCGATCCAATATGGTCAAACACCGGCATATAGTTGAACGCGATCCAGCGGCATCCGTTCCCCGGCTTGAGGTTGAAATGTTGATGCTCGACGCCCCCAGGCTTGATCGGCAGAATGAGCAGATCGCCGGGCCCCCAATCAACCCGCTCTCCATCGACCACTGAGTAACCCCTGCCATCGATCACATAGATGACAAATCCGCCCTGGTGGCGGTGCTTGCCCGATTGCGTCTTGATGTCATGCATGAATACGCGCCAGTCCTGCAGCGGCGTTTCCTTGAATGCCATTGGATTCAGAAAATGGAGAAGCCGGCCTTGACGCGTCTGTTGATATTCGCGATCCGATGGCTTGATGACTATGGGTCCGGTCGATTGCCGCGCCTCAAATTCCCTGCGGCTGCGGATGAACCTGTCGTAGTGCGTTTCGGATTCAGGTTCACGCTCGCGCGTGCGTGTCCGTTCAAAATCGGCCATCGCGGATGTCTCCTTTTTCCGGTGTAATTAAGTTTGGCTGCCAGCACCTCCATGGCGTCGGCCATTGTAGGTGCAACAGCACGAGCATACTGAACCCTGCGTCCACCGGACATGTCCAGGATGCGCGAATACCGGCGCCGCAATGCCCGTTCGGCATGAGCCCGTCGAGATCACAGATTAACGAGGTTGTTGAGAGGCACTTCTTGCTCCTCAGGAATCCGCATTGGAAAGAAAATCCGCAATTGCCGGATTGAATACCTCCGGACGCTCCAAATTGGATAGATGTGCAGCACCTTCAATTTCGAGCAGTGCTGCTCCGCTTACTGCCCGCTGCATGGCACGCGCCGCTGCGGGCGGCGTGCCGGGGTCCTCGCTCCCCACGACAAAGAAAATCGGCCTGGATATGCGGCCAAGCTGTGGGAGATAGTCGAGCTGCCGGATTGCGGCGGCGCCGCCGCTATAACCCTCGATCGAGGTGGACCGGATCATTGCACGCGCCTTGTCGATCACCGGCAGATCCGCCTCAATTGCGCGTCGGGTAAACCAGCGGCTGATGGACGAATCGACAATGGCATCCATCCCCTGCTCACGCGCCGCAGAGACTCGTTCCGCCCATGCCTGCTGCCCCCCCTCCGAGCGGTCGGCGCGCGCGTTGCAGATGCACAAGCTCAGTATTCGGTCTTCGTGGTCGAGCCCCAGTCCGAGCCCCGTCATGCCCCCCAGCGACAGGCCAATAAAGTGGGACTTGCTGATGTTCAGGCTGTTCCAGAGGGCGATGACATCCGCGCTCAGCATGCTGAAATCATAGGGACCGGGCACCGCCTCTGAGCCGCCGTGCCCCCGCGTGTCATACCTCAAGATGCGGTAGTTCCGCTGGAGAGCGTCGACTTGACCATCCCACATGGTCAGATTGCACGCCAGCGAGTGGCTGAACGTGACCCAGGGCGCGCCCGCCTTGCCCTCGATCCGGTACTCCATCTCGAATCCGTTAACCAGCGCCTTCATGGCCCCTCCAGCGGGTGATTTCCTATTGGAGGCGTGCGCCCGATATGCGGACCATCTCGGCTCCGATCGCCCTATTGGCTTTCAGAAATTCGCTGAACTCGCTGGGAGCGCTGGCCACAGGCTCGAATCCGGCGCTGACAAGGTTCTTGTCCCTGAACGGCGGCAGGGCAAATATGCGGGCCACTTCCCTATGAAACTTTTCGACGCTGTCGCTCGCAGTGGCCGCGGGCGCAAACAGGCCGAACCATACCCTGATATCCAGATCGTTAAGGCCCTGCTCGGCGAGCGTCGGGATCTCAGGGAGATGGCCCAGGCGCTGGTCACTGCTTATCCCCAGAATTCTCACCTTGCCCGCCGCATGGTGGCTGGTAAAGTTAATGAGCGACAGGTAAGCGACCTTAACCTCTCCTGAGAGCAACGCCTGCAACAGGTTGGGGGGACCCTTGTAGGGAACGTGGACGATGTCAAATCCATTTTTCTTGTTGATGTACTCCATCAACAGGCTTCCCATGCTGCCTACCCCGGTTGAGCCGTAATTCAAGGTCTGCGGCCTGGATTTTGCGACCGCCACGAACTCTTTGAATGAACGTGCTCCGGCACTCGGGTGGGCGACGAGCGCCAGAGTGGTAAAGACAAGAAGGGTAATCGGCTTGAAGTCGCGTTCCGGATCAACGGGCAATTTGCTGTAGAGCGACGGAAGGGTCGTCAACGACCTGCCCAGAACACATACGGTGTATCCGTCGGGGGGAGCCTTTGCACAGGCGTCCATCGCGATGATGTCGTTTCCGCCCGGCCGGTTCTCCATGATGAGCGGCTGTCCCCACGTCGTGTTTGATTCCTGGCCGACTTGCCGCATAAGCGCATCGACGATGCTGCCCGCCGGGTACGGAAGAACCACGCGAATGGGTTTCGATGGATACGCTTGCGAAAATGCCGACTGGAAGCAACTCGTCAGCCAGAAGAGTCCGATTATCGCCAGACGAAATGCGTGCTTCACGGCTTGCCTCCTTCCTAGTCGTTGCGGCTATCTGCACCAGTGACGACTTCCGCTGAGAATGAATCGCAGGAACCATAGCACAGCCTATCTAATCAGTAAATCCGGGGTTAGCCATCGCGAATCCACCCGCATTGAACATGATGACATTGCGTGCCAGAATTCAAGGCCTGCAAAATGCAAGGTAAATCAATCCCGGGCATGACACCCGCGGCCCGACCAATTTGACCGATGCGAGGTTTCGGCATTCCAAAAACCGGATAATCGAAGTCTTGCGCAACCAGGACATCCCTGCCATGAGCGACAATCCGCATAACTTCGAGTGGCCGCAGTACGTGATCGACCGTGTCATGGCCAAGCGCGGCCGCCTCAATGTCTATGAGCGGTTTGCGCGCGGCGAAACGGCACTGCTGGTCATCGACATGCAGAATTTCTATGTGGCCGAAATCTCGACCACGCGCGCCATCGTGCCCAACATCAACCGGCTTGCAGCAGCCATGCGCGAGCGCGGCGACCCGGTCATCTGGGTTTGCATGACCGCGGGCAAGGACCAGAAAAGCCTGTGGTCGCTGTATCACGAGAATTTTTTTACCCCGCAGAAGGGCGCGACGCACCGCGACCAGCTCACCGAAGGCTCCGAGGGGCATGGTCTTTATTCAGCGATCGACGCGCGGCCCGATGATCTCTACGTGTGGAAGACGCGCTTCTCCCCCTTCATCGGCGGTTCTTCCAACCTCGAATCCATCCTGCGCGCACGCGGCGTCCGCAACCTCGTGATCGCCGGCACCGCGACCAATATGTGCTGCGAAACCACGGCTCGCGACGCGATGATGCTGGACTACCGCGTGACCATGGTGTCCGATGCCAACGCCGCGCGTTACGACGAAGACCATGCGGCGGGGTTGACGTCGTTCTATCAGAGCTTCGGAGATGTGCGCACTACCGACGACATCTTGAATAATGTCATAAGCTGAGAGCCGGTAACAACCAGAATCATTGCAGGGAGAATGAGCACCATGAAGAAACCCGTCCTGGACGGCGGCGAGGCGATCGCGCAGGGATTGCGTGATCTCGGAATCGACTACGTGTTTTCCTCGCCGGGCTCGGAGTGGGCGCCGGTCTGGGAAGCATTTGCCCGGCAGAAGGTGAGCAAGACCGCAGGCCCGGTATTCCTGAACACCTCGCATGAAATGCTCGCGGTGGACCTGGCGATCGGCTACACCACAATCACCGGCAGAATGCAGGCGGTGCTGCTGCACGCCGGCTCCGGCCTGATGCACGGCTCGATGGGCATCTCTAGCGCGCTGGCGTCGGCCATCCCCATGGTAGTCATCTCGGGCGAGTGCATCAGCTATGGTGACGACGACAGTTATGACCCGGGCGCGCAGTGGTATGCGTACCTCGGCGTGGTCGGCGGCGCACAACGGCTGATGGAGCCGCTGGTCAAATGGGCCAACCAGGCAGCCAGCCCGGCGACCTTGCATGCGATGGTGATCCGCACCGGGGAAATGGCGCAAAGATCTCCCACGGGACCCGCGTACCTGTGCGTACCGGTCGAGAGCCTGGTGCACCCGTGGACTCCACCGAAAAAGTTGCGCAAGGTCGCGCCCGCGCCGAAGACGCTGGCCCCGGCAGCCGATGTCGAGAAAGTGGCAAGGCTCCTCTCGAAAGCGAGGAATCCGGTGATCACAACCGAATCCGGCGGGCGCGATCGCGACAGTTACGATCGGCTGATCGAACTGGCGGAGCTGCTCGCCATTCCCGTGGTGGAGAGTCCTGTCGCGACGGTCTCGAATTTTCCGAAGGATCATCCGCTGCACCGGGGATTCGACATCAAGCCGCTGCTCGCGGATGCGGACCTGGTGCTGGTAGTGAGGAACCGGGTGCCCTGGTATCCGCCAAAAGCGCGTCCCGAGAATGCGACTGTCGTGGTGATCGACGAGACCCCCTTCAAATCGTACATGGTGTACCAGAATTATCAGGCGGACCTGTTTCTCGAAGGCGATGTGGCTGCTTCTCTGGGCGGACTGATCGATGCCGTACGGTCTGCTCGCCCGCAAGCGGCCGCCATCAAAGCACGCAATGCCAAATGGGCGGCATCGCACCAGCGCGCCGAGGCAAGCGACCGCGCGGAGGTCGCCAAGGCGCGCGAAAACGCCGCGATCCACCCCATCAATCTGTGTGCGACCTTGGGCGAGGTCCTGCCCAGGGACACAATCTATGTCGATGAAACCACCTCGCACCGCGGCCTGATCCACCGATACGTCCGCCACCAGGGCCCCTGGAGCTTCATAAGGACGCCCAGCGGCCTTGGCCAGAGCCTGGGAATGTCGCTTGGGGTCAAGCTCGCCAGCCCGGAGCGTCCGGTGGTGGCGTTGGTTGGCGACGGCGCTTTCCACTACAACCCGGTGATCCCCTGCCTCGGGTTTGCACAGCGCGCCAGGCTGCCGATCCTGATCGTGGTGTTCAACAACAAGGGATATCGTTCGATGGGAAATAACCAGAGAAACGATTACCCGGACGGCGCCGGCGCGCGCCACAACCTGCTCTACGGCTTGACCATCAGCGTCGCCGACTACGACCAGCTGGCGAAGCCATTCGGCGGCGTGGGAATCCGGGTTGAGGACCCGGCCAAGCTTACGTTCGCACTGCGCGAGGGCTGGGCAGCCGTTAACAACGGCAAGACGGCCATCATCAACGTCGTGCTGGGCTGATCTTCGCTCTGCGTTTCACTTTGCCCGGAAAAGGAGATGACTATGAGAAATACGCTGCACGCCCTCGCAATCCTTGCGCTCGCCCTCGTTTCCAGCGCCGCTTTCCCGCAGGCCTGGCCGGCGCGGCCGATTCTGGTCCTCAGCGGCACGGGCCTCGGCAACCCGGGCGACACTGCCCTGCGCCTGATAGCGCCCAAGATCACGGACTCACTGGGCCAAACCATAGTCATCGAGACTCGCGCAGGCGGCAGCGGGACGATCGCCTACACTGCGGTCGCGCGTGCGGCGCCCGACGGTTACACAATCGGCTTCGGGACTTCCAGCCTGGCGACGCTGCGCTACCTGATCAAGAATCCGCCGGTGGATCCGCTCAAGGACTTCACGCCGGTGAGCCTGGTGGTGCGCTCGCCGAGCGTGTTTGCGGTCACGGCATCGCTGCCGGTGAGATCGGTGAAGGAGTTCGTCGAATATGCGAAGAAAAATCCCGGCAAACTGTCGTTCGTTCACACCGGTGTGGGCGCAGCGCTGCACCTGATGGGCGAGTCGCTCAATCAGCACGCGGGCATCAACATGGTGGCCGTCCCTTACAAGCAGAGCGGCGGGACGATGACCAACGATTTTCTCACCGGCCGCGTGCCGGTCTACTTCTCCTCGCTCGGAACGATGCGCCCGCACCACATCGAAGGCAGGGCGAGGATCATCGCCGTCATCAACAACAAGCGCTTCCCGCTGCTGCCCGACATTCCGACCGTGAACGAGACCTATCCCGACTTCTACAACGTCATGCCTTGGTTCGCGTTCCTGGGCCCGGCCGGGATGCCCAATCCGATTGCCGAGCGCTTCTCTGCCGAGACGCGCAAGGCGCTTGAAGACCCGAGCGTGACAGCGAAACTCGAAGCGTTCGGCGCGTTCATCGTCGCGAGCACGCCGGGCGAATTCGCCGCACACCTGAAACGCGAAACCGAGTTCATGGGAGGGCTTATCCGTTCGCTGGGCATCGTTCCAGAGTGACCGCCCATGGCTTTCATTCAGCTGATCAATGCTGACCCGACGCAAAGCGCCCTGAACCGGATGGGCGGAAACTGCGGGGGCATGGTCGCTGCCGCTATTCCTCGACCGGCGGATAGCGTCCGACGATGCCGCCAAACGCCTGGTCGCGCTCTTCGAGCGCCGCTCTGAGACCCTTTTCCTGGCTTGTCTTTCTGAAATCCCGGGACGATTTGAGGCGTCGCGCATAGCCGATAAATTCGCCGCTCGATTTCATTGAGTGGGAATAACCCTGCTGCTCGAAAATGCGGTTCACCAGCGTCTTCGACAGGCTGAGCAGCTCGGAGTCGATGTTGGCGATGCGCCGGGCAATCTTGCGAGTTTCCGCGTCGAGCTTGTCTTTGGGAAACACCCAGTTCGCCACACCGAAGTCGAGCATTTCCCTGGCGGTCAGGCTGTCGCCGGTGAGCGAGAGCCACTTGGCCCGTTTCAGTCCCACATGCCAGGAAAAAAGGCTGATTTCCTCCCCCGGCGCAATACCCCGGACCGGCGGGTAGCCCAGCCGCGCGTCCTTCGATGCGATCAGGAGATCACAACTCAGCGCGATCCCGATGGCGCCCCCCAGGCAATAGCTATGGACCTGGGCGATGACCGGCTTCCAGCAATTCCATATCTCCAGGTCGATCTCGATATGCCCCTGGACCCGGGAGCGGCCGTCCCAGACGCTCAGGTCATTTCCTGCGTCTCCCGGGTCTTTTCCGATCTGGGCCCACGACCTTTTGTCAAGATGCCTGGGCGAATCGGCCGAGGTATCACTCAGGTCGTGACCCGCGGAAAAACATGAACCGGCTCCCTTGAGGATGATCACGCGGACTTCCCGGTCCTTTTCGGCCTGCTTGAGCGCGTCTTTCAGCTCGTAAAGCAATGGCCAACTCAAAGCGTTGCGCCGCTCCGGGCGGTTGAGCGTGATGGTTGCCAATCGGTCGTCGACGCCATACAGAATGTTCTTATAGGTCATGGGTGGATGCCTTTGAATTTCGATTCCAGGAGACCACTATTGGAAATTGCCCTGCCATCCCGTGGCCACAAACCGAACCGTCAATTGTCCATCTTGATGTTGGCGGTATTTTGCCTGAAGTTCACTCCGGCACGATCCCCGTCTCAATGCCAATCAGATTCCGGATGCCGCGGGTAAAGCGGGTGGTTTTTCGGTCAGCGAAGGCGAGTTCATCTCTGGAGTACCATTCGGTGAGCAGGTGATTTCACTACTCAGGAGGTGATTGACTCATGCGTGCAATCAATTCGCATTTCCACTGGTACCCGAAGTCGGTGTTCGAGGCCCTTTGCCGGCGCAGCGACGCGCCGCGCGCGAAACCCAATCCGAAGGGCGGCTACGACGTGACCCCGCACGAAGGCGTGACGCGCTGCGACACCTGGTCCGACTGGTTCGACCTGGATGCGATGCTCGAGCACATGGACAAGGCCGCGCAAGGCGCCGGCATCGGCAGCGACTTCGGCGTGGTGTGCACCACCGGCCCCGGTGGCGCGTTCTTTTCCGAAACCGACGCCGCCTCCGGCCACGCCTTCTCGCAGATGTGGAACGACGAGATCGCCGGCGCCTGCCAGCGCCACCCCGGCAAGGTGTGGGGCTCGGGCGTGGTGCCGATGCAGGATCCGAAGCGCTGCGTGGACGAGCTCGAGCGGGCGATGAAGATAGGCCTGGTCGGGGTCAATGTGCCGAGCAGCATTGGCGCGCACGGCAGGACGCGCGTCGATGATGATTCGCTGGCCGATTTCTACGCTACGGCAGAGCGGCTCGGCGCAGTGCTGTTCCTGCACCCCACCGACGTGGTGTTCCCGGCGATCTGCGACGGCTACAACGGCGCGCTCTACAACTCGCTGGGCAAAGTGATAGAGGTGAGCATCGCCGCCTACCGGCTGGTGCTGTCCGGAATCATGGAGCGGCACCCGAAGCTCAAGGTGACTGTCTCGCACACCGGCGGGGCACTGCCCTATCAGGCCGGCCGCATGGACAAGAACTCCAAGGCCGCGAAGCTGCCGCAGGACCCGAGCGTGTACCTGCGCCGCATGTTCACCGACACGGTGCAGCCGCACGCGCTCGGCCTGAAATTCGCGATCGACTTCTACGGCATCGACCACGTGATGTACGGCGACGACTACCCGTGCTGGAACGCGCCCGCGGCGCTTAAAGTTTTCAATGAGGTCGGCCTGTCGAAGCAGGACCAGCAGAAAATCCTGTGCGACAACGCGCGGCGCATCCTCAACCTCAGCGAGCCGGCGAAGCAATCAGTCGCCGCCTGAGCGGGCAACCGGTTTAGGCAAAGCCGGCCAGATCAACCGGCCACGACGCCTTCAAGAAAAACGACGCGCTCCCTGACCAGGCGCTCGAGTTCGCCGCCCAGGCCGATTTCCTGCAGCACGCTGCGCGCGTCGGCGCCCGGCCGCGAGGCCGGTCCGCCGGCCTGCAACGGTGTGCGCGAAAGCCGTGGGCCGGGTCCCGTGGTGGTGACCGGGCCCAGGCGTTCGTGGTCGCGCGTGATCACCAGGCCGTGCGCGCGAACCCAGGGGTCTTTGGCAAGCTCGTCCACCGATTCGACCGCGCGATGCGCGGCGATGCCGGCAGCGTTGAGCGTCTCGACCCACTGCGCCACGCCGCGCGTCGCGAAGCGCCGTTCCAGCGAGCGTTCGATCTGCGCTTGCGCCAATGATGCGATATCGGCGAGTGCCGGGCAGTCCGCGAGTTTTTCCGCGCGGGTGGCGAGAAAAAACCAGCCGTCGCGCGCCTGGTACAGGCGATACAGCGCGCCATGACCCAGGGTGTCCTGGCCGCCCGGCTCGTTCCATTGTTTGCCCGCATAGTCCTGAGCCACTCCCGATTGCAGCAGCGTCGCAGTATAGACAAGCGCGCTGTCGACCTGCTGTCCGATGCCGGTGCGCCGGCGATGCAGCAGGGCAAGGGCCACGCCATAGCAGCCCAGGAGGCCGGTGCCATAGTCGTTGGCGGAGAAGGGCGCGAGTGCCGGTTTCCCGCCGCCGTAACGCAGCATCATGCCGGTGACGGCCTGGGCGATGGATTCATGTCCTGGGCGATCGGCCAGGCTGCCGGTCTGCCCGAAGGCATTGAGGCGGCAATAAACGATGTCCGGGCGGCGCTGGCGAATCTGCGTATACGCGACGCCCAGCGATTCGGCGACCCCCGGCCGGAAGTTCTCCAGCAGCACGTCCGCCTGCTCCAGCAGCCGCCAGAATATGGCCTTTCCCTCGGTTGTTTTCAGGTCGAGCAGGATGCTGCGTTTGCCGCGATTAACGTCGTTGTGCAGCTGCACGGGGTTGGTGTGCGGACTGTCGATCTTGATGACGTCCGCGCCGAACTCGGCGAGCGTGCGCCCGCAGGTGGGGCCGGCGAGCACGATGCAAAGGTCGATGACTTTGAGGCCGTCGAGTGCGCGGCGCAGTTCAATGCCCTGGCTGGGCGGGATTTGCTGGGGACCGTCGGCGCATTCCTCCAGTATGGCCGTTCGATCCGCATCCGGAACCGGGCGCGGGCGCAGCACCGCGCCCGGTGTTTCCGCAAGCCGCACATTGATGCCGACGCCGCGAAAGCGCCCGAGGACGGGGTCATCGAAGTCGGCAACGATGCCCGATTGCAGCGCATGCGGGTGCTCCAGCCATTCGGCGCTGCTGAGACAGGTGGCACACTCGGTGCCGTTGTTCGCACAGATATCCTCCCATTCCGCCGCGCTGCGCGAACGGAAAATTTCCTCGAAGCGGCGTCCGAGTTCCGCGGCGGCCAGGCCTTGCTCGCGCAACTGTTCCAGGCCGAGTTCCCGCAGGAACGCAGCGGAGCACTTGTTGATCGAGTAGTAGCGCATCCAGCGGCCGTCCCGCGTCGGCAGCAGGCGCGACCACTCGAAGTTCGCGGGCGTGCTGCCGCCATGGACTCTGAGTACGTGGTTGCTAAGAGCCGTGAAGGTCGCATCGAAAAGCGGTATTTCGATGCTTTGGCCGCGACCCGAGCGCTCGCGCGCATTGAGTGCCAGCGTGATGCTCACCACGGCCAGAAAAGCGCCGAACATGGAGGAGTAGGGAAGCACGGTGTAGACCGGCTTGCCGTTCTTCGGTCGGTAAGCCGCGGTCGCGGCGCCGAGGATGCCTTCCCAGGCACGCATGCCCGCGCGCGGATCGTCGGCAGCAAAACCGGGCAGCGAGCAATAGATGAGCCGCGGATGCAGTGCCGACATGGCGGCCGGCCCCAGACCCAGCCGGTCCATGACTCCGGGGCGGAAGTTTTCAATCACCACATCGGCGCCGGCGACCAGGCGCTGCGCCGTCTGACGAGCCTCGCCGGTTTTCAGATCGAGGACGATGCTGCGCTTGCCGCGATTCCAGGTCGCGTTCGCCGGCGTGTCGAAGGGCGGTCCCCCGGGCGGATCGACGCGGATGACGTCCGCTCCATGGTCCGCCAGCAGCATCGCGGCCACGGGGCCGGCGATGTACTGGCCGAAATCGATAACGCGGATTCCGCGGAGAACGGGAGTGCCCGCCATGGCCTGCGCCCGGAGCCGCTCGCTCAGTTCTGTTTGAGGTTGATCGACTTCAATATCGACAGCAGGCGCTTGCGGTCGGCCACCACATAGGCCGCCAGTTCCTCGGGGTTCTGCAGCATGACGTCGGCGCCCATGGTGGCGAGTCTCGCCTTCGTTTCCGGCCTCAGCATGACTTTCGCCAGGGCATTGTAGAAGGTCATGATTGCAGTGGGCGGTGTTCCCGCCGGTGCAAAGAAGCCGGTCCAGGATTCCGCGAGCAGCCCGGGCATGCCCGCTTCGGCGGCCGTGGGCACGTCGCGCAGAGCCGAGGTCCTGGTGCTTCCGGTGATGGCGATGGCGCGCAGCTTCTGCGCCCTGATATGCGGCAGCTGCGGCGTCACGTTCATGAAACCGACGTCGATCTCCCGAGCCAACAGCGTAATGGTGGCGGGACCGGCACCCTTGTAGGGAATGTGGACCATTTTCGTTCCCGCCAGCGTGTTGAAAAGCTCGCCGCCCAGGTGCGAACCGGTCGCAACACCGGAGGATGCGCAGTTGATCAGCCCCGGCCGCTGCCTGGCGTAGGCGATGAGTTCGCGCAGGTTGATCACGGGGCCGCCCGCGGCATACGGGCAGATGAGGCGAATGACCTGCGCGGGATAAGCCTGCGCGGCGGCGTGCAACGGGGCGATCAGCACCGCGCTGGCGAGTACGAATTTCAGGGATTTCATCGCGTTGCGTCCTCCACAATAAGCTCCGGCCACTGCACAGTTGTCCGCCGCATTTCGCTCGCAATCTCCCGCGGCGCGCTGTGCGCAGTTTAGGGCACGTTGCCGGTAGAATCCATATGCGGTCCGGCTGGCTCTGGACTGCGCAGCGTCAATGACATTCCAGGAGGTGGCCATGACAAAAAGCATTCTGGCAGGACATATTTGCACTGCGGTCTGTGCGGCCGCGCTGCTGGTAGCGGGCGCCGCGCAGGCGGCGTATCCGGAAAAACCCATCCGCTACATAGTTCCCTATCCGCCGGGCGGCGCCGGCGACCTGATGGGGCGCTCGCTCGCGCAGCGCCTCGCCGAGCATCTCGGCCAGCCGGTGGTGGTGGATAACCGCGCGGGCGCAGGCGGAACCCTGGCCGCCGAAGCCGCTGCAAGCGCGGCGCCCGACGGCTACACATTGATGGGTGCCGCCATGCAGACGCATGTCATCAACGTGAGCCTGATGCCGAATCTGCGTTACGACGCCGTCAAGGACTTCACGCCCATCAGCCTTACCCACACCCTGCCCAGGGTGCTGGTGGTCAATGCCTCGATTGCCGCGCGCGATGTCGCGGAACTGATCGCCCTGGCGAAGGCGACACCCGGCAAGCTGACCTATTCCTCAGCGGGCAATGGCAGCACCGGACAGCTCTCGGGCGAACTGTTCAAAACCATGGCTGGCGTCGACATGGTGCACGTGCCGTACAAGGGCAGCGGTCCCGCCGTGAACGATCTGCTCGCAGGCCGCATCTCGCTGACTTTCGATTCCTTTGCCGTGTGGGGCGCGCACATCAAATCCGGCAAGGTGCGCGTGCTCGGTGTGACCTCCAAGAAGCGCATGGGCATTCTCCCCGATGTGCCGAGCATCGCCGAGCAGGGCCTTCCCGACTACGAAATGAGCAACTGGTTCGGCCTGGTGGGGCCTGCCAATCTGCCCCGCGATATCGTCACGCGCCTGCACGCGGCGGTCGGCCGCTCCATGGCCGATGCGGACATGCGCAAGACCTTGACCGCGGTGGCCATCGAGCCGCAATTCAGCACGCCCGAGGAATTCGCCGCGCTCATCCGCAACGACATCGTGCGCTGGGGCAGGATCGTCAAGAGCACCAGCACCAAGGTCGATTGACCGCGCCCGCTGCGCAATCCGCCCACGCTGGGCCGGCGCACGCGCGAAGTGCTCGAGGAACTTGCCGCCCTGAAGAAAGCGAAAGCACAGTTCTGAGCTTGGCTTTACAGTGCGCAGGCCGACCACTCACATGACTCTGCCATGCCGCAGCCTTTCGAGAACATCCGCATCCTCGACCTGACGCACGTCGTCGCGGGCCCGTTTTCGACCTATCAGCTCGCGCTGATGGGCGCCGATGTCATCAAGATCGAACACCCGGTCGAGTACGACCAGAGCCGCGACACCGGCAGCGACCGCGAACTCAATGCCAAAGCCATGGGCCTGCATTACATGGCGCAGGCCTCCAACAAGCGCGGCCTGGCGCTGGATATCAAGACCGGAGAGGGCAGGGAAATCCTGCGCCGCCTCGTCAAGACTGCCGACGTGCTGGTGGAAAACTACCGCCCCGGCGCGATCGATGCCCTCGGCCTGGGCTACGAGGCCATGGCGGCGCTCAATCCGAGACTGATCTACTGCTCGGTGTCGGCCTTCGGCCAGGACGGGCCGCGCAGCACGCACACCGCTTATGACCATGTCGCCCAGGCCGCAGCGGGGTTCATGTCCATGACCGGCATGGCCGAGACGCTGCCGGTGCGTATCGGCCCGCCGGTGGTCGATTACGCCACCGGGATGACGGCGGCGTTCGCGATCGCCAGCGCGCTGTTCCAGCGCGAACGCAGCGGACAGGGCCAGCGCATCGACGTCGCCATGGCCGATATAGCGCTGCTGTTTACCGGCATGTACGCCTCGGACTACCTGCGCACCGGCGACGAGCCGCATGCGATGAAGTTCATCCACGCCACCAATCTCGGCTACGAAACCAACGACGGCCTGCTGATCTGCGGCGCCAGCAACCTGCGCCAGCAGAAGCGCCTGTGGCTTGCGCTGGACCGCCCCGACATGGTCAAGACCAGCAATGCCGAGCGCAGGAAAGACCACGACAACGAAATCAAGGTGCTCGCCGAGATCCTGAAGACCCGGACCGCCGAAGAGTGGGAGACTTTTTTCCAGCAGCGCCATGTGCCGGCGGCACGCGTGCGCTCGCTGGCTGAAGCGCTGCACGATCCGCATTTCCGGGCGCGCGGCGTCATGCATGCGCAGGAGGGCGCGCAGGACGTACCCGGCCGCTTCGAGGTGCCCATGGCGGCCTTCCGCTTTCAGCATGGGGGACCCGGCATCAAAACGCCGCCCCCGGCCGTCGGGCAACACAGTGCAGAAATTCTCGCTGCGCTCGGCTATTCGGGCGCGGAAATCGAGACGCTGCGGGCCAGGGGCGTCATCTGAGGGCGAGATCAGGCTTCCTCGATTGCTATCGGCCCCGCGCAAGGCCCGTACCCCAGCAGCAAGGTGCTCTCCCCCGCGTTGTTCGCGCCGGCGACCACCACCTTGATGGATTCCGGCATGGCGGCGGCGGGAATGAACGCGTCCTCCGGCAGGCTCGAGATTTCCTCGAGCGATCCGCCGCAGCGTCGCAATTCACCGGCGGTGCTGCCCCAGTGTTTGTATAGAAAGCCGACGATGTCCTGCTTGCTCCAGCCGCCTCTGGCGATGTGCCCGGCGTGTTCCGGCCCCAGCACCACGATGCAGGCCAGGTTCTTGTGGAACCCGCCATCGGTTTGCAGAATCCTGCCGCCCGCCGATGCCGACGCGGTCAGGTGGCCGGCATAAGACATCGACCTTGCCATGGTGTAGAGCAGTTCCTCGGGCACCTGGCTGGTGCGGTGGTCGATGTGCAGGGTGCTGCGCGCCTGCTGGATCATGACGGTGCTTGCGTCCCGCGCGAAACCATGATCGACGTGCATCGGCTGCCAGGGACTTTCCTCCTCGTTTTCGCCAAAACAGAGGTAGATCTTGGCCGGTGTGCCGTGCGTGCTCTGGTCGAGATCGTGCGGCCTGACGTTGA
>Ga0155956_1156_pt5 | contig 15689 bp, 15 predicted proteins | sample RifCSPlowO2_02_FD_107610 | JGI IMG/M metagenome (GOLD analysis project Ga0155956, IMG submission 107610) | Betaproteobacteria bacterium RIFCSPLOWO2_02_FULL_62_17 | reverse complement strand
CGAGGCGCCGCTGGTCAACTACGCCGCGGTGGCCAGACTCAAGCTGCCGATACTCGAATTGATGTACCGCCGCTTCCGCGTTTTTCTGGCCGACCCGGCCCACGCGGAAGATCAGCGCGGGCGCAGTTTCCGCGCTTTTATCGAGCGCGGCGGCGAGGCACTGGCGCGTTGCGTCGAATTCGACGCGGTGAGCCTCACTTTACAGGAGAGCACCGGATCTCTGCCCGGCTGGCGCGAGTGGCCGCCTGAACTGCGCGACCCGGCGAATCCGGCATTGGCCCGCCTGTTAGAGGGCGCCGCAGAGCGCATCGGTTTCCTCAACTATCTGCAGTGGCAGGCGGCGCTGCAACTCGAATTCGCGGCCGTTGCGGCGCGCAACGCCGGCATGGCGATCGGACTGTACCGCGACCTGGCGGTCGGCCCGGCCGACGACGGCGCCGCGACCTGGAGCGACCAGGAACTGATCGCCTCCGGCGTCAGCGTAGGCGCGCCGCCCGACATGCTCAATCGCCAGGGGCAGAACTGGGGCACGCCGCCATGGAATCCGCGCGTGCTCGAGCGACGCGAGTTCCGGCCGTTCGCCGCGCTGCTTGCCGCCAATATGCAGTGCGCCGGCGCCTTGCGCATCGATCACGTCATGGCGTTGACGCGCCTGTTCTGGATTCCGGCCGGCATGAAGGGTGCCGATGGCGACTACGTGCGCAACCCGCTCGAGTCCCTCGCCGGCATCGTCGCGCTGGAGAGCGAGCGCAACCGTTGCATGGTGATCGGCGAAGACCTGGGAGCGGTGCCCGACGGCCTGCGCGAGCGCCTGCATGAGCTGGGTTTTCTTTCCTATCGGGTGCAGATTTTCGAGCGCCACTGGCAGGGCGATGGCAGCTTCAAACGGCCCTGGGAGTATCCCGCGCAAGCGCTCGCCACCGTTGCCACCCACGACATGCCGACCATCGCCGAGTACTGGCGCGGCGGCGACATCGGGCGCCGCGCCGCGCTTGGACTTTATCCCGAGCCCGGCATGCGCGAGCAGGAGGAAGCGCGGCGCGCGGCGGAACGGCCGGGAATCCTCGCCTTGCTGGGGGAACTCGGCCTGTCGCCCGCCGACACCTCCGACACCGGCCAGATCACCGAGGCGCTGCACACAGCCATTGCGAAAACGAATTCAATGCTCGCGGTGGTGCAACTGGACGACCTGCTCGGCGAAGTCGAGCCGGTGAACATCCCGGGCACCTACCTCGAGTATCCGAACTGGCGCCGTAAATTGTCGCGCAGCATCGAGGAGATTGAAGGCGACCCGCGCCTGGCGCGGCTGGCCGAGATCATGCGCAATGCCGGGCGGGCTTGAGCGGCGTGTGAATGGGTATGTGCTGAACCATGGGGTCTCATTCGCGCAACTGAGATCACGTGAAAAAATCGCTTCAAAATCATAACAATAGCGTGATGTTAAGCACCCAAAGCTGGATTTAGGATAATTGCATCTGGCGTCGTCAGGGTACTATGATGTTTGGCCAATGATTCAATAGGATCCGTGACGTGAATCCACAATACCAAACGAGCAGAGAGACGATTACTACTCTTGCGGACGATGTCCGGGACGTGGCGCAGCGCAGCCTTAAGCTGCTGAAGGCCATCGAGGACACCGTTGATCGTCTTTGCTATGACCAGCGAATTTATTCAACATTCGCCGCAGTTGCCCATGAGATGCTCGACAGGGTCAAGGCCGTGAAGATGGCGAAAGTCATTGACCAAGATGGAAAGGCCGCCGACTCCCTTCAAATAGCCCAAGTTGCAGCAAGGGAGTTATACGATGACTTGGTCCCACGGCACAAAGCTGCCGTCGCGGACAAGCGACTGACCCGCGATGATGGTGTGGCGGAAGAATACCAACGCCTCATACAAATCGTATCTAACCTGCACGACGCCTTAAATGATCTTCGCTGGGCGATAGGAGAGCACGATGCTGATCTGTGCGAGATTGACGAATCAGCGGTCCTATCCTCCGAAGAAGAAATATCCAATAGCCTTAAGTAGCCAGCATTCCCGTGAGTGAAACGTACATACTCACGGGGATAAACACGAGCGCTGCTTGCTTTCAGTCAGACTGGAAAAAACTTAGCCCGCAGATCCAGGCCGAGGCGCGCAAAGCGTTTGGCTTGATGCTAATGCAGGTGGATCGTATGCCTGGAAAGTTGCATTTTCATAAGCTCAGCGGCTTTGATTCCTGGACGATACACGTCACCAGCGACGACAAGTACAAGGCCAGTTTCAAAATCGTCAACGGGGTGGCAATAATGCGGCGCATTGGCTTGCACGATAAGATCGACAAAGACCCCGAATAGAGCGCCCAGGCGGCTGTGGCCACTTGTTCAGCGTTTCCATTGACATCCGCCGGGAACCAAACGCGGCTGCGATCACGTCCCCGCCTGGCGCAATTTCTCGATGCAGCCAAGCAGAGCCGGCGTCGGCGCCACGATGACGCTGGTTGGCATCGCGGCGACGTAATCATGCTGAGCATGTTTGTCCTCGAAACGCTCGCGAAAGCGGCTCGCCGGCAGCATAGGCAATAACCTCGGTGCAATGCCGCCGCCGATGAAAACGCCTCCGGTTGCGCCGTAGATCAGGGCGACATCGCCCGCGACTGATCCGAGCACGGCACAGAACACCTCGAGCGCGCGCCGCGCCAGCGGATCGCTGCCGTCCATGCCGCGCGCGGTGACCTGGTCCGGGGACAGCCTTGGTGCACTCACCCCCTCGATCGCCGCAAGCGCGCCGTAGAGGTTTGCGAGCCCGGGGCCGGAGAGGATCATTTCGTTGCTTACGCGCGGCGACCCAAGCACGCGCAGGACTTCGATCTCCAACACGTCCTGTGGCGAGAAACCGATGTGGCCGCCTTCACCAGGAAGAGCCACCCTGCGCCCGTCAATTTCATCGGCAGCAATTAAAGCTGCGACACCCAAGCCGGTACCTGGACCCAGCAGCGCCATGGTCGCGTTCGGCAACGCGGTTCCGCCACCAATCGGTGCCAGATCAGCCGGCCCCAGCGCCGGCAGCGCGAGCGCAAGCGCCTCGAAATCGTTCAGCACCAGCAGGCGTTCGAGACCGAATCGGCCTTTGACGGTCGCCGCCGAGAATGCCCACGGACTATTGGTAAAACGAAATTCGTCCCCGCGGACCGGACCCGCTACCGCGAAGCATGCAGCGCGCGGTCTTATCGAAGTGGTGCCGAGATAGGCGGCCAATGCCGCATCGATATCCGGATAGTCGGAGCAGGCAAGTGTGCGCGCGTCACGCCAGGGCGCCCGCGGCTCCTTGCACAGGCCGAGCCGCATGTGGGTGCCACCGACATCGGCGACCAGCCAGGGAGTGGTCAACACTCCGGCTCATTTCCTCTCGAAATGACTGCGCGCCTTGGTGAAAGCGTCCTGCATCTGCCCCCAGGCAGCGTCGGCACCCTGCATCATGTCTTTCCAGGCCTCTGTGGAGGCGCCCTGCAGCAGTTTCATCTGATACATGGCCTCCTCGCGCCGCGCAGCCAGCGTCGCCAGCTGCTTTTCGTATTCCGCTTTCATCTCTGTCGTCGCCACGCGGGCTTTTTCTTCCCAGCGGCTGGTCTCGGCATTCCACTGATCGAGCTGCGATTTCAGTTTCTCGACGTACTCGTCCTTGTTCATGATGGCCTCCGGATGTCGGATTGGGGCGGGAGGCAATGATACTCCGGCGCCTTGCGGCCGATTCGATTCCGAGGGCGGGCATGGAATGCCCCATTTTTTACCAGCAACCCGATGCGGGCGGTGGACCGCAAACCAGGGCACCCGCCGCGTGGCGGTTGATCGAGGTCGAATTTACCGCGCTTAAAGCGCAAGCTTCACTTACCGGCTCGGTCGCAACAAGCTCAGGCAAATCCGCCGCAGTGCAGACGATCGATGTTTAACCATGCGAGCCAAGGCGCCGCCGATAATAACCGCTGCCGAGCTCGCTTGGGTAACGCCATGTAGTGCGGAGTCTTGCTGGTCACTTAATGACAAATCAATCACTTGGCAACTTCGTATGCCGCTAATCCCCTAAGCCGGCTAACCGGGGACGAAATAGACGTCGGTGGGTTTGAATTTGGAGAGGCGCTTGAACTGCGCGCACACTTTCATCCCGATCCATGCAAGCGAAGCTGCTTCGGGCTCCACGCCCACCAGGCGCGAAAGAAACAAGGTGTCCACGCCGGGCCATTCGACCAGGATGAGGATAAACGGTGTCTCACCCAAAAATTCCTCGCCGCCGAAATGGCAGACGGTAAAAGTGTGCACCGCGCCCTCCCGTGGCAATTCGACCCAGGCGCACGGTTCCCCGCAAACCATACAGTGCAGCCGCGGGGTGCCGTACGTGTAGCGGCACGGCCCGCATCTGGTTCCCAGCAGTTTGCCGTTGGCAAGCCCGGCAAAGAACGGCGAATCCTGCCCATAGCTGTGAATGTAATCGATGTGGTAGGGCTGTTTGATGACGATCGGCGCCATCCCCTTTAAGTCTTTAAGGTCCTTCGGGAACGGAACATTGAACAGGACGTTTCCGTCCTCGGTCTCCGTCAATTTAATGCGCCGCTTCGAGTCTTGCTCATTCATGGCGGATCTCCTTTTTCAACGGTCACGCCGCGCAACAGGATCTAAAACGCTCTTTCCAGAATCGAGACGGAAACATAGGTTCCGGTACCGGCATGGCTGTGAATGGCGCCGCGCCGCGCGTTTTTCACCTGGAGCCGGTCGTTGCCAAAGTGCCGCGCGATGCTTCCCTGGAGTTGCCACAGCGCGAACACCGCCTGCATGAGGCCGGTGGCGCCCACCGGATGCCCGCAGGCCAAGAGGCCGCCGGAGGGATTGATCGGTATCGTTCCCTGCGCAGGGAAGCGGTAGCCGTAATCCAGCCCCGGCATGAAAGGCTTGCCTGCCTCCACGAATTTTCCGCCTTCCCCGTATCGGCACAGGCCCATGTCCTCGTAGGTCTGGAGTTCCGAAGACGTGTAAGCGTCGTGCAGTTCGATGAAATCCAATTCGCGAGCGGGATCGGTGATACCGGCCATCTGGTAGGCCGTTTTCGAGGCCATGCGCCCTGCCCGAAACGAATGCACCCCTGGGTACTTCAATCCTTCATAGTCCTCGGCTTTTTCATGCGGGAGCAGGATCACCTCGGCATGAGGCCGGTCCGCCATGCGCATGGCATCGATGCCGCCGCCCACCCCAGTCACCCTTGCAGGCCGCGGCCGGCGGCCGGTCGCCTTGTCCAGCTTGTCCACCCCTTCAGCGCTTGCCAGAATCGTGACCGCGGCGCCATCGCTCATCACGCAGATATCCAGCATGGTAAGCGGCCAAGCCACCATCTCGGCGCGGCGCACGTCTTCGATTCGGATCTTCATCCGTTTCTGGGCATACGGATTGTGTAGCGCATTGTGGTGATTTTTCACCGACACCAGCGCCATTTGCTCGACCGAGGTGCCGAACTGTTTCATGTGGCGCACCACCATCATGGCGTAATAGCCGGAGTAAAAACCGCCAACCGGATAGTCGAAACTCACATCCGAGGCCAGAGCGATGAATTCATTTCCCTTCCAGGTGTTCACACGCGACATCGTCTCCCAACCATAGACGACGCAGATGTCATAGCGCCCGGAGGCCACCGACTCCCAACCCGACTGGAACGCGAGCCCACCGGTCGCACCGCCGCCCTCGACCCGCTTGCTGGGCTTGGGGCACAGACCCAGGTAGTCCTGGACCATGCTTCCGGCCTTCAATTGGCGGGTGAAGTGATCCGAAAAGTACGACGCGATGGTCCCGTCGACGATTTCGGCGGCCTTCCTGTGCTCGAGGCCTAGGTCTTTAAGCGCGTAATCGTACGCCTCCTTCACCATCGGCTGGAATGTGACGTCCGGCCGCGCCTTGGCAAACTTGCTTACCCCGCCTGAGACCAAATATACGGGTCGCATGATGTTTACCTCCCGTCAATTCGTTCTACGGCCAGGGCGGTCGCTTCGCCACCACCGATGCAAAGCGACGCGATGCCGCGCCTAAAACCATATTTTTCCAGGGCCGCCAGCAGCGTGACCACGATGCGCGCGCCGGAAGCCCCGATGGGATGGCCCAGCGCGCACGCGCCGCCATGAATGTTGACCTTTTCATGGGGCAGGCCGAGATCATGCATTGCTGCCAATGCGACCACGGCGAAGGCTTCGTTGATTTCATACAGGTCGACGTCATTCGCGGACCAGCCGGTTTTCTCGAATAGTTTGTTCATCGCCATCACCGGCGCAGTCGAAAACCACGAGGGATCCTGCGCGTGGGTGGCGTGCGCCTTGATCAGGGCGAGCGGCCGGATGCCCCTGCTTTCCGCGTCCGATCGCCGCATCAGCACCAGCGCGGCGGCACCGTCCGCGATGGCGCTCGAGTTGGCCGCGGTCACGCTGCCGTCAGCACGGAACGCGGGTTTCAGAGAGGGGATCTTCCCGATATCGGCTTTCTGCGGGTGCTCGTCCGTTGCGATCGTCACGCCGCCCTTGGGTGTAGTCACCACGAACGGGACCACCTCTTTGGCGAAACTGCCATCTTTGATGGCCGCTTGCGCCCGGGTCAGCGAAGTAACGGCGTAGCGGTCCTGTTCCTCGCGCGATAACCGGTACTTGTCCGCGCACAGCTCGGCGAAGCTGCCCATCAGCCTGCCGCGCTCATAGGCATCCTCCAGGCCGTCCATAAACATGTGATCCTTGATTTCCCCATGACCCATGCGCATGCCGCCGCGGGCTTTTGCCAGAAGGTAGGGCGCATTGCTCATGCTTTCCATGCCGCCGGCCACCATGACGCGGTTGGCCCCCGCGAGCAGCATGTCGTGGGCCAGCATTGCCGCCTTCATGCCCGAACCGCACACTTTGTTGATGGTGGTGCATCCGGCAGCAAGCGGCAGGCCGGCGCCCAAAGCGGCCTGACGGGCAGGCGCCTGGCCCAATCCCGCGGGCAACACGTTACCCATGATGACTTCCTCAATGTCGGCGGGTTGGAGTTGCGCGCGTTCCACGGCGGCCCTAATGGCGGCGGCCCCGAGCTCGGGCGCCGAGGCGGACCGCAGATTGCCCTGAAACGCCCCTATCGGCGTTCTTACCGCTGCAACAATGACAATTGGATCGTTCATGCAGGCCTCCGTACACAGGCGTTCGTGTTTTTGATGGCATGGGATCTACCGGGTTTCATCGAACAGCTCGCGGCCGATGAGCATGCGACGGATTTCGCTGGTGCCGGCGCCGATCTCATAGAGTTTCGCATCCCGCAGCAGTCGGCCGGTGGGGAAGTCATTCATGTAACCGTTGCCGCCAAGGCACTGGATCGACTGCAGTGCCATCCAGGTCGCGCTTTCCGCGGCGTGCAGGATTGCGCCGGCGGCGTCCTTGCGGGTGGCCTCACCGCGGTCCAGGGCCTGCCCCACTGCGTACACGTAGGACCTGCAGGCGCTCAACGTGGTGTACATGTCCGCAAGCTTTCCCTGCATCAGTTCGAATTCTCCGACCGGCTGGCCGAATTGCACGCGCTGGTGCAGGTAGGGAACAACCACGTCCATGCACGCCTGCATGATCCCGAGCGGGCCGGCGGCCAGCACCGCGCGCTCGAAATCGAGCCCGCTCATCAGCACCTTCATGCCCTGGTTGAGTTTGCCCAATATGTTTTCCTCGGGCACTTCGCAATCCTGAAAAACAAGCTCGCAGGTGTTCGAGCCGCGCATGCCGAGTTTGTCGAGCTTGCGGCCGGTCGTGAACCCGGGAAATTCTTTTTCAACGATAAAGGCCGTGATTCCCTTGGGGCCGGCGCCTGCATCGGTCCTGGCGTACACCACCACAGTGGCGGCATCGGGTCCGTTGGTGATCCACATTTTGCTGCCGTTGAGGATGTAGCAATCTCCTTTCCTGTCCGCACGCAGTTTCATGCTCGCCACATCGGAACCCGCGCCGGATTCGGACATGGCGAGGGCGCCCACCTGTTCTCCTGAGACAAGCTTGGGCAGATATTTCTGTTGTTGCCGCGGCGAACCGATCCTGTGAATCTGGTTGACGCACAGATTCGAGTGCGCGCCGTAGGAAAGCCCTACCGCGGCGGAGGCGCGGCTGATTTCCTCCATGGCGACAATGTGGGCGAGGTAGCCTAATTGGGCGCCGCCATAGCGCTCTTCGACGGTAATACCGAGCACGCCCAGATTGCCAAGCTTGCGCCACAGCTCATGGGGAAACTCGTTCTCCCGGTCGATCGCCGCCGCCCGCGGGGCGATTTCCCTGGAGGCGAAGCTGTACACGGAGTCGCGCAGGCTGTCCAGGGTTTCGCCATGAGCAAATCGCAGGGAGGGAATCCGGGTCATGGGCTTAATTCCTCGCGCGTTAAACTCCCGACTCCAAATCGGCAATCACCGCCGCCAGGAAACGGCCGGCCTCGCCTCCGCTTACCGCGCGATGATCGAAAGTCAGCGACAGCGGCAGGACGCGGTGCACCGCCGGCACGCCGTTGAGCGCGACCACCCGGTCGGAAATCTTCCCTGCTCCGAGTATGGTGACCGTCGGCGGCAACACCACGGGCGCCGCATATTTGCCGGCAATCATGCCGAAATTGGACAATGTGATGGTGTAGCCGCGCAATTCTTCAGGCGGAATCTTGCGCGCCGTCACATCTGCGCGCATACGGTCCAATCCGCGACGCAGATCGGCGGCATCGCGGTTTCCCACATCGCGCAGCACCGGCACAAACAATCCATCGGGCGTATCGACCGCGATCCCGAGGTCGATTTTTTTGAACAAGCGCCGCGCCATGGCGCTGCTCTCGTACCAGGCATTGAGCGAGGGCTCGGCCCTGCATCCCGCCACGATCGCGCGCACCAGGCGGATGGAGACGTCGGCCTGCGGCGGCCAGGAGTGGATATCGGCATCGTCGATGATGGTTGCCGAAGGCACTTCTGCACGCGCGATCGTCATGTTCTGCGCCATCGCACGCCGCACTCCACGCAGCGGTTCGAGGGGGGGCCACTCGATGGTTTGCGCCGCCGCGTGCTGCACGTCGGCAGCGGTGATCGTGCCCTCAGGACCGGTGGGGGCCACCGTCGCCAGGTCCAGATTGAGCCGGCGCGCGAGCGCGCGTGCGGCCGGCATCGCCTTGACGCCAGACACGCCGCGGCCACCGCCGACCGGCGCTTCCACCATCACCTGCGTGCCCACCTGCATTCTGCCAACGACGGTGCCCGCGTTGTCTTCTTCGCCCGCGCCTTCGAATCCGGCCAGCGGTGCGTCCAGGTGAATCATGTCGCCGGGCTTGCCGAACAGTTTCGCTATCCGGCCGGTGCAGGGAGAAGGAATCTCGACAATGGCCTTGGCGGTTTCGACCGAAACCAGCGGTTCCCCTGCGCGGACCTGGTCGCCGTCCTTGACATGCCAGGCGACGATTTCCGCTTCCTGCAGGCCCTCGCCCAGATCAGGCAGTTTGAAAATTTTCATATCATCAGCCTCGCGCAAACGCGATATGGCACCGTTATCCGGGGGCATCGCTGCGTTTTCATTTGAACTCCAATGCCGCGCGCGCGGCAGCGAGAATTCGCTCCACGCTGGGCAGATACTGGTATTCAAGCCGGGCCAGCGGCACCACCACGTCATAGCCGGTGACGCGCTGCACCGGCGCGAGCAGCGATGACAATCCGTGTTCGACCAGCCCGGCAGCGATTTCTGCGCCGAACCCGCCGCTGCGCGCCGCTTCGTGCACGATCACGCAGCGTCCGGTTTTCGCCACCGACTCGAGTATCGTCGCCATGTCCAGGGGCTTGAGCGTCGCCACATCGATGACGTCCGCCGTCACGCCCTCGCCGGCGAGAATGTCGGCGGCGTCCAGCGTTTCGCGCAGCATCGCGCCCCAGCTAACGAAAGTCATATCGCCGCCTTCGCGCACGACGAAACAGGCGTCCAGCGGCAGTGCCGCGCCGTTGTCATCGACCTCCTGTCTGAACAGGCGATAGAGGCGGGTCGGTTCAAAAAAAATAACCGGGTCCGGATCGCGGATCGCCGCCAGCAGGAGGCCATAGGCGCGCGATGGCGAAGAGGGAATAACCATGCGCAGTCCGGGCACGTGCGCGAACAGCGCTTCGGGGCTTTCCGAGTGGTGCTCCGGCGCGTGGATGCCGGCGCCGTAGGGCGAGCGCAGCACCATCGGGCAGGTGAGCCTGCCACGGGTGCGGTGGCGCAGGCGCGAGGCGTGATTGACGATTTGATCGAGCGCCGGGTAGATAAAGCCGGTGAACTGGATCTCGGCCACCGGCTTCAAGCCCTCCGCCGCCATGCCGATCGCCGCGCCGGCGATGGCCGTTTCCGCGAGCGGGGTATCGAGCACGCGTTCCGCGCCGAAACGCGCCTGCAGGCCAAGGGTTGCGCGAAACACGCCGCCGTTCACGCCGATGTCTTCGCCCAGCAGCACGACGCAAGCGTCGTGCGCGAGTTCATAGGCGAGCGCCGCGTTGACCGCTTCGACCAGATTGAGTTCAGCCATCGCGTTTGTCCTCGGGAGAGGCGAAGCGCAGCGCGCTATCCCGCTGCGGCGCCAGCGCAGCGGGCAGCGCGGCGTAAAGATGATCGAACATGGCCGCGGGCGCCGGCGGCGGCGTCGCCAGATAGGCATCGACGGCCCGATCGATTTGCTCGGCACACTCGCGCTGCAGATGCTCGTCGCGTTCCTTGCCCCACGCGCCGGTGTTCACCAAGTAATTGCGCAGCCGTGCAATCGGCTCGAATTGCCATTGCCGGCTGACCTCTTCGGCGGCACGATAACGGGTCGCGTCGTCGGCGGTGGTGTGGTCGCCCAGCCGGTAAGTCATGGCCTCGATCAGCGCCGGGCCGCCTCCGCCGCGCAGGGTGTCGAGCGCGTTCTGCACCGCCGCGCGCACCGCGATGACGTCGTTGCCGTCCACCTGGATTCCTTCAAACCCCGCGGCGAGCGCTTTCTGCGCAAGCGTGCGCGCGGCGCTTTGCGCGCTGCGTGGCGCCGAGATCGCCCATTGATTGTTGTTGATCAACAGCAGCAGCGGCACCCGCCAGGCGCCGGCCATGTTCATGCTTTCGTAAAAATCGCCTTTCGAGGTGGCGCCGTCACCCAACAGGCAAACCGCCACGCGCCGCTCGCGCCGCAGCTTCATGGCGTATGCCACGCCCAGCGCATGGCAGACCTGCGAGGCTATGGGAACACAAAGGGGAAAATCGCGACGTGCTGCCGAAAAATCGTTGCCGCGCTCATCACCGCCCCAGTACAGCAGAATTTCCACCATGGTCACGCCGCGCAGGAGTTGCGCGCCATGGTCGCGGTAGTAGGGCAGCAGCACATCGTTAAACAACATGGCGCTCGCCACGCCCACGCCTATCGCTTCCTGTCCGAGCGACGAGGCGAACGTGCCCAGTTTGCCGGTGCGCTGCAGCGCCATCGCCCTGGTGTCGAATGCACGCGTCAGCACCATGGCCCGATAGAGCGGGGCCAGCGCGGCAGGATCCTGCGCGAACGCCGGCAGCCGCTGGAGAACCTGCCCCGCCGGGCTCAGGAACCGGCTACCGACGTTTTGCGAGTCTGTGTCAGCGTTCATGGGCCGGTCCATTCGCCCCTCAAGAGTAATAATACCTAGACTATTTTCTCTCTCTGTACCCGGTGGTTTGACTCTAAATCTCCGGATTTGATCCCAAACTGGCGGTTTGGCGCCTCCATGGCTTTTCCCTGGCTATGCCGTATGGGTCGGTATATAGACGGGAAGAAGTTTGCGCTATTTACCACTTAGTTGATTAATTTTGTCAGGTATCCTATACTTGAACAACTTACTCAGGTATTACAGGTGCAACCATGAGATTGACCACTAAAGGGCGGTTTGCAGTAACAGCCATGCTCGACCTGGCGATGCAAGGTGGCAAGCGTCCAGTAACGCTTTCGAGCATCGGCCTACGGCAAAACATCTCGCTTTCCTATCTCGAACAGTTGTTCAGCAAACTGCGCCACCATACGCTGGTCGATTCGGTCAGGGGTCCCGGCGGGGGCTATATCGTTGCCCGCGACCCCGCAGCCGTCTCAGTCGCCGACATCATTTACGCGGTTGACGAGCCTATCGATGCGACCCAGTGCGGCGGCAAGGAAAACTGCCACGATGAGCACAAGTGCATCACGCACGATCTGTGGGCCAACCTCAACCGGCACATCTTCGACTACCTCGGCGCGGTGACACTCAAGCAACTGGTTGAGGAACAGAAAATCAGGCAGACCGGCGTAGCGCAGGTTTCCGCGCAGTTGTCCGATATGCGCGAGGCACTTTCCGCGCGCCCGCGCACGGGGATTTCTCCCTGACGATCGGGGCGCAGAGTTTCCCGCGGGTTGTGAGCGGAGACTCGACGCGCTTGAGTGAGTTTGCGGTCCAACTGTTACCGGGGCGGCAAAATGGCAAATGCAGCGACTGAAAATTCGGCAAAACCGATCCGTAAGCGGTCAGCCGTGCGCGGCAAATGCGCGATCCTGCCGTGGCACACGCTGCATGCGGCATTCAATTCGCTAGCGAGTATTTCAACCGAGGCGCAGGACGATCCCTTGGACGCACCGATCGGCGGAGCATAGAGCATGCCCAAGTTTGCCGATATCGAAGACACGCCGAATCCGAACGCGAAAAAGTTCGTCCTCGAGGAGCCGCTTACCTGGGGCATAGCCCACTCCTACGAAAATGCTGCCCAGGCCGAGGACGACGCCCTGGCCGCGGCGCTGTTCGACATCGAGCATGTCACCAACGTGTTCTACCTCGACCGCTGGATTACGGTCACGCAGGACGGCCGCGCCGACTGGCGGGCGTTGCTGCGTGCGCTTGCCGGGCCTATCCGCGCCGCGCCGGCCGCTGTCGTGCAATCCGCGCAACTGGCCGCAGTTGCGGCCGGCGCCACGGCCGCGGACTTGAGTCCCGCGGACCAGCAACGGCTCGACGATATCAATGCATTGCTCGACCGGGAGATTCGCCCTTACCTGCAAGGCGACGGTGGCAATCTTCTCGTGCTTGGCCTCGAGGCTAAGCGACTGACCGTGCATTACCAGGGTGCGTGCGGCAGTTGCCCGAGTTCGCTGTCGGGAACGCTGGTCGCCATCGAGAATCTGGTGCGTTCTATAGAACCCGATATCGAAATACTCGCCGTCTGAGTTCCTGAACAATCCGGCCGAGGTTGTGGCTCGGGCTAAAGCGCGTTTCGCCCGCCATCAGCGGTTGCGTGGCCCACGCCAATTAATCCGTGCATGGAGGATTCCAAGGAGAATTTGAACAAGCGATCGTGGATTGAACATTCAGATGTCTTCTCGCTGTTTCCCACTTTGGTATGGAAAATCCAACTTCGCGCCGAGGTGCAGGAGCCGATTAACGCTCACCTCCTCGCGCTGCTGTCTGCCTTGCGCCACGGGCTGCCGGCGCTGAACGCAGGGGAAGCGTGGAAGTCGGGGCATGCGCTTCATCTGCGTCGTGAACTGCGCGAGCTTTGCGATTTCGTCCTCGATGCGGCAGCCAAAGTGCTGCAGTCCCTGAAAATCGGCAGCGAGGAGATCGAAATTACTGAATGCTGGGCAAACCAGTATGCCCCAGGCGCCTCACACCGCGCGCATAGCCATCCCAACAACTACCTTAGTGCGGTGTACTACGTTCGCGCTTGGCCCGGCGCCGATAGCATCAACTTTCATGACCCGCGCAGCCAGACCGGCGTCATCCGGCCACCGGTCACCGAACTCACTGCCGCCAATACCGATCAGGTCGTGGTGCAGGTGAAAAACGGCATGCTGCTGGTATTCCCTGCGTATCTGCAGCACTCCGTAGATGCCAACGCCGGCAGCCAGATTCGCGTCAGCGTGAGCTTTAATCTGATGTTTTCCCAGTTCACGGAATCCCTGAGTAAGCCCTTGTGGGGCGATGCCCGAGGCGGTTCCGAGGAATGAGACGGTTCTGTGCGATCAAGGGCGCACCGACGACCTGCCATCCATGGTGTATGCCCGCTCCAATGTCGTGGGATCACGTCCACTCGGCGCAAGGCTACGTCCTTTGACCCAGGTATGGCCTTCCTTCGTTCGACGGTGACGATCTGGCCCGATGACACACCACGCGCACAGCCGGCTTATATATTGGGACGCCGGATTCCTTCAATAAGGGCCTTCGTCACGTCACATCCTCCACCAATGGACTGCCGGGACACACTTGCGCCACGCTATCTCCGCTCGATCAGCCGCATCACGTCATCGAGCGCGCGGCCGATGCGGACCATCGCGTCGTCCAATTGCGCCGGGGTAATGATGAGTGGCGGCGCAAAGCGCAGCACGGTGTGGTGCGTGTCCTTGGTCACGATACCGCGCCGTAGCATGGCTTCGCAAACCTGGCGGGCGCCGGCGAGGGAAATGTTGAGTTCGATGCCGGCCAAGAGACCCTTTCCCCTCACCGCACGTATCAGGGGGCTGCGCAACGCCCGCAGCCCGGCAAGCAGATGTTCTCCCAGCCTGGCTGCCTGTTCCACCAACTGCTCCTCCTCCAGGAGGTCGAGCGCCTCGAGCGCAACGGCGCAGGCCAGCGGGTTGCCACCGAAAGTCGATCCATGATCGCCGGGTGTAAATACGTCCATCACCTCTCCCCGCGCCAGAAACGCCGAGACCGGCAGCAGACCGCCACCCAGCGCTTTGCCGAGAATGATCCCGTCCGGTTTGACGCGGTCGTGCTCGCTGGCAAGCAGCCGACCGGTCCGGCCGAGACCCGTCTGCACTTCGTCGCAGATCAACAGCACATTGTGCTTGCGGCAGATCGCCGCGCACGCGGAGAGATAACCTTCCTGCGGCACGATGATGCCGCTTTCGCACTGAATCGGCTCGACCAGAAAGGCCGCCGTGTCCTCGGTAATAACCGTTTCGAGCGCCGCCGCGTCGCCGTAGGGAATGCGCACAAAGCCGGGCGCAAAGGGCCCGAATCCATCGCGGTATTGCGGCTCGCCTGACATACCGACGACAGTTATGGTGCGGCCGTGAAAGTTGCCATCGCAGACCACGATGCTTGCGTGGTCGGCGCGAACGCCTTTTACCCGGTAAGCCCACTTGCGGGCGGCTTTGAGCGCGGTTTCGACCGCCTCGACACCGGTGTTCATCGGCAACATACGTTCCGCGCCGGTCAGGTCGCATAGTCGCTTGGCCAATGGACCCAGCCTGTCGGTATGATAAGCCCGCGATACGATGCAGAGGCGGCGCGCCTGGGCGGCCAACGCGCGCACCAGCCGCGGATGGGCATGCCCGAAACTTACCGCCGAGTACGCGGACATCATATCCAGGAAGCGGCGCCCCGCGGCATCCCAGACGTAGACGCCCTTGCCGCGTGTCAGCACGACGGGCAGCGGTTCGTAATTGCGCGCAAGGTAACGTCGTTCCAGTTCCTTCACGCTGGTGGAATGCGGCACCTGTGCCACAGATTCGATCATCCGCTCGACCAATTCCGCGGTGCGCTCATCCGTATCCCGCGGAGGATTGAATTCGGCGATTTCCATCCCGATAAACTGCGGTGACTCGCTGGCGACGCGCAGCGCGCCAAGCAACTCATCGGCGCGGATACCGTCCGGTTCCGGCATAGCCACGGCGGGCGCATCGGCAAGGTCGACGGCGTCCAAGTCTATGCTTACGCCGAAC
>Ga0155956_1178_pt4 | contig 15961 bp, 16 predicted proteins | sample RifCSPlowO2_02_FD_107610 | JGI IMG/M metagenome (GOLD analysis project Ga0155956, IMG submission 107610) | Betaproteobacteria bacterium RIFCSPLOWO2_02_FULL_62_17 | reverse complement strand
CGCGATGCAGCGACTCAAAGTGCCCGTGGAGCGCTAGCTTTAGACGGCACGCTAAGCAGCGCCGCGCCAGCCTTCGCTTCGTAACCCGAGTGAAATCAACTCACGCCGCTTATTCTCCCGCCTTCAGCTTCGCCTCGTTCTTGATGCGCACGTAAAGGGCCTTGTCGCGCGTGAGGAACTGCGCAAACGCTGCCACCGGTTCACCGCTGGGCGCAGCCGCCTCGAATCCCAGCGGTTCCAGCACCTTTTGAATGTAGGTTTTGTCGGCGATGGTTTTCGACAGCATGCGGTTCCAGCGCTCGATGATGTCGCGTGGCGTGCCGCTGCGGGCAAACGTGCCGACCCAGTTGCGGATCACCAGGTCCACGCCTTCCTCTTTGATCGTGGGGAGGTTGGGCATCGCCGCCAGGCGTTGTTCGGAAATGGCCGCAAGTATCTTCACTTTTCCCGCTTTGGCCTGCCCGGTGGCACCGCCCAAAGCGAACAGCGTGCCCTGAACTTCGCCCGAGGCGGTGGCTGCCAGCGTTTGCAGGTTGTTCTTGTAGAGCACGTTGTAAAAATCGATGCCCAGTGTGTGGCGGAACCATTCCGCGTACATGTTGCTGGTGCCATTGGTTCCCGCGGCGCCCCAGGACAGGGTTCCGGGCTTCGCTTTGGCGAGCGCGAGCAATTCCCTGAAGCTCGACACCGGCACTGCCGCGTTGACGATCATCACGCTGTTGAACTGTCCGGTCATCGCCACCGGCGTGAAATCCGCCTGTGGGTCATACGGCAGTTTCGGGTGGATTACCGGATTGAGGGAAATGGGCCCGGCGCTGGTGTGCAGCAGGGTGTAGCCGTCCGCTACGGCGCGCACGAAAGTCTGCGCGGCAATGATGCCGTCCGCGGCGCCCAGGTTTTCGATGATGACGGGCTGGCCCAGTTCCTGGCGCAGCGCATCGGTCATGCCGCGCATGCCGACATCGACCGGTCCGCCGGGGGCGCTGGAGATGATGATGCGCACCGGTTTGGCAGGGTAGGGCTGCGCGGCGCATAGCCCGTGGCCGAGTGCGAGGGTCGCGACGAGAGAACCGAGCATGAGCGGGCGTGGCATGACATTCTCCTTGGCAGTACCGGCCGAGAGCGCAGCGCGATCAATGATAGCCCGGGTTCCGGATTGTCGCGAACCGGCAGCCGGACGGTATGACCGGTGACAAGTTAGAATCGCCGGCGAATTCCGACCGCTGGTGGGGCCTGGCCGTGGGTCTGGGCGGCCCGGAAGCGACGCAAGCGGCGATGCGCCACCGCCGCAAGCCGGATTAATTGGGGTCAGTTAATTGGGTCACATTAATCGGTACATGAATTGACCTCGGGAGGAATTAATGTGACTCTGACTCTGACCCCAATTAATCGCGATCACCGCATCACCTGCCTATGCTTCGCGCGGCCGGCGTAGCGCGAACGCCAGCAGCGTGGCGATGGCCGAGGTCACGAACATGATGGCAAAGGCGCTGTCGTAGCGGTTGCTGCTATCGAAGATGCGGGCGCCCATATAGGCACCGATGCCGCCGCAGATGTGATGCACCATGGTAATCAGGCCGGTCAGCGCGCCCAGATTCCGGGTGCCGAAGGAATCGCGCACGAATACCACCGTCAGCGGCGCGGTGACCAGAAACGTCAGTCCGAACACCAGTCCGAAGATGGCGACCGACAGCGGTGACTGGTCGACCAGGACCAGTGCAAACACACCGGCCCGCGCCGCGAAGCAGATCGCGGTCGGCCACACCGGGCCGGATCGATCGCTGCAGTAACCCGCCACGATCACACCGAGAAGTCCGGTCAGGCCCATCAGCGCCAGCAGATTGCCGGCGAAGAACGCGTCGATGCCCCGGTCCTGCGCGAAGGCGACGACGTGGGTTGAAACGAAAAAATCGCCGAAACCGCAGATCGCATAAACGAGGATCAGCATCCAGAATTGCCGCGTGCGCGCAGCCTCCGCGACCGACAGGCCGCTCCGAGGCGGCATGGCCGCATGCGCTTTCGCATCGATCGCGCCGGGTATGGCCGCGAGCAGCAGGGGCAACAGCACCACATAGGCGATGCCAAGCCATACGAATACCGATCGCCATCCGATCGTGACCAATACCGCGGCAAGCACGGCGATCATCACCAATTGTCCGACGCTCATGCCGGAGGAGACCACGGCGTTGGCGAGCCCGGTACGTCCGGGAAACGCTCGCGTCACCATGACACCGACGGGAGCAATCGATGCCACACCATTGCCGATGCCAAAGAAAAGCCCGTAGAGAACCACCGCATGCCAGGGCACGCTGACCAGGCTCATGAGCCCGATAGCGAAGCCGCTGGCGACCAGGCCGCCGCCGAGAACCAGCCGCAGGCTGATGCGGTCGGCGAGGGTGCCGGCACCGTACATGGCGGCCGCGGAGACGATCTGGAACACCGCCACGGCCACGCCGAGCTGGCTGCGGTCCCAGCCGAACTCCTCGACCATCGGCCGCAGCGTAAGGCCAATGGCAAAGCGCGCCCCGCCCCCAATGAAAAGAACCAGGAAGCCGGCGGCGAGCACGATGTAAGCGCTCGTGGAAAAGCTTGGCTTTGACAAGGTGCCGGCTACCTATGCAGCCGCGGCTGCCGGCGCACGCCCGCCGCGCCGGATGACGAGCACGCCGAAGGCCGCCACTGCGCACATCAGGCCCGCCACGAGGAATGCGCCGGTGTAGGTGCCGAACACGCTGCGAATGGCACCGCCCCCGAAGGCCGCGATGCCGGCGCCCAACTGGTGCCCCATGAATATCCATCCGAAGATGACCGCGGCGTCACGCCGGCCAAACATGTCCGTGGTAATGCGCAGCGTGGGTGGCACGGTCGCAATCCAGTCCAGGCCGTAGAAAATCGAAAACACGGCCAGGCCCGAAGGCGTCAAGTCAGCGTACGGCAGGTACACCAGCGACAGCCCACGCAGGCCGTAGAACCAGAACAGCAGCCAACGACTATCGAAGCGGTCCGACAGCCATCCCGAGAGCGTGGTGCCGACCAGATTGAAAATGCCCATCATCGCCAGGATCCCGGCGGCCTGCACCTCCGGAAGCCCGCCGTCGAAGCAGAAAGCGATGAAGTGGGTTCCGATGAGACCGTTGGTGCTCAAGCCGCAGATAAAAAAGCTGCCGAACAGTAACCAGAAGTCGCGCACCGGCAGCGCGCGCGCCAGGGCGTGCCATGCGATGGTGATGGGGTTGCCGGTCGCTGCGTTTCCCGCGCCTGGCTCGGACGACGCGGCGCCATACGAGTGCAGACCGAGGTCCTGGGGACGCTCCACCATCAACCAGGCGATCAGCGGGATGATGGCCAGCATGACCGCCGCGACCGTCCATGCGACGGCCTGCCAGCCGGCGGCTTCCGAGATCGCGGCGAGCAGCGGCAGGAACAATAACTGGCCCGTCGCGGTGCTCGCCGTCAGCAGGCCCATAACCATGCCGCGGCGCTCGGTGAACCAGCGGTTCACCACCGTCGCCGCCAGGACCGTCGCGGCCATGCCGGAGCCCACGCCGACCATCAATCCCCAGGTCAGCATGAGATGCCACGGTTGCGTCATTTGCGTGGAGAGCGCGGTGCCCGAAGCCAACAGCACCAGCGCGACGAGGATCGTGCGCCGGATCCCGAAGCGCAGCATCGCGCCGCCTGCGAACGGGCCCATCAGCCCGAACAGGACCAGGTTCAATGCGACCGCGGAGGAAATCGTGGCGCGGTCCCAGCCGAGCGCCCGCTCCAGCGGAATGATCAATACGCCGGGCGCGGAGCGCACGCCCGCGGCGCACATCAGAAGCACAAACACGAGCCCGGCGACGATCCAGGCGTAATGCATGCGACCCGACAGCGATCTGGCCAAACCATTCATAGTGGGTGCTTGTTCAGGTCTAACAGTTGGAGTATGGCATTTCCCCGTGCCTGGCAACGCGTGAGCCGATTTACTTTGCTACTGGAAACCCAGCGCTTTTTTCCGCCGCGCCGTTGCCCAGCGTGTTCCTTCCGAACCGGACTTTCGCGGGTTGCCGGACCTGATTGCGACCTCAGGATTCCAGCGCGATCTGCCGGCGCAGTACCCGGTAGCGCTCATCGCTGCTGCCGCCGAACAAGGGATCGCGGCGCTGCGGCATGGCGTTCCTGACCGCCTCCCAGTCCGCCGGCGTGAGAACCTGCGCGGCCCGGGGCAGGACATCTTCCTCCTCCTTGGCGATGTGGTTGCCGTAATACACCAGGTAAGTCGCCGCGGCGACCTCGATCTCCGCCTTCGGAACGATCGCGTCGGCCAGGACCGCCTCGAGGTGCTTGCGCAGCGTCTCGCCGGCTTGCGCGATGATGCGATGCTCCTGGGCCAGGCGCGAGAGGGCCAATTCCATGTCCGGGCAATGCCTCGCCATGCGTGCGAAAGCGACATCCTCGCGGGGATGATGCATCTCGTCCGAGTAGTCCCGCAGGTAGGAGATGATGTCCAGCATCAAGTCGTAATTCGCCGTGTTGCCGAAATGGAAGGCGTCCACCTGCTTCTGCAAAAGCGCGAGCAGGCGCTTGAAGTACGAGTGATCAATACGCCATGCTTCAAGCAGATTTGTCATTTCGGGTCCTTTCCCCGCCAGTTAAAACCATCCGGGAAACCCGGACTTGACGCATGTCAATCCGCGCTCAGGCGTGCCGCCGCCCGACGCCGCAAGGACGATGCGACCCAAGGCGCTTACCGGGTAAGAGGAGTCTGCAAAGGCACCGAGTACCCTGAGTCGTAGGTTCGTATCACATCGTTGTCCCGGATATTGGCGTTTTTCTGCTCCCAGTTTGCGTCACGGTTCGCAAGCGAACCATGACGCAAACTGGGACCTTGAATGACCGATTCCAGCACCTCGCCCTGTAACGAATTTCTGGCTCAGTACACTAGCCTGCGGCTTCAAGCGCTGGCTTCACCTCGCGCGCAAACAGCTCCAGCGAGCACATCTCATTGGCGTGGCCCAGCGATCCGAAGGCGAGCTGCAGCACCAGGTAATTGAATCCTGCCACGCGGGCTTGTACCAGGAATTCGCGCTTGACCGTGTCCGGGCTGCCGACGACCAGGGATCCTGAATTGCGTGCGGCGTCATAGTCGGCCGACAGCGATATGGGCGGAAAGTCGCCGCGCCTGACCCAGAGCGCCGCAAGCGACTCGAACCATTGCTTGTAGGCGGGACGTGCGATTTTCTCCGCCCCGGCGTCCGTGGGGGCGATGAACATGGCGCGCACCACGCCTTCCATCGGACTCTTCACTGGACTTGCCGCGCGCAGCGGGTCGGCGGCGTGCAGCTTCCAGGCTTCGCGAAATCCGACCAGCAGGGAAGCGACGCGCTCGGTGGGGCCGAGCGTTACGCCGTTCATGCCGTAGCTTGCAGGGCGAACATGGCCTTCCGCGGAGCGCAGTCCATACCATAATGGCGGGTAAGGTTTCTGCAGGGGCCGCCACACCACCGGCACGTTCTTGTAGCTGTAATGCGGGCCCTGGTGATCGAGTACGTCGTTTGACAGGCCCATGACCAGTACCGCAAGCGCGTCTTCGTACATCGAGTCCGACTTGTCGTAATCGACACCCAGTGCGTTGAACTCGTGCGGCGAAATGCCGCGTCCCACGCCGATGTCGAGGCGTCCGTTGGAAAGATGGTCGAGGATGCACAGTTCCTCCAGCAAACGCAGCGGGTTGTAGAGCGGCAGAAGAAACAGCAAGGCGCCCAGGCGGATGCGCCGGGTTTCCCGGGCCGCCGCGGCCAGGAACACGGTCGGAGAGGGGGTGGAGGAAAGAGGCGTGGCATGGTGCTCGGTGACGTGATAGCCGTAGAAACCGAAGCTCTCCGCTGCGCGCAGCAGCACCATGCGGTCGTCAAAAATTTTCGCCAGCGGCTCGTCGCGCCAGTCGATGTAATCGAAAATCCCGAACTTCATGGAAATGCGTCTCCCCTGTGCCTGGATCTTCAGCCTGTCCAGTCAAGGCATGGTAGCGTAAAGACTTCCGGAAAGTATTTGCCGGGTACGCCGTTGGCTTGAATGGAGATGTCATGAAGAATTTGGCATTGCCGCGGGGCGGCGCATGACGGTCGGCTGGGCGCTGCTGGGCACCGGACGCCACGCGGTAAAGAATGTCCTTCCGCAAATGAAGCAGGCCGCGGGCACACAGCTCGTCGCGGTGGTGAGCCGCGACCACGCGCGCGCCGAGAACTTTGCGCGGGAGCATGGATTCGCGCAGGGCTACACATCGCTGGCCGAGGCTTTGCGCGATCCCCAGGTGCAGGCGCTGTATCACGCCACTCCCGACGGGCTGCATGCGCGCGACGCGATCGAGGGCGCGAAGGCGGGACGGCATTCGCTGATCGAAAAACCCCTGGCGATCACGCTGGCGCAGTGTCAGGAAGTCATCCAGGCGTGCCGCATGCATGGCGTGAAGCTGGGCGTGGTCTTCCAGCAACGCCACGAAGCGGTGCATCTGGAAGCGCGGCGCATGGTGCGCGCGGGTGAAATCGGCGAGGTGATGATGGCGCGCGCGCAACTTGCCCTGCGTGTCATGCCGCCGCCCGCCGCCGCGCCCGCGCTGTCGACATGGCGCAACGATCCGGCGATGCGCCCCGGCGGCATCGTCATGGGCATAGGCGATCACGCCTACGACACCCTGGCATGGATCCTCGGCCAGGAAATCACCGAAGTCATGGCGATGACCGATGCCACGCGGGCCGACGCGCCGAATGAGCGAGTGGGAAGCCTGCTGCTGAAATTCAGCAAGGGCGCAGTAGGTGTGGCAGCGGCGAGTTCGCGAACACCCTTTGCCCAGCGACCGATCGAAATTCATGGCACCAGTGGTTCCTTGATACTCAATAACACCTACGCCTATCTCACCGGCGCAAGCGAAGACCCGCGGCCATCGATGGAAATTCGTGCCGGCGCAGGCGGTAGCGTGCGCTACTTTCCGGTCAGCGAAGCTTTCCGCTTGGAAATCGAGCATTTCAATCGCTGCGTCGAGGGCGCCGGCGCCCCGATGACCCCTGGCGAAGACGGCTTGCGCGCGCATGCGGTGACCGAGGCGGCCTATGAGTCGCAGCAAAGCGGGCGCGTGCAACAGGTTGCGAAATTTGCCACGCGCCGGGTCACGCCATAATTGCGTATAATGACTGCCATATGGCAAGACTTGGAGCGTAGTCATGAGTACCGCCAACGCAATTCCACAATCCACCTTTTCGATTGAAGCCCTGCTTGGCGGCAGAAAGGTGTTGCCGGTCAAGCAGCGCAGCGCATTGGACTGGGTTTCCGTCATTCGCCAGGGTCTTTCCTCGGAAGCGGTGGATTCCCTGGCCAGGACCCTGCGCGTCACTCAGTCCGAACTGGCTGTGACCCTGGGCATCCCGGCGCGCACTTTGGCACGGCGCAAAAAGGAGGGCACGCTCAACAGCGAGGAATCGGCCAAGCTGGTGCGGCTCGCGCGTGTCCTCGGCAGAGCCAGGGAAACTTTTGAAAGTCTCGACACCGCCCTGGACTGGTTGAAGTCCCCCAATGCCGCCTTATCCGGTGCCACGCCGTTTTCCCTGTTGGATACCGACATCGGCGCGGAAAGCGTCATGGATACCCTGGGCCGCATCGAGCACGGTGTCTTTGCCTGATGCTCACCGTCTGGCGGTTGCTCACCGCCCGGTTCGCGCAGACCGCATTCTCCGGTGAAGGTGCGCGCCTGTACGGCGGACGCTGGAACCGCAAGGGCATTTCGATGGTGTACACCGCCGGCAGTCAGTCGCTGGCGATGCTGGAATTGCTGGTGCAGGACGATCCTCTGCGAGCCCGGTACGTGATCGTCCCTGCTACGCTGCCAAAGAATTTGAAGATCGAGCGGATCATGCCCGATCAATTGCCCCCCGATTGGCGCCAGCGCGGAGCCCGGGACCGATTGCAGGCCATTGGCACTGACTGGGCCAGACGCGGGTCGAGCGCGGTGCTGGCAGTACCGAGCGTGGTCATACCGAGCGAAACCAACTATTTACTAAACCCGCTGCACCCTGCCTTCTCCAGAATCGAGACCGGCAAGGCTGAAGAGTTCGTCACCGACCTGCGGTTACTAAGGAAAGGGGATGCAACGCGCGCAGGCTAGGAACCGAACATTCGGCTTGTTAAGACCGCCGTCGCATAAATCTCGCGCCGGCTGTTGGAAGCAGCGCGGCAAGCTTTTGGCCGCGCGATCGTACTAAGCGGGACCCACAGCCTGAGCCCAGGTTTCCTGGCTCAGGCTGTGCGCTTTGCCAAAGCCGGCGATGAAACGCGCTGAGCGCGGGCTGATGGCGAACAGCGAAAAACCCGGCAATTCGAACATCTGCTGTGCCGAGGGGAAGCGTTCCAGATAGGCGGCCTTGCCCGCGGCATACGCCCTGCTGGCGGGATCGATGCGGGTGGCGTTGCCCTGCACCGTCACGCGCGGCAATGCCTGAGCTTGAATCGCGGCGCCGTCATCGCCCACGGCATCCTCGGCGGCGCTGACCATGATGCTCACTCGCGGCTGCGCGAGCATCTGGCGCGTGTGCGCAGAGAGGCCGCTGACGTGAATCAGAAAATCTGCGCCGGCGCCATGCAGGATATAGGGGACCATCGAGACAAAGGGTTCTCCTTTTTCCACCGTGCCCAGGGCAGCGACGGCACGGCTGCGCAACAGCCGGCGCAATGTCAGGTTCTGTGTGGCATCCATAATGTTAAGTTCGATTCCGCGGGGATTCAGGGCTGCGCGCTATAGCGAAGCCAGCGAAGAAAATCCATGATAGCGTAACCGTTTTCATGGCGGTGGCCCGCTGATTCGCAATGCCCGGATTCGCGACGCCCGCACGCACCGCCGAATTCAATGACAGGAGAGACGACGATGATCGAACTGTATGCCACCCCCACGCCGAACGGGCAGAAGGTCATGATCATGCTGGAGGAGATTGGTCTTGCGTGGCAGCATATCGATGTGAACATCCGCACCGGCGAGCAATTCAGCGCAGAACATCTGAAGCGCAGTCCCAACAACAAGATCCCCGCGATTGTCGATACTGAAGGTCCCGGCGGTTCGTACACCATGATGGAGTCGGGTGCGATCCTCATTTATCTCGCAGAAAAGACCGGCGACGAATACACCATCGCCGGAATGGCCGTTTATCCCTGGGTCAAGGGCTATGCGGATCGCCGCATCGACAAGGCGGATCATCCCCGTTTCATGCGCTGGCTCGAGGCGATGGAGGCGCGCCCGGCGGTGCGGCGCAACAACACGATGACCACGGAAATCCGCGCGCGCATGAACAAGGCCGCCGAAGGCAAGCCGCCGGTGAATATTTACGACACCAAGGACAACGCCGAGCGGCTGGCGAAGGCAACCGGAAGCTGAGTGTGCAAGGCCGCGGCGTTTAATCCCGATTCATGGAGGTTTTTTATGTCGAATACAGTGAAACCATTGAAGCTGTGCGCGGGTCTTGCCGCGGCGCTGTGCGCAGCAGCCGGCGTATCCGCGCAGTCCTACCCGGTCAAGCCGGTGCGCGTGATCGTGCCCTACGCGGCAGGCGGCGCGGTCGATGCCATGGCGCGAGTATTCGGGCAGAAGTATTCCGAACTCTGGGGCCAGACCGTCATTGTCGAGAACCGCGCCGGCGCGGGCGGCAATATCGGCTCCGAGGTGGTCGCCAAGGCGGCGCCGGACGGTTATACGCTGCTCCTCAACACCTCGGGACAGGCGGTGGCGCCGGCGCTCTACAAGCGGCTCAGCTATGACGCGGTGAAGGACCTCGCGCCGGTGGCAGGCATGGTCGCCTCGGCGCTGATTCTGGTGGCGCCGCTGCAGTCCAGTGCCACATCGGTGAAGGAATTCATCGCCCTGGCCAAGGCGCAACCCAACAAGCTCAATTTCGGCTCGACCGGCATCGGCTCTGGACCGCACCTGGCACAGGAGATGTTCAAGTCGATGGCAGGCATTGACATCGTGCACGTCCCCTACAAGGGCGACGCGCCGTTGTTCCCCGCGCTGTTCACCAATGAGGTTCAGCTTGCGGTGGTGCCTTCGCAAACGGCGCTGGCGCACATCAAGGCGGGCAAGCTGCGCGTGCTTGCTGTCACCAACGCCAACCGTAGCGCGTCGCTGCCGGAGGTGCCGACGGTGGCCGAATCCGGCTTGCCCGGGTATGCGTTCGGCGGCTGGACGGGGCTTTTCGCCAGTGGCGGCACGCCGCGCGAGGTGATCCGCAAGATCGCCAGCGACACCACGCGGATGCTGGTCGCGCCGGAGGTCACGCTCTATTACCCGCGCTGGGGCGTGGAACTGTTCAACATGGGCACCGAGGAGTTCACGGCGCGCTTCCTGGCCGATATCGACAAGTACGCAAAGATCATCCGCGATGCAAAAATTCCGCAGGTGGAGTAACAGCGAGGTTTTGTTGCCATTCCATCGAAGCGCATGGCGGGCGGTCCCCGCCTGATCCCCGGCTGGCCGTCACCACTAAACCGGCTTGTCGCCCTTCAGCGTCACGCGATGCATGGTCCTGCGCCGCGGGTAGTAGTCGTTGGCCGCATAGTGCTGCGTCGGCCGGTTGTCCCAGAACACCATGGAGTTGGGTTGCCAGCGAAACCGAAACTGGTACTCCGGAATGCGCACCTGGGCGAACAGCAGGTCGAGCAGCGCGCGGCTTTCGTCGTTGTGCATGCCTTTTATTCCGATGGTGAATTGTTCATTCACAAAAAGCGCTTTTTTTCGCGTGATGGGATGAGTGCGCACCAGGGGATGCGCTGGATTGGGCAACTGTTCCTCCATTTCCGCCAGACGCCGATGTTTTTCCGCTGTGGGCAGGTGGTCGAATTTGCGGCGGAAGGGTTTGAAGTCGTGAATGGCTTCCAGCCCGGAAATCAGCTGCTGCAGCTTGTCGCTCAAACCCTCGTAGGCCGCCGTCTTCCTTGGCACGCTTGAAAATCGCGTCGATACATTCGACGCAGTCCCGGTACGTGAGATTTTTCATTGCTTGACTCCTTGTTGTTGGCGGCATTCCAGGAGTCAACGCCGAAACCGCATCGACTTGTAAATGCCCGCGTTGAGAATTCTTCGGTCCTATTCCGATCGTAACGGGACTGCGACTCCTATAGCGCTCCAAGTGCGAGCAACGCTTCGCGCACTTCTTTGCTTCCTTCAGGCGAAAGCGGCGCCTGCGGCGGCAAAGGGTCTCCGACGGCATATCCCTGCAGGATCAAGCCGCCTTTGATACAGGCGGCCAGGTTGAATTTCGCGAATACCTCATTGATCTTCCAGAGTTCCCGTTGCAATGCCAGGGCTTCGGTCCAGGCTCCGCGACGGCACAAATCGTAGAGCTCGACACTCTTTCTGGGCACCACACAGGCGGGGCCGGCCATCCATCCTTTGCCTCCAATCAGCATCACGCAAGCGGGAATGTGCGCCGATGCCGAAAAGACGCTTATTCGTCCTTCGACGCGATTGATGATGGAGAGCAACCGCCCCGTATTGAATGAAGCATCCTTGATGTACTTGATGTTGGGAATGTGGCTGAGCTTGTTGATGACAGGGAGCGAAAGATCCGAGCGCTGGAAATTGGGATTGGTATACAGCACCACCGGCAGCGCCACGGCATCGGCAATTGCCTTGAAGTAAGAAAACACACCATCGTCTGAAATCGGGAAATAAGCCTCCAGGATCGCGAGAATGCCGTCGCAGCCGATGCCTTGCATTTCCCGCGCCTGAAAAGTGGCATCCGCAATGGTGGTTGCGCTGACACCGGCAACAACGGGGACGCGGCCTTTGGCTGCCTTGACGACGACCTCGACGATGCGGCGACGTTGCGGCCAGTTCAGGTAGGCGAATTCACCCGTGGAGCCCAGGGGGGTGAGCCCGTGCACCCCTGCCGCGATGAGATCGTTGCAAAGCCTCTCAAGGACTTCTTCCATGATCTTCCCTGTGGAATCCACGGGCGATACGAGGTAGGGGAAAACACCTTGAAATTCGGCGGACGGCATGATTTATCTTCCTGTTTTGGCACAAACAACGTGCAATTTAGGCTTATGTGCGTCGCGCCAACGGCGCGCCAATGTGAATTTTTCGATCGACGAATCCTGCCGGTCTCCGACGCGATCGATGGAGCCCGGGTGGTCCAGTATGGCGTCGGCGCAGACGCGTGCCCTGCGATCAGTTCGCGGGCAGGTCCATCGGGAACAGCTCTTCGAGATCGGGGCGTCGGGCGATGTAGCCTTGCTCATGCGCGTAGCGCACGAAGGTTTCGAGAACCTTCCGATTTGGGCCGTCAATGCCATGCGACCAGCGATTCTTGCCGTAAATCGCGCGTTCTTCTTCCAGGCAGAACACGGCTTCGGACAGGCCAAGGTGTTTGGGATCGCGAGCGTAGAAATCATCCGAAGCTTTCTGGGCCGCGACAAACGCTTGCGCCAGGCTTTGGGCAGCCCACGGGTGCCTGTCGAAAAGGGACTGCTTCATCACCACGGTATGCGTAATCGGATGAATCCCGGTTCGCGTCACGAAACTGCGGGTTTCGGCGCGGCAATCGCGAAACAGTCGCCGTATCCAGATTTCGCCTTCGACGAAGGGCCTGGGCAACACCGGCACCATGATGGCATCGACTTCGCCGCGCTCGAGCAAGTCTTCCGCTTTTGAGCCGAGTTTCAAGGTGATTTTTACATTGGCCGGGGGGACATAGCCCGCGCCTTCAGGGGCGCCGGTGATCCATTCCACCTGCTCCGGCGCCAAGCCAAAGTGTTCTTTCAACATGCCGCGCAGCCAGAGATTGACGGTGAAGCGATAACACGGGGCGGCGATTTTCTTGCCGATCAGATCGGCAGGGCAGCTGTAGGGCGCGTCGCTGCGGCAAAAGAGGTAGGCCAACACCGGCATTCTGAGAGGGAAAACCGGCAGTGCCACGACCGGTTCGCCGCGGGTTCGCGCGGCAACGTACCAGGATAAGGAGAACTCGGCCGCATCGTACTCTTCGTAGACCGGGCGCACGCAAAAGTCGCCGATCCATGCGGTATTGACCTTGAGCGCGATGCCTTCGGGTTTGACGTGTCCTTCGATCAGTGGACGTGTGCGATCGTAGTCGGCCAGGGCAAGGTTCATCGGCAATAAACCTTGATTGTCCTTCCCTTGCGTGCCTGTCGGCTGCAACAGATCTTCGCGCGCATTCATGCCTGCTTTCTCCTTCCGGAATCGCCCGGTTCATTCCTGCTTGAGGTAGATGCCTTTAAGACGGGCATTGTAACTTTTCCGGTCGAGTCTCAACTGTTGGGCAAAAGCCGCAGGCATGAGATTGACCAGATCGAGTCCCACCGCGAAAAAGTCATGTATCCTGAGGTGGCGATAGCACTTATGGGGGCGAGCTTTGTCGCATTTACCGGCGCTTACTGGTTAGTTACGCTTGGAACGTTCCTGGTAGGAATAGGCTGGGCCGCGGCCAACGTCGCGGCGACTGCGATGATCGCCGATCAAACCGAAACTGCCGTGCGGGGGCGCGCCATCGGTGTGAACGAGAGTTTTTCCGGCGCGGTCGCCGTTGCAATGGCGCTTGTCACCGGGCCGATCATCGAATGGTCCGGCCTGCCCATGACGGGCTTTGTTGCGGTACTGGTAGCGTTGCCGCCGTTGGTCATGTGGTGTGCGCTTCAGCTTGGGGCGCGCGCGGCACGCAATCGAGCTGCGGCGTAGTGAATTGGGGTCGTTGACTTACGGGGAATGGCAATGACTAACGGGGCAGGCAGCGAGATCAAAAACACCACCTGCTATATGTGCGCGTGCCGTTGCGGCATCCGTGTGCATCTGAAGGATGGCGAAGTCAGGTACATCGACGGCAATCCCGAGCACCCCATCAACCAGGGTGTGATCTGCGCCAAGGGTTCCGCCGGGATCATGAAGCAGTATTCCCCGGCACGGCTCACCCGGCCGCTGCTGCGCAAGGCGGGCGCTGAGCGCGGCGCCGCCGAATTCGAACCCATCTCCTGGGACGCCGCGCTCGACATGCTGTCAACGCGTCTGGCGAAGATTAGGGCCACGGACCCGAAGAAATTCGCATTCTTTACCGGACGTGATCAGATGCAGGCGCTGACCGGATTGTTCGCCCGCCAGTTCGGCACGCCCAATTACGCGGCGCACGGCGGCTTCTGCTCGGTGAACATGGCCGCCGGCATGATCTACACCATCGGCGGTTCGTTCTGGGAATTCGGCGGTCCCGACCTGGACCGGGCAAAGCTGTTTGTCATGATAGGCACGGCGGAAGATCACCATTCCAATCCGCTGAAAATTGCCATCTCCAAGTTCAAACGCGCCGGGGGGCGCTTCGTATCGGTCAATCCGGTGCGCACCGGGTACTCGGCGATCGCCGATGAGTGGGTACCGATCAGGCCCGGCACCGATGGCGCGCTGTTGCTCGCTCTGTCCCATGAGTTGGTGCGCCTGGGACTCTACGATCGCGAGTTCGTCGCGCAATACAGCAATGGCGCGCATCTGATCAATAGCGACGAAAACAGCAATGAATTCGGCCTCGCCGTTTGCGATGCGGATGACCCGCAGCAGAATCCCTACCGCAGGCACAGCCAGTTGTGGTGGGACCGCAAGACGAATCGGCCGGTGCGCAACCACGCCGATGGCGCCGATCCGGTCCTGGAAGGCAGCCGGCAACTTGACGACGGCACGCCGGTGAAGCCCGCGTTCGAGTTGCTGCGCGGGCGACTCGCGCAGAGCACGCCCGAGTGGGCCGCGGCGATTACCGGCATCCCCGCAGCCGCCATCCGGCGCCTGGCATTGGAGATGGGCACGGTGGCGCGCGAGCAAAGTTTCGAGCTTCCGCTTGCTTGGACCGACAGCTGGGGCCGAAAGCACGAAAGCGTCACCGGCAGGCCCGTTGCATTTCATGCGATGCGAGGACTGGCGGCACACTCGAACGGTTTTCAGTCGATTCGCGCACTTTCCGTACTGATGACTTTGCTGGGCACCATCGACCGGCCGGGGGGATTCCGGCACAAGGCGCCGTTTCCGCGCAGCACGCCGCCGGTGTATTCGCGCAATCCCAACAACGCCGACGCGGTGCAGCCGGAAATGCCGCTGCAGGGCGCGGCGCTGGGCTTTCCAGCCGGGCCCGATGACCTGTTTGTGGACAAGGACGGCAATCCGGTCAGGCTCGACAAGGCATTCTCCTGGGAATACCCGCTCGCCATCCACGGCATGATGCACAACGCCATCACCAATGCCTGCCGTGGCGACCCCTATCGCATCGACACGCTGATGATTTTCATGGCCAACATGGCCTGGAATTCGGCGATGAATCCGGGCGATACGCGGCGTCTTCTGAACGAGCGTGATGCGGATGGTGAATTCAAGATCCCCTTCGTGGTTGTGTGCGACGCGTTCCAGTCGGAGATGACGGCGTTCGCCGACTTGATCCTTCCTGATACCACTTACCTCGAGCGCTACGATGCCATGTCGCTGCTCGACCGGCCGATCTCGGAGTTCGACGGTCCCTGCGACTCGGTGCGCGTGCCGGTACTTCCGCCCAGCGGGGAATGCCGGCCGTTCCAGGATGTGCTGGTGGAACTGGCGTCGCGCTTGAAGCTTCCTGCTTTCACGAGCCCGGAGGGCGGGCGCAAATACAGGGACTACAAGGATTTTGTGGTGCGCTACGAAACCGAGCCCGGCTCGGGGCAGGGCTTCCTGATCGGCTGGCGCGGCGCCGATGGCGGCAAATCCATCATCGGCGAGCCCAATCCCGATCAGTGGGACATGTATGCGAAGAACAATTGCTTCTTCCACCATGTAATGCCGCCTGAACACCAGTACATGCGCAACTGGAACCAGGGCTACCACGAGTGGGCGCTGAAGATGAAGTTGCGCCGCTATGCCGATCCGGTGGTGATCCAGATTTATTGCGAAGTGCTGCAGAAATTCCGCCTTGCCGCG
>Ga0155956_1236_pt3 | contig 16087 bp, 11 predicted proteins | sample RifCSPlowO2_02_FD_107610 | JGI IMG/M metagenome (GOLD analysis project Ga0155956, IMG submission 107610) | Betaproteobacteria bacterium RIFCSPLOWO2_02_FULL_62_17 | reverse complement strand
TACTGGCGTTGCAGGCCCACAGTCTTGACGATCTTTTCCCAGAGTTCGCGCTCGCCGCGGATGAATTCGGCGATGGATTCCGGTGTGCCCGCGTTGCTGCTGGTGAATCCGAACGACAGCAGGCGCTGCTGGTACTCGGGATTGCGGACAATGGGATCGAGTTCGCGCTGCATGCGAGCAATGATGGCGGCCGGCGTTCCCGTCGGGGTCATCAGGATGCCGGTGCCGCCGGCGCGAAAGCCGGGCAGCGTTTCGGAAAAAGTCGGGATATCGTCCAGGCCCGGGAAGCGGTTCGCGGTGCCCACCGCCAGAACCTTGAGCCGGCCGCTCCTGCGGTAGGTCTCCAGCGCGGCGATCGAGCCGAACACCGCTTGCGTGCGGCCCTGTGCGGCATCCTGCAGCATCTGCGCGGGTCCTTTATACGGCACGGCAACGATGTCGATACCCGCGGTCTTGGTGAAGTACTGGCCGATGATCGGCCCGAGGCTGCCATCTGCGCCATAACTCATCTTGCCAGGCTGGGCCCTGGCCAGCGCAATCAACTCGGGCAGGTTCTTCACCGGCAGATCCGGTGGCACGGCAATGGCAATGGCGCCGCTGTCATAGACCTTGCCGACGATGGTGAAGTCCCGGTCCGGGTCGTAGGGCAGGGACTTGAACATCAGACGGTCGATGGCAATGTGGTTGAGGCCGGCGAGGAAATAGGTGTAGCCGTCGGGAGCGGCTCGTGCCGCTGCCTGCGCGGCGATCTGTCCGGCGCCCCCGGCGATGTTTTCCACAATGACGGTGCGGCCCAGGGGTTTGGTGAGGCTGTCGGCGAGCAATCGAACCACCAGGTCGGGCGCGGTGCCCAGCGCCACCGAAATGATCAGGCGCACCGGTTTCACCGGCCAGTTCTGTGCCGCTGCGGGCGCGGCATTCAGCAGTGCCAATGAGCCAAAAATTGCTAGGGTCAGTCTGGTTATCAGGCGCACCTGGTTCTCCCGGCGGTGATTTGTACTGCAGAGCGATCAAACAATTTCGATGATCGCTTTAGACGTTTTGTGCAGGCAGGGTAGAGGACCGTCCGGCCCGATCAGGTAATTGTCGGTGTTGGTCATGAACAGGCGCTCGTTCAGAATCACCGGGTGCACTGCCAGGTGCATGTTCTCCTTGACCGTCATGGTTTCGTCCTGGCGGATCAGTGGACGCTCCACCAGTTCATAGCCCTGGCCGTGGCAATGGATGCGTTTTTCCTCGTTCAGGCCATGCTCGCGCATGAAGGAATTATGCGAAGCAAAGATTTCGGCGCACGACGCGCCGGGCTTCAATTGATTCAAGGTGTGCTGCTGCGCTTCCAGGCACAAGGCCAGCGCGTCTTTCAGTTCCTGGGGAGCCGGCCCCAGGGTGATGACGCGGCAAAGTTCTGTGTAGAAACCGCCTGGGCCGTTGTTCTCGATCAAAAGCGTGAACGCATCACCCTTGTGGATGACGCGGTTCTGCTGAAATCGATAGCGGAACTGGGCAGGCCGGCCCGGCGCCGCCGCGGCGCACAGGAAAATTCCCTGCTGGCTCCCCAGCAACTGGCCGAGATATTGCGCGTAGGCGGAAACCTCGAATTCCTTCATGCCGGGACGAATGTGTTCGCGCACCTTGGCCAGGATCTGGTCCTGCATTGCGGCGCTGGCGCGGATGCAGTCCATTTCCTCGGGGCTCTTGATGGCCTTGATCTGATCGACCAACTCGCTGGCATCGACGAAGGTCGCACCACTCTGGCGGATGCCGTCGATCAGGCCGTGATAAGCACCGTCGGCGCAAAGCATTCCAATTGTTTTGAATCCATAGCGCTGAATTTCTTTGGTCACCAGCTCCGCGTCATAGCGAGCGGTGTAGGCAACAGTGGCGTTGAAGCTCGGCGTGAACACGCGCCGGCCGACGCCGCGCGCCTCGGGGTCCTTGCCCTCGGGATTGGCTTCACCGTTGAACGGGCCGACGTCGCAGATCGTCATAAGGCCGTCCGCCGGAAAAATGATGGTGCGCGGATAGCCCATCAGCGCCGGGTTGTCGGCAAACCAGCGCACGTAGCCGCCCATGAAATCCTGCGCGCCCTGCATCACCAGGGCATCGATGCCCGCGGCGTGCATGGCGGTTCGCGTGGCACTCCAGCGGCGCTCAAGCTCTGCGGTGGAGACCGGATCGCAATGGCGCACTGCGGGCGAGGGGTCTGACATGCGGATTCCTATATCGGTCGGCTTCTATATATCAGACAATCCAGCCTGCATACGTCGCGACCATTCGCGAAAGAACGCGTGTGTCGCGGTCTCGGGCTGCATCTCGAACTCTCCGCGCACCGCGGCCACGGGGCGGATTCCGAGTTCCCCGGCCAGGCCGCGCGAGCCGGCAGGGAGGGCGGCGATACCGCGTTCATGCGCCTGCAGCCACTCGCCTCCCGATGTCCGCAGGTTTTGTTGCGACTCGTTGAACATAGTGATGTCGTCGGGCGTGGCGAAGCCGCAGGGATTGATGAAGTCCTCGAACTGGCGCAAGCGTGCCGCTCTCGATTCAGGCGGCTCGCCTATGGGCGCCAGCACGTAGCTGCGCAGTTCGGTAAGGTCCACCGCAATCGGTCGGATGGTGCGCAACTGCGGCACCACGTGGTCGGCAATCTGCAGGTTGGGAAAACACACGGCATTGCGCTGCTTGAGCATCCATTCCGCTTTCAGCGAACCCACGCGTGCACGAACTGCATCGAGCAGTGGGTACAGCGAACGCTTTTCCGGCTCCAGGCAATTTATCCACACCGAGGAATGGCCGTTGCCCAGATCGAAAGTGCCGCTGTCGGCAGCGGCGCGCTTTTTCCAGTCGACCTGGCGGCCTTCCACATTGCCCTGGCCCTTGACGCGGCGCTCCTGGATCGCGACAAAGCAGCCGTGCGTTGAGGTCTCATGGTAAGGGTCGTTGCCGTTTTCCACCTGCATTTTCCAGTTGCCGCGATAGGCGTACCAGGCGCGGCCGGGAATCACCTCCATGCCCTGCGGCGCCTGTTCCATGTGCAGGTCGAGAAAGAATTTGATCTCGCCCAGATGTTCTTCCAGTTCTGGGACATTTGCCGACAAGCTTCCGAAGATCATGCCCTTGTAGCTTGCGATTCGCGCCACAGGAATGAGATCGTGACCCTCGGCATCGAAAGCCGCGGCATAACAACCGGACTTGCGATCCTTGATATCGACGTTTTTGCCCGCCGAGTCATAGGCCCAGCCGTGATACGGGCAGACGTGATAGCGGGCGTTGCCTTGTTCCATACGGCAAACGGTGGCGCCTTTGTGCCGGCAGGCATTGACGAAGCCGCCAATTTGGCCCTTCGCGTCGCGGCTGACGATAACCGGCGTGCGCCCGATGTGGCGCGTCACGAAATCATGCGTATTGCGGATCTCCGATTCAAGCGCCAGGTAATTCCAGCAGCGCTCGAAGATGGACTTCATCTCCAGTTCGAACAGTACCGGGTCGGTATAGACGTCGCGATGCACGCGGAACACGCCGTCGGCGGGGCGATCGTCGATATAGAGCTTCACATGGCGCGGGTCCATGCGGGGAATTGTAGCGCGGCTCTCTCGAATTCCCAGCACGTGCCGCAGCGTGTCAGCCGATCAGATGGTCACGCGTTACAGTCCAAAGAGCCTTCCATCCGACGGGACTTTTTTGATGATCTTGGGGGATAAATTGAAAACCTGGAATACCGTGCCTCGTCCTCCCGGAATAAGAACCCCATGAAGCCGTCACCGTTTCCGCTTGAACGCATCGAGAACCGGATACTGCTCGTGCGCGGCCAGAAAGTCCTGCTCGACGCCGACCTTGCCGCGCTCTACGGGGTGACCACCAAACGATTCAATGAGCAGGTGCGCCGCAACGTCGATCGATTCCCGGCAGATTTCATGTTTCAGATCACCAATCAAGAACTTGCCATCTTGAGGTCGCAAATTGCGACCTCAAGTTCAGATCCTCACCGCGATACCTGGGGCGGGCGTCGCTATCTCCCACAGGCCTTCACCGAGCACGGCGCCATCATGGCCGCGACCCTCTTGAACAGCCCCCGCGCCACCGAAGTCTCCGTGTACGTGGTGCGCGCCTTCGTGCGCCTGCGTGAATTGCTGGCCTCCAACAAACAACTCGCCCGCCGCCTCGATCAGCATGAAAAGAAACTCGCCACCCACGACCAAGCCATCTCAGGCCTGGTCAACACCATCCGCGAGCTTATGGCCCCGCCCGAGCCACCCAGGAAGCGCCGCATCGGGTTCGTGCAGGACGATTAGCTGCGCCCATCCTCACCGGCCGCAAAATCGCCACGCCCGCGCGAAGCTGGCATGGTCTGAAATCTGCCGCTTGGATTCGCGCGGATCGCCTTGCACGCCTGAATCGTCTGGCATAATTTGTAAAATTGTATCGGCAAGGTCTATATTTGGCGTACATTGTCTGCCTATTTAAATATTAAAAGTGAGATATCTAGTAGGAATGTAGCGACGCTTTCGAGGTCTTCGTCGAGGCCTATCCAAGCACCGACGAAAGGGTGCAGGCCATTGAGGTCCTGGTCATTGCAAGGTTCCCGCCGACTATCAGGCGGCAATGAATTGCCACCTCATTCACGCAGCCTTTACTTAAATTTCTTGGTCTTGGCGACTTCGTCTCTGACCCGAATCTTCGCTAACGCGACTTTGTATCCATAGCCTTGGTCATCTGAAATATCGAATGTCCGCAAGCCCCGCAGATTCTTAATCGCGACGGAAGGTTTTTCCACAAAGTTGCCCTGATGCACCCGCTCGGGGATTTGATCAATTCTTTCAGCAAGGTCATTGTTAGTTATTCCCTTGTATTACAACGGGTTGTGCGCCATGTTAGTTCTTTGTACCTATTCGGCAGACGTGTTAAAAAAATACAAAAAAACGAACATATCCTCAGCCATGCGGCAAATGTGTCGCCATTTCGAGTTCATCGGGTCAGCAGCGTGCCAAGTCGTGTCAAGTGACTTGACGCTTCCCGTCGAGATATAGGAAATAATCCCATCTAACAATAATATTTGCTGTACAGTAAATATATAATTTATTGATAATATTTGTTATAATTTAAATATTCACTGCAAATTAAATAACGGCTTTAAGATGACCTTTGACCCGCAATTAACCGAGCAACGGCTGATCAACCAGTTCCTGAATGCACTTCGGGAGCTGCCAGACGTTCATCCCCAGGTGAAGCCCTCGGAGAACGCCGGCTTGTCTGGCGACACAGGACGCGATGCCGGCATCGATGTCGAGATTGCAGGCAAGGCACTTACCCTGTTCGTCGAGGTCAAGAAGTCGGTCTATCCCCGCGACGTGCGGCAGGTGCTGTGGCAGATCAGGCAATTTGGCTCAGACCGCCGACAAGCGGTGCGCGACGACGCGGTTTCGGTGCTCGTTGCTGAATCGATTTCTCCCGGTGCCAAGGACCTGTTGAGGGTGGAACGCGTTGGCTATTACGACAGTGGCGGCAGCCTCTTTGTGCCCGCTCGTGGCGCTTATCTTTACATCGACAAACCGCCACCCAAGACGTTGGAGAAAGCGGTTCGCTCCCTATTCTCAGGACGACGCGCGCAGGTGCTGCATACGTTATTGGTCCATCACCAGTACTGGTTCGGCGTCAACACGCTGGCGGAGAAAGCCATGGTGTCGCCTGCGACCGCCTCGCAGACGCTCACGGAACTGGAGCGCTTCGATTGGCTGACATCGCGTGGCCAAGGCCCAAACAAGGAACGGCGCCTCGTCGAGCCGGGGGCACTACTGAATGCGTGGGTAAAGCAACTCCCCTCGCTCCGACTGCCAGAATTGCGCCGGTACTACGTTCCCTCGATGGACGCGGAAAAATTGATTGACCGCATCGAACAGGTATGCAGCGCACATGAGGTGGAATACGCCATCACACATGAAGCCGCCGCACAGCGATATACCCCTTTTCTTTCCAGCGTCTCACAGATGCGCTGCTGGATGTTTGCGGGCCGTGCCTCCGACGCTGCCATCGGTGATCTGGATGCGCGTGTCGTCAGCGAAGGGTCCAACCTCGTGATACTCGAGGCCAAGTCGCATGGCGACTTCCTGTTTCGGGAGCGGGTCAGGGGCGCCTGGCTGGCCAGCACGATCCGGGTCTATCTCGACCTGCTGCGCGGTGAGGGACGCGGCAAGGAAATGGCCGAGCATCTACGCCATGAAAAGATCGGTTTCTGATGCCCAAGCCTGCCACGTTCGACGGATACAGCGACGATTACACGGAAGACTGCGAGCGCGTCCTGGTAACACTATTGCGCGGGTTGGGGCCGTGGAAAGAATCAGTCTATCTGGTCGGAGGGCTCACGCCGCGCTATCTGGTGCCAGCGCGGCCTCCGGTGGTCCCCGCGCATGCGGGCACGCTGGACGTGGACATCGTAATCGACTTGCAGTTCCTCACCGACACCGATGCATACCACACGCTCGAAGAGAATCTCAAGAAAATGGGCTTTGAGCGCGCCGAGAACGACCAGAAACAGAAGCTCTCGTGGCGCTGGCAAACCCGTACCGAGCACGGCGCAATGATGATCCTCGAACTGCTCGCCGACGCGCCGGATATTGCAGGTGGAAAGGTTCAGCCGCTGCCGACGGAGCGCGCGATCTCCGCGCTCAACATTCCGCATTCGTCGATCGTCTTCGATCTCCACCAGATCGCGGAGATCCAGGCCGAGCTGCTGGGCGAGAACGGCGTGGCGACCGAGAAGGTACGGCATGCCAATCTGGTGAGCTTCACCTGCCTGAAGTCATTCGCGTTCGATCAGCGGAACGAACGCAAGGACGCGCATGACCTGATCTATTGTATTGAGCACGCGCCGGAAGGCTTGGACGCGGTTGCGGACGCTTTCCGCAAGGAGCGCGACGGCAAACATGGGGCCGTCATCGCATCGTCGCTGGAGATTCTGCGCAACCGTTTTGCACAGGATGGAAAGACGGAGGGATATCGCAAAGATGGCCCCGTCGCCGTCGCCAAGTTCGAAATCGGCGAAAGCGACGAAGCAGAACAACGCGAGGCGAGGGCGCTTCGCCAGCGCCAGGCGAGCGATCTGATCGATCAACTCCTGGCGCGCATTGGGCATAGGCCATGAACTTTAATCAGAACGCCTAGCCAAGCTCGATGATTTCCTTGGGCGTGCGATGCAGGCATTCGCCCGGGCCGTTCGGCCCGATGATGTAGTTGTCGATCAGTTGCACGCCGCCATGCGGATGCACGGCCAGGTGCATGTTCTCCCGGATCGACATCGATTCATCGTGACGGATGAGCGGGCGCTCGACCATTTCGTAGCCCTGGCCGTGGGAAAGAATGCGTTTTTCCTCTTGCCCGCCCCGGGCCATGATGGTTTCGTTGTGGATCCTGAATATCTCGCGGCATGAGGCGCCGGGTTTTAGCAGGCCGAGATCGAACTCCTGCGTGGCGCGGTTTCTTGCCAGCATGTCTTTCAATTCCTGCGGTACCTTGCCCATTACCAGGGTGCGGCCCAGTTCGGTGAAAAAGCCGCCGGGGCCGTTGAATTCGAGCAGGATCATCAACACGTCGCCTTTGCAGATTTCGCGGCTCTGCTGGTAGCGGTTCATCGGCGGCCCGGGGAGCTTGGGCGCCGAGGAGCAGAAAAATAGGCCCTGCGCGCTGCCTTCCATGTTTGCCAGGTACTGCGCGTAGGCGGAGACTTCGAATTCCTTCATGCCGGGGCGGATGTACGCGCACAGCTTTGCCATGAGCGCGTCCTGCATGGCGGCGGTGCGGCGCAGGCAATCGATTTCCTCGGGACTCTTGACGGCCTTGATTTCATCGACGAGGTCGGTGGCATCGACCAGGGCGATGCCCTTCAGCAGTTCCTGCAGTCCTGCCGCGAAGCCGTGATACATGCCGTTGGCGCAGACCATGCCCACGGTGCGGTATCCGGCTTTTCTGATCTCCTGTGCGATCAGTTCGGCGTCGTAGCGGCCGGTAAAGTCGACCGCGCCGTTGAAACTCGGCGCAAACATGCGTTTTCCCACGCCGCGCTGGTCGGGATCGTTGCCATCAAGTGTGATGGTCTTGCCGAAATCGCCGACATCGCAGGCGGTCATCAGGCCCTCGAGCGGAAAGATGACCGAACGCGGATAGGCATTGGTCGCCGGCTGGTCGGTGAACCAGCGTGAATAGCCGCCCATGCAGTCCTCGGCGCTTTGCACCACGATGGCGTCGATGCCGGCAGAACGCATTCGCGTGCGCGTAGCCGCCCAGCGACGCTCAAGCTCGGTCGTGGAGATCGGGTCGCGCATGCGCGAGGGCGGCGGGGTCATGGATTTGGGTACGGCGGACATGGCGGCTCCCGGAATTTGGCGTGGCTCGGCTTCAGGACTGTTAATGCAAGCTCTATGAATAGGCCTTGCGACCCTCGACGCCGGCTTTCATCAATCGCACCCACTCCCGGAACGGCGCATGCAGCCCGGCTTCGTTCTGCATTTCCAAAAGACCCTTCAGGCTGTGCTCGGGTTTCAGTCCCAGCGCCTGCGCGGTTTGGTCCGCGCCCGATTGCAACGCCGTCATGCCGCGTTCATAGCCCTGCAACCAGGGCAGCTCGGGGATGGCGCAACCCCTCTGCATTTCGCCAAAAACCGCCACGTCGTCCGGTGTCGCGAGGCCGCCGGGGTTGATGAAATCCTCGAATTGGCGTATGCGCCAGGCGCGCAGTTCCGGTGCCTCGCCGACTGGAGCGAGCAGCAGGTTGCACAATTCCGTCCGGTCCACGGAAATCGGACGGATCAGGCGCAGGAAAGGCGTGATCTGGTCGGCCATCTGCAGATTGGGAAAGCACACGACATTTCGCTGCTTCAGCATCCATTGCGCTTTTTCCTTGCCGACGCGCGCTTCGATTTCCGTTAGAACCGGGTAGATCGGGCGCTTTTCCACTTCCGCCAGGTTGATCCAAACCGTGGTGTGACCGTAAGGGAAGTCGTAGGTGCCGGATTCCTGGTTCAGGCGCTTTTTCCAGTCGTAGGTGCGCGCCTGGGTGTTGCCGGTGCCCTCCATGCGGCGGCGCTGTACCTCGGCGAAACTCGCATGCGTGGAACTGAAGTGGTAGGCGTCCTGGCCGTTTTCCATCTGAAACTTCCAGTTGCCGCGGTAGACGTAGGTGCAGCGGCCGGGGATGATTTCCATACCCTGCGGGCCTTGCTCCATCCACATATCGATGAAGTACCTGGCGTCGCCGAAAAAATCCTCCAGTGCGGGCACGTCGGCGCAAAGGCTGCCGAAGATCATGCCCTTGTAACTCTGCACGCGCGCGATCGGCAGCAGGTCGTGGTTTTCGGCGTCGAATGCCGGGGCGTAGCAGCCCGACTTGCGGTCCTTGATGTCGACATTCTTGCCGGACGCGTCATAGGCCCAGCCGTGGTACGGGCAGACGTGATAACGCGAATTGCCGCGTTCGAAGCGGGCTACCGTGGCGCCCTTGTGGCGGCAGGCGTTGATGAAGGCGCCAATTTTTCCGTTAGCCGCGCGGGTAACGAGGACCGGGGTGCGCCCGATGCGGGTGGTAACGAAATCGTTGGGTCTGGCAATCTCGGATTCCAGGGTCAGAAAAATCCAGGTGCGCTCGAAAATGTACTTCATTTCGAGTTCGAACAGTTCCGGGTCGCTGTAGACGGCAGGATGCACACGGAAAACTCGATCCTCCGGCCTGTCATCCACATAGAGTCCGACGTTCATCTGATCCATAGGCGTTCCTGATGGGATGGATGTGCGAGCTTGCTTGGGGCAGGCGCGGGACGGCTCTGCATTACGCCGCCTGCTTTTCCTTGTGCCGCATTTTGTTCCGGATCTCCGAGCGCAATTGCTCCGTGGCGGCAAGGTCCAGGGCAAGAGTGCCGGGATCCACCACGACCGCATAGTCGCGCCTCGCGGCCTCCACCGAGACATAACCCTGGACCACGTCATCGTGCACTTTTCGCGCGGGACGCTTCAGCGGCGAACCATATCCGCCGCCGCCGCCGCCGCGAACCATGACTTTGTCGTTGAGCCGCAGCAGTTGCGAGGGCACCTTGGCGTTGGGCAGCTTGTCGTGGCGCACGCCGCCAATTTCCAGTTCAACTTTGTTGGCCAGGCCATCGAGGCCGCCGGCCAGGCCCCAAGGCGCGCAATGCGCGCGGTCGATGGTCGAATTGATGGTGAGGTCCTGCAGCGAGCGCACCGACCGCTCCGCGCCGATGCCGCCGCGAAACTCGCCGGCACCCCCTGAGTCCGGCACGAGCCGGAAGAAATCCATCATCAACGGGTACTTGGCTTCGACCATTTCCACCGGGCTGGTGTGGGTGTCGCCATCGTTCATGGCCACCGTCGCGCACATGCCGTCTTCGGTCATTTTCGCGCCCCAGCCGCCGCCGGTGTGGCCGACCGTGCCGATAAAGAAGCGGCCGTCCTTGTGGGAAATGCCGGTGCAAGCGCACAGGATCAGGCAGGCGTGGTGGCCGGCGATGACCCGGTCCGGGATGGCCGGCGCCAGCGCCTTGAACACCGTATCTACCACGGTCATCGGGTAGGTCATCCAAAGACGCATCGGCGCCGGGCGGATGGCGCTGATGAAGCGTCCCGGCGGAACCACCACCTTCAGCGGGCGGAAGCTGCCCTCATTGATGGGATAGTCGGTGGGCGAAGTCAGGCATTTGAACGCCACCTGTGCGCAGGCCACGCCAGTCGAGGGCCCGGAGTTGTAGAAGCCGCGCACCTGGTTGCCCACTTCGGTCAGATCGATGGTCATTTCACCGTTCTTGACGATCACCTTCACCTTGACCGGAATGCGCTTGCCGATATCGATGCCGTCGTCGTCCATGAAGGACTCGGCTTCGTAGGTGCCATCGGCGATCGAACGCATGCGCGCGCGCGCCGCGCGCTCCGACTGGTTGAGGATTTCATCGATGGCATCAAGAACGGAAACGCGCCCATAGCGGCCGATCAGTTCCAGGAAACGCCGCTCGCCGGTCAGCACTGCGGTGATCTGCGCGCGCAGATCACCCTGGGCGCGCTCGGGGATGCGCACGTTCATCATGATCACATCCACCAGGTCCTGATTGAGCTTGCCCTGGCTCTGCAATTTCATGATCGGGATCTGCAGTCCCTCGGAATAAATATCAGTGGTGAATCCGTTGAGCACCCCGCCGATGTTGATCCAGTGCGCCATGCAGCAGGCAAAGCCCGCCAGGTGACCTTCGTGAAACAGGGGCATGGTCAGCGTGACGTGATTGAGGTGGCTGCCGGTGAGATAGGCGTCATTGGTGATGAGAATGTCGCCGGGCTTCATGTTTTCGTAACCGAAATGCGCGATCTTGGCCTTGATGGTCTCGGCCATGCCGCGGATGAACATCGGCAGACCCAATCCGATGGAAACGGTTTCGCCTTTCGGGGTAAACAGGCCAACGGTGAAATCGAGCGCCTCGGAGATGATTACGTTATAGGCGGTGCGCATGAGGTTGGTCTTCATGTCGCCGGTGACCGCCATGACGCCGTTACGCACGATCTCGGTGAGAATCGGGTCGGCGCGCCGTTTTTGACCTTTCTGGGACTTCTTCACTTTGATCCTCTGGTATTGCAGTGCCGCGGTCTCCCGCAGTTCGCGGTGCGAAGATTGTAATAGGTGGAAAGCGCTTGCGCTCGCCGAATTGGATGGCGCTGGTGGATTTGGACGGCGCTCGCCGTGCTGCGAAAAGCTTGCTACATTGCGGCAGGGTTTTTGCATTGCTTCGATCCTATTTTCTTTGTGCAGTCCAATCCGCGTCGAACCATGGCATTGTCAGACCAAGAGCAGGCATCATTGATCGAATCCCTGTTGCGAATGGGGTTGATTGGCAAGAACGAACAGCCGCGTTTGCAGCCCCTCACGGGCGGGGTCTCGTCGATGATCGTGCTGGCGCAAACGCAGAAGGGGCTGGTATGCGTCAAACGGGCGCTGGCCAAACTCAAGGTGGTGGCGGACTGGCAGGCGCCGGTAGAGCGCAGCAATGCGGAAGTGGCGTGGATACGAGTCGCCCAGCGCATCGTGCCGCAGTCGGTACCGGAGATTCTCGGCCATGACCAGCAGGGCCTCACCTTTGCCATGCGTTATCTGGATGGCGACGAATTTCCGGTCTGGAAGGCACGCTTGCGGGACGGCAAGGTGGATGCCGGCACCGCGCGCTCGGTGGCGCGGATTCTCGCTGCGATTCATAACCATGCCTCGGATCGGGCAGAGTTGGCGCGGGAATTCGCCAATGATGAAGCGTTTTCCGCGCTCCGGCTGGACGCGTATTTCGCGGAAAGCGCACGCAGGAATCCCGATTGCCAATCCGTGATCTCGCGAATTATCGAAGCGACACGATCGACGCGGCGGGCCCTGATTCATGGCGATGTCAGTCCCAAGAACATCCTGGAAGGCAAAGACCGGGTCATCCTGCTGGACGCCGAAACCGCAACCTGGGGTGACCCGGCTTTCGACCTCGCTTTTTGCCTGAATCACCTGTTGCTGAAGTGCGTGTGGCGGCCGGCGTCGATGCTTGAGTTTCTAGCCTGCTACCGCGCGCTGCACCAGGAGTACCTGAGCGCGATTCATTTCGAAGCGGCGGACGCGCTTGAGAGGCGCGCCTGCGCATTGCTGGCAGCGTTGCTATTGGCTCGCGTGGATGGCAAATCTCCGGTGGAGTACATCACCGCCGAGGCGGAGCGATCGACGGTGCGGCAGTTTGCGAAATCGCAACTGCGCTTGCGTCCCGAGCGCCTGGCAGAAATAGGCGATGCCTGGCATGCCTGCTGGAGCCCGCAAAAGCATTGAAGCTTCTTTGGCGCACGCCCAACTGCTAAACTCTGCGGTGTCAGGCGCCTGCGTACGAGCACTTTAGTTACAAATCGCGGCTGCTTATTGATGAATGCCTTTTGAGATTCGAGAAATGGCAATGAACACCAGTCAAATCGGGGATTCCGATGGAAGTCGGAAAGGGGGCGAGCAGTGAAAGCACGTGGCGAACGATTGGCATGTTCTTTGAAAAGTCTTGATGGTTGCATGGGCGCGTTTTCGGTCTATCCAGGGGAGGCACCCAAATCGGTCGCGAAGGTCGAGGAAATCGTCTGGAACAATCCACCGCAAAAGGATGTTTCCGAGGGCGCCTTTTCCGTGATCGGGGAAATGGGCATGACCGGGCGCGTCCTGGTTCTGAATACCTACCAATGGCGCGCGCTCACGCAGGCGAAGCTCGAATCGCACTTTTACGCGGCCATATTGTGGGGTTTGAACCCCATGAAGGTGGTCGAAGACGCGCAAATGATCGCCAAACGCGGCGCTTGAGCCAGGCGGCGCGGCGGGCATGTCCGCGCCGGATTCGGCAATCCAATTCATGGTCCCGCATCGGCGGCTGCCGTTGTATCGGGCTGCGCACGCGGTACGAGGGGAGTATTATCCTGCCCGATCGCACAATAGCTGGTGGACTTCAGGAGCATGGCTACAAAATCTAGGGGTTACAGCGCCGAAGACATTGAGATTCTGGAGGATCTTTCCCCCATCCTGCACCGGCCGGGCATGTATACCGACCCGGCCAATCCCAATCACGCGCTGGTCGAAGTCATTGACAATGCCTCGGACGAAGGACTGGCCGGTTTCGCGAAGTCGATATCGGTAGTGCTGCACGGGGATGGCTCGGCAACCGTCGAGGACGACGGTCGCGGCATCCCGGTGGATATCCATTCCAAGAAGAAAGTACCGGCGGTCCAGGTCATTTTTACCACCCTGCATTCGGGCGGCAAATTTCGCAAGACCGATAAGGATGCGGTGTACCGCATAGCCGGCGGCCTGCACGGGGTCGGCATCTGCGTGACCAATGCCTTGTCTACCCGTCTTGAAGTGGAAGTCACGCGCGATGGCGCTGTGCACTGTCTGGTGTTCGCGGACAACGGCAAGGTCAAGGAGCCGTTGAAGAAACTGCGCGCCGCCGGCCCGCGGGAGTCCGGCACCCGCATACGTTTCTGGCCGGATCCGAAGTATTTCGATACGCCAAAAATCATTCCTCAGGACATTGCCTTGCTGCTGCGCGCGAAGGCCATGCTTCTGCCCGGGGTGCGCTTCTCCCTGGGCGTGGAGAAGGCCGGCAAGATCGAGACCACCACCTGGCATTTTCCGGAAGGCATCAAGGGATACTTTGCCAGCGCGATCGCCGGCAATGAGCCGGTGGCGGAGACTTTCTTCGGTGAGCGCTATGTCGCTGCGCAATCGGAATCGGATAATTTTGCCGAAGGCGAGGGCGCGCTCTGGGCGGTTGCCTGGACCGCGGAGAACGAAGTGGTCGCGGAAGCCTACGTCAACATGATCCCGACGCGCCACGGCGGCACACATGTCTCGGGTCTGCGCGAAGGGGTCTACAACGCGATCCGCAACTTCATCGAATTGCACGCCATGAGCCAGCGCGGCTTGAAGCTGGTGCCCGAGGATGTCTGGTCGCGCGCCTCCTATGTGTTGTCTGTGAAGATGCTCGATCCGCAGTTCAAGGGGCAGGTGAAAAACGAACTGATATCCCGTGACGCGGTCAAGCTGGTGGCGCAGATGGTGCGTGATCCGTTCGAGTTGTGGCTGAATCAGCACGTCGGTGAAGGCAAACGGATTGCCGAACTTGTCATCCGCCAGGCGCTGGCGCGCACTCGCGCGGCGCAGAAAATTGAAAGGCGCAAGAGTTCCGGCGTCGCAGTGCTTCCCGGAAAGTTGACCGATTGCGCCTCGGATGATCCGGACAGGAATGAACTGTTCATCGTGGAGGGCGATTCGGCCGGCGGTTCGGCAAAACAGGCGCGCGACAAGGAATTTCAGGCGGTCCTGCCGCTCAAAGGCAAACCGAAGAATACCTGGCAGGACGATTCAGGCACTTTGTTCGCGAACAAGGAGATCGAAGCCATAGCGTTGGCCATAGGCGTCGAGCCCCACGGCGCGGAGTCGGCGGATCTCGCCGGGTTGCGCTATCGCAAGATTGTGATTCTGGCGGATGCCGACGTTGACGGCGCGCATATCCAGGTACTGTTGCTGACGCTTTTCTTCCGCCATTTTCCGAAACTGATCGATGGCGGCAACGTCTATGTGGCGCAGCCGCCGCTGTTTCGTATCGACGTGCCCTCCGCGGGCAAGGGCAAGCCGGCGCGCAAGATCTACGCGCTCGATGCCGCGGAACTCGCCGCCTTCGAGGAAAAGCTCGTTGATGAAGGTGTCAAACCCGATAGCTGGGCCGTGAGCCGGTTCAAGGGACTGGGTGAGATGAGTCCGGAGCAGCTTTGGGAAACTACGCTCAATCCCGATACACGCCGCATGCTGCCGGTCAGTCTGGGTGACAACCTGGCGGAGCCCGATCGGGACGTTTTCAACATGATGATGGCCAAGGAGAATGCCTCACAACGGCGCGAATGGATGGAGGCCTATGGCAATCTCGTTGACGCGGATATTTCATAGTTCGGCATGGGCAATCAAAAAGATCTGTTCGAAGGAATCGCGGTGGATTTGAAGGAGATCAAGCCCGCGGCTGTCGGCGCGCCAAGCGGCGCAAGCGGGGGGGGTGAACCGCCGGCGCGATTTGCCCCGATGGCGGGGGAGTACGGCGACGCGTTGCCTCTGGGGCGCTATGCATCGACCCAATATCTGCAGTATGCGATTGCGACAGTAAAGGATCGCGCCTTGCCGCGCGTGAGCGACGGCCAGAAGCCGGTGCAGGCGCGCATTCTCTACGCGATGTGGGAGATGGGCGGTCGCGCCGGCACGCCGCGCAAGAAATCGGCGCGTGTGGTCGGAGATGTCCTGGGAAAATTCCATCCGCATGGCGATGCCTCGGTTTATGCCGCGATGGTGCGGATCTCGCAGGACTTCACCATGCGCTACCCGCTGGTGGACGGCGAAGGCAATTTCGGATCGCGCGACGGCGACGAGCCGGCGGCGATGCGCTATACGGAGGCGCGCCTGACGCGCTTCGCGGAAGTGCTGCTGGGGGAACTCGATAGCGGCACGGTTGATTTCTCCCCCAATTACGATGGCAGCCTGCAGGAACCGCAGCAGCTCCCGGCG
>Ga0155956_1321_pt1 | contig 16104 bp, 18 predicted proteins | sample RifCSPlowO2_02_FD_107610 | JGI IMG/M metagenome (GOLD analysis project Ga0155956, IMG submission 107610) | Betaproteobacteria bacterium RIFCSPLOWO2_02_FULL_62_17 | reverse complement strand
CCATCCGGCATCACAAGAAAGATTTTTCGAAACTTTCAGTGGCTGTGGTGGGGGACGTTCTGCATTCGCGCGTGGCGCGCTCGCTGATTCACGCTCTTAATATTCTGGGCACCCCGGATGTGCGCGCGGTGGGGCCCCGCACCTTGCTGCCAACGGAGATCGAGCGCCTGGGCGTGCGCACCTATACCGACATGGCCGCGGGCATCCGCGATTGTGACGTGGTGGTGACCCTGCGGCTGCAGAACGAACGCATGCAAGGGCCGCTGCTGCCTTCGGCGCAGGAATATTTCAAGTCCTACGGGCTCACCCCCGAGCGCCTGGCATTGGCGAAGAAAGACGCCATTGTCATGCATCCGGGGCCGATGAACCGCGGCGTCGAGATCGATTCGGCGGTGGCCGACGGGCCGCAGTCGGTGATCCTTCAGCAGGTGACCTTCGGCATCGCGGTGCGCATGGCGGTGATGGCGATACTTGCCGGGCAGGGCAAGGCGGGCGCCGCATGAGCGCCGGCAGCAACGCCAAGCCAGGGAGCGCGGCTCGATGAGCGGATTGAAATTGCCGGCGCTCGATCCGGCCGAAGTCATCGAGCATGCCGGTACGATTTACCCCGAACCCTACAAGAGCCGTGTGGCCGGACGCCGCCGCCGGCGTTTGGGTGATGCCACGGGCCTGAAAAATTTCGGCGTGAATCTGGTGCGCCTCGCTGCGGGCGGCGAGTCCTCGATGCGCCACTGGCACGCGAAGCAGGATGAATTCATCTACATGCTTGAAGGCGAAGTGACGCTGGTGACCAACACCGGGAGACAGAAGCTGGGCCCCGGCATGGCAGCGGGATTCGCCGCCGGCCGCGCCGATGGACATCAACTCATCAACGAATCGGGCCGGCCGGCCATGTACCTGGAGGTCGGCGACCGTACGGCAGGCGATGCCGTCACTTACGCCGACGTGGATATGGCGCTGAACATGGTGGACGGCAAAGCGGTGATCACACGCAAGGACGGATCGGCAATATAGAAAAATGAATATTTCCATCAAGAACGGCCGCCTCGTCGATCCGCGCAACAATATCGACGCGCCTACCGATGTTTTCATCGCCGAGGGCAGGATCGTCGCGTTGGGCAAGGCGCCCGCGGGTTATCGCGCCGAGAAAATGATCGACGCAAAGGGATTGGTGGTGTGTCCCGGCCTGGTCGACCTGTCGGCGCGTTTGCGCGAACCCGGTTTTGAATACAAGGCCACGCTCGAATCCGAACTGCATGCCGCGGTGGCAGGCGGTGTCACCAGCCTGGTGTGTCCGCCGGACACCGATCCTCCGCTGGACGAACCGGGCCTGGTCGAGATGCTCAAGCGCCGCGCGGAAAGCCTGAATCTCGCTCATGTCTATCCGCTGGGCGCGCTCACCGCGGGCCTCAAAGGCATGCACCTCACCGAAATGGCCGAGCTTGTCCACGCCGGTTGCGTTGCTTTCTCGCATGCCGACACGCCGCTTGCCGACACGCAGATGCTGTGGCGCGCCATGCAATACGCCTCCACCTATTCCTATCAGGTGTGGTTGCGGCCGCAGGATGGCTACCTGGCGCGCGACGGTGTGGCGCACGACGGCGAAGTCGCCACACGCCTGGGCTTGCCTTCGATTCCGGCGTTCGCCGAAACCATCGCGCTGTCCACCATTCTCATGCTGGTGCGCGAGACCGGCACCCGCGTTCACCTGTGCCGCCTGTCCAGCGCCGCTGGCGTGGAAATGGTGCGCCGGGCAAAGGCCGAGGGGCTGCCGGTGAGTTGCGACGTTTCGGCGCATCACGCGCACCTGGCCGATACCGATATCGGCTATTTCGATTCCCATTACCACGTCATTCCGCCGTTTCGCTCGCAGCGAGACCGCGACGGGTTGCGCCAGGGCCTGGCCGAGGGCACCATCGACGCCATGTGTTCCGATCATGCGCCGGTGGACGAGGATGCCAAGCAGTTGCCCTTCGGCGAATCCGAGGCCGGCGCCACGGGGCTCGAACTGCTGTTGTCACTTGCCCTCAAATGGGCGCAGGAGATGAATCTGCCCGTTTCCGCGGCGATCAATGCGGTCAGCGCGCGCCCGGCGGCCATTCTGGATCTGGATGCCGGCCACCTGGCCGTGGGCGCGGCGGCCGACGTCTGCGTGTTCGATGCGAAGGCGCATGTACGCATTACCGCGGAGCATCTGCGCAGCCAGGGCAAGAACACCCCTTATCTGGGTTATGAGTTGCCGGGGCGCGTGCACCACACGCTGGTAGCGGGGCGAGTGGTGTTCGAGATCTGATTCAGACGCTATCCCAATAACGGTATAGGAATGAGAGGCGGCCGCCAATGTCTGATCAGGGCCCCATTGTCATCCGCCTCGACGCCGAACTGCAGGCCATCGTGCCGAAGTACCTGGCAAACCGCGCCAAGGACTGCGACTCGATACGCGAACAGGCCGCGAACGGCGCATTCGCCGACGCCAAGCGCCTGGGACATAATATGAAAGGCACCGGCGGCGGCTATGGGTTCGAGGAAATCTCGCGCCTGGGCGCCTGCATAGAGGCGGCTGCCGCCGCGGGCGAAGCCGATCGGCTACTCGCGGTGGCCGATGAGCTGGCCCGATACCTCGCACGGGTCAAACCGGTCTACGAGTAGCGCCCTCTGTCATGCGGCAAAGCGAGCTGGCGCGCGCGGCAGGCCATTCAGGGCGATAATAATTGTCGCCGTGACGGACGTGACCGAGGTCCCCTATGAGAATTGCCCTGCTCGAAGATGACCGCGACCAGATCCTGCTGCTGCGCGGCTGGCTGGAAGGCGCCGGGCACAGCCTGCACGCCTACGAGCGTGGCGGCGATTTTCTGCGCGAAGTGGCGCGCGAATCCTTCGATATTTTTCTGATTGACTGGATGATCCCCGACAAAAGCGGCATGGAAGTGCTCAACTGGGTTCGCGCCAATCTCAAAGAGAGCGTGCCGGTGGTGTTCGTGACGGCGCGCGATGCCGAGGAGGACATTGTTTCGGTGTTGCAGGCGGGCGCCGACGACTACATGGTCAAGCCCTTGCGCAAGGCCGAGTTGATCGCGCGCATCAACGCGGTGGCGCGACGCACCCGTCCGGCGGTCAACGATGCCATCGCCGAGTACGGCGAGTACCGTGTCGACAGCGCGCGCCGCAGCATCACCCGGCATGGCGAGGAGATCGAGCTTACCCAGAAGGATTTCGACCTCGCGGTGTTCCTGTTTCGCAATCTCGGGAGGCTCCTGTCCCGCGGCCATATCTTCGAGGCGGTATGGGGGCAAAGCACTGAAATCAGCACGCGCACCATCGACACGCATGTCAGCCGTCTGCGCACGCGCCTGAGCCTCACGCCCGAAAATGGCTGGCGTCTGGGCGCGGTTTATCAGCATGGCTACAGGCTCGAGCGGTTGACGCACTAGGGTCGCGGGGCCGTGGAACGCCGATAATGGCAAGAATTCTCATCGTCGACGACGACGAAGGCATGACCGATCTGCTCAAGCTTCATCTGCGCCGCGAAGGATTGGAAATTGAAACCGCCGCCGACGCGGTGATCGCCTTGCGCTCAATCATGAAGCAGTTGCCGGACCTGGTTCTGCTCGATATCGAGATGCCCTACATGGGTGGACTGGAACTGCTCAAGGCGCTGAAATCGGATCCGATGACCAAGCACAGGCCCGTCATCGTGCTCACCTCGCGCACCGACGAGGATTGCTATGTCCAGGCGAAGAGTCTGGGTGCCGATGCGTTCTTCACCAAGCCGGTCAGCAAGGAGCACCTGCTGCGGGAGGTGGCCTTCCGCCTGGCGCAAAGTCTCGCCGCGCCACGTTAGGATCGCGCGGCCAAAAGCTCGCCGCGCTGCTTCCAACAGCCGACGCGAGATTTATGCGCCGGCGGTCTCATCTAGCCTGCGCTGCCGCGCGCTGGCGGGAGTTCAATGACCCTTGTGGTGCTCGTCGGCTTTGGCGGGTGTGTTGAGCGGCCGCGCTGCCGCCTTGACTTCGACGCTCTGGCGCTTTTTGTCCTTGCCCTCGAATATCAGCGTGAGGGGGACGCTGTCGCCCGCGCGGACCTGGATTTTCAGATTAATCGGCATCAGGTGATAGCCGCCGGAATTGAGTTCCACAGTCTTGCCCGGAGGCAGGTCGACAGCGGGGACGGCGCGCATTTTCATCACATTGCCGACCATCGCCATCTCGTGAATCTCGACCATGCCCGCGGCTGACGAGCGCGCCTCGACCAGGCGCGCTCCGGCCGGAGCGGTGAGCAGCATGAACGCGCCGGTGGTTTTCTGCGAAGGCACGGTGGCGCGCACCCAGGCGTTCTTCACGGTGACCGGCGCCGTGTACTGCGCCTGTGCAAGGGCCGCGAACAGGAAAAGCAGGGCTGCAAGCCGGGAAAACTTCATTTTTGCTTCCTCGTTGGCAATCAGGTCTTCAGGATTATTGCAGCAGCAGCCTCGAAGGATCGATGCGCGCCGCAAGCAGCAGCGTTTTGCGCCGCGAGCCCGCGCCATGCTCCAGGCTCAGCGCGGCGCGCGGCACCCCCAATTTCCCTGCCACGAACGCGATCAGCGCCTCATTGGCGCGTCCGTCCACCGGCAGCGAGGCGATGCGGATCTTGAGCGCGTCGCCATGCAGTCCGGCAATTTCGCTGCGCTTTGCGCCGGGCTGGACATGCACGCTGATCAGCCAGCCTTGCGCAACTTTTTTGTACCAGTCGCTCAATTATCGGCTCAGAAAGCCATCGCCACGCTGTTCATCAACTGGTTGAGCACGATGATCGCGATCTGCGCGGCGAGCAGAATCAGTATCGGCGAGAGGTCGATGTTGCCGATGGTGGGAATGAAACGCCGGAAGAAGGTGTAGAAGGGCCGCGTCAGGCTGTCCAGCACGCCCGACAGCGGGTTGTAGGTGCTGAACCAGGACAGGATCACCTGCACAATGACGATGCCGATCAACAGATACATCGACAACCTCGCCAGATCCACCACCGCGATCAGCATCAGCTTGCCGATGACCGCGCCGGTGGCTGCCGCGCTCACCAGCAAGCGCAGCAGCAACAGCATGACCGTCTCGAGTATCCAGGCAAGCACCAGGCTGGAGAGGTCCAGCCCGTACAGGCCGGGAATGAAACGCCGCGCTGGGCGCACCAGCCAGTTGGTGAGCGCGGTGACCAGTTCCCCCGCCGGATTGCGAAACGGCGCGCGCAACGCCTGCATGTAGAAGCGCAACAGCAGCAGGAAGATGAAAAAGCCGAATACCGATTCGATGAGCAGGTTGCCGATTTGCTGTAGCACGATTCAATCCTTGCCCAGTTGGTCGCCGAGTTCCGCGGCACGGGTGTTGGCGGCATGTATGGCCCGCACGATGGCGTCGACCACCTTGTCGTCGCGCATCGAGGCGAGCGCTCGCTCGGTGGTGCCGCCCTTGGAGGTGACGCGCTCGCGCAGCACGCCGACGTCCTCGCCGCTGCTGGCGGCGAGCCGCGCGGCGCCGGCGAAAGTCTGAAGCGAGAGCGCGCGCGCCTGGTCGGCGGAGAGCCCCAGCTCCTTTGCCGCGCGTTGCAGGGCTTCGATGAACAGAAACACATAGGCCGGTCCGCTGCCAGAGACCGCGGTCACCGGATCAAGCAGCGCCTCGCTTTGCACTTCAATGACTTCGCCCACCGCCTGCAGCACTTCGACCGCCATGCGCCGCTGCTCGGGCGAAACCTGCGGTGCGCAATAAAGGCCGCTGATTCCTTCGCCAATCAGCGCCGGCGTGTTGGGCATGCAGCGCGCCAGCAGCGCGTGCCCGCCCAGCCAGCGCCGCAGGTCAGCAAGGCGCGTGCCCGCGGCGATCGAAAGCACCAGCGAGCCGGCGGCAAGTGGCTTGATGGCTGCGGCCGCTTCGCGCATCTGCTGCGGCTTGACTGCCATCACCACCAAGTCGCCCAGCGGCGCGGCCTCGGCGGCACTGGCCACGGCACGCACGCCGAACTGCTGCGCCAGTCGCGCGCGCGCCTCGGCCAGCGGCTCCACCGCGCAGATCGATTTCGCGTCGAACCCATTCTTGATCAGGCCGCCCGCGATGGCCTGGGCCATATTTCCACCACCGATGAAGGTGATCCTCACAAGACACCTTCATCGTCAAGAATCAGGGGAATATACAAGGGGGAAGCCCCCTTGTTCGTTATTACTCCACCACCGATGAAGGTGATCCTCATGCGTGCTTTCTTTCGCCAAATATCGCCGTGCCAATGCGCACCAGCGTAGCACCTTCGGCGATGGCCGCGTCCATGTCAGCGCTCATGCCCATGGAAAGCGTGTCCATCCTGTGGCCGCGGCCGTTGAGCGCATCGCGCAATTCGCGCAAGCGGGCGAAGCGGCGCCGCGCGAGGGCTTCGTCCGTGGTCGGTTCGGGGATGGCCATCAGGCCCCGCAGCCGCAAGCGCGGCAAGGTCGCCACGGCATCGGCGAGGGCCTGGAGTTCCTCCGGGTTAACGCCGCTTTTGCTCGCTTCGCCGCTGACATTGACCTCAATGCATACCTGCAGCGCCGGCAGGCGCGCTTCGCGCTGTTCCGAGAGCCGCCGCGCCACCTTTTCGCGGTCGATGGTGTGCACCCACTGAAAATTTTGCGCGATGGGACGGGTCTTGTTGCTCTGGATAGGGCCGATAAAGTGCCAAATCAGGCTGTCGACCCCGTCATTTCCGGACATTTCCGCAATTTTCTCGACGCTTTCCTGCACATAGTTCTCGCCGAAATGCCGCTGTCCGGCCGCCGCGGCTCCGCGGACCACCTGCGCAGGAAAAGTCTTTGATACCGCCACCAGCGTCACTGAACCCGGTTCGCGCCCGGCGCGCACGCAGGCCGCGGCGATGCGTTCATTTACTGCGGCAAGGCGCGCTTGCAAGGGGCTGGGGGTTATGGTCATAATTAATCGACAACAAAGGCGTTACACTGGCGTGCTGCGGCAACTTCCAGTGCGCGGAAAGGCGCCCTGACAATCGCGGTTCAACTGCAAGGATTATAGCCATGGACATCTCCGAACTGCTCGCATTCGTCGTCAAAAACAAGGCCTCGGACCTGCATCTGTCCTCGGGATTGCCGCCCATGCTGCGTGTCAACGGCGATATCAAGCGCATCAACCTGCCGCCGATGGAACATAAGGATGTCCACGGCATGATCTACGACATCATGAACGACGGCCAGCGCAAGTCCTATGAAGAGAACCTGGAGTGCGACTTTTCTTTCGCGATTCCGGGTCTGGCGCGCTTCCGTGTCAACGCCTTCGTGCAGAACCGCGGCGCCGCCGCCGTGCTGCGGACCATTCCTTCCAAGATCCTGTCGCTCGAGCAGTTGAAGGCGCCGATGATTTTCAAGGAGCTCGCCGACCAGCCGCGCGGCGTGGTGCTGGTCACCGGCCCCACCGGCTCGGGCAAGTCCACCACGCTCGCCGCCATGGTCAACCACAAAAACGAAGTCGAGGAGGGCCACATCCTCACCATCGAGGATCCGATCGAGTTCGTGCACGAGTCCAAGAAATGCCTGATCAATCAGCGCGAGGTGGGCCGCGACACGTTGTCGTTCAACGCCGCGCTGCGCTCGGCGCTGCGCGAAGACCCGGACGTGATCCTGGTGGGCGAGATGCGCGATCTGGAGACTATTCGCCTGGCGCTCTCCGGCGCGGAAACGGGGCACCTGGTGTTCGGCACGCTGCACACCTCTTCGGCCGCCAAGACCATCGACCGTATCATCGACGTGTTCCCCGCGGCGGAAAAGGAAATGATCCGCGCCATGATTTCCACGTCGATTAAAGCGATTATTGCGCAGACGCTGTGCAAGACCAAGGACGGCGCCGGCCGCGCCGCGGCGCACGAGATCATGGTGGGCACGCCCGCCATCTGCAATCTGATCCGCGAGGCCAAGATCGCGCAGATGTATTCGGCCATTCAGACCGGCCAGCAGTTCGGCATGCAGACCCTGGACCAGAACCTGCAGGCGCTGGTGGCCAAGGGCATCGTCACCATCGAGGAGGCACGCTCCAAGGCGGCGAATAAGGACACCTTCAAATAAAAGCCGTTCCCTGGCGGGGTTTTGGCGCCTGAGGCAGACAGTGAAAATCAGCGAGCAAGAGGAGATATAAGAACAAGTGGGCCTACGCCCCCTTGTAAATCCCCCAAGTCAGTTTTTTGGGTGTGGTATATAAAGGCGTTATCAGATTCTGGAGAACATTTAAAATGGATCGCGGACAAGCCACGGAGTTCATGTACAGCCTACTTCGCGCGATGCTGGCGAAGAAGGGTTCGGACCTTTTCATCACGGTGGGCTTCCCGCCGGCGATGAAAGTGGACGGCAAGATGACGCCGATGTCCAACCAGGTGCTCAGCGCCTCCCACACCAGCGAGCTGGCGCGCTCGATCATGAACGATAAGCAGGCGGCCGAGTTCGAAGCGACCAAGGAGTGCAACTTCGCCATCGCGCCGGCGGGCATCGGCCGCTTCCGCTGCAACGCCTTCGTGCAGCAGGGGGTGATAGGGCTGGTGATGCGCGTCATCACCACCACCATTCCCGATTTCGACAAGATGGGCCTGCCGCCGGTGCTCAAAGACGTGATCATGACCAAGCGGGGTCTGGTGATCATGGTGGGCGGCACCGGCTCGGGCAAGTCGACTTCGCTCGCGGCAATGATCGACCATCGCAACAAAAACCAGTTCGGCCACATCATCACCATCGAGGACCCGATTGAATACGTGCATCCGCACAAGAGCAGCCTTATTACCCAGCGCGAGGTGGGCGTGGATACCCTGTCCTGGGAAAGTGCGCTTCACAACACCCTGCGCCAGGCCCCCGATGTGATTCTGATCGGCGAAATCCGCCACAAGGAGACCATGGAGCACGCGATCGCGTTCGCCGAAACCGGCCACCTGTGCCTGGGGACGCTGCATGCCAACAGCGCCAACCAGGCGCTGGACCGGGTCATCAACTTCTTCCCCGAAGAGCGCCGCGCGCAGCTTTTGATGGACTTGTCGCTGAACCTCAGAGCCCTGGTGGCGCAGCGCCTGGTGCCCCTGAAAGAGGGCAAGGGCCGTGCCGCCGCGGTGGAAATCATGCTCAACTCGCCCTTGATTGCGGACCTGATCTTCAAGGGCCAGGTGCAGGAGATCAAGGAGATCATGAAGAAGTCGCGCGAGCTGGGCATGCAGACGTTCGACCAGCATCTTTTTGATCTTTACGAGGAAGGCAAGATCACCTATGAGGATGGCTTGCGCAACGCCGACTCGGTCAATGATCTGCGCCTGATGATCAAGCTCCAATCCAAGAGTTCCAAGGATCGCGATCCCAACGCGGGCATCGAGCATCTCAACATTGTCTGAGGCCCGGACGCGCTGCGCGCGCGGACTCAGATGCGCTGGATGGAACGGACGCTCGCGCGCCGATCATCCCGCGCGTGCTTCCCGAACACCGTTCATCCGACGCGATCGTTATGGTGCATCAGCAGGCTGAACCGCCCACATGTTTTCCTCGAGCACCTTCTCCGACATTCCCCACGTCATCCAGCTCGCGGTCGCGCCGGTGTTTCTGCTCACCGCGGTGGGCACGCTGCTGGCGGTGCTCACCAACCGGCTGGGGCGCTCGGTGGACCGGCGGCGCGTGCTCGCCAGTCACTTGCTCGATCCGGAGGCGCAGGTCGCCGCCAGGGCGCGCGAAGAATTGTTGGACGTGGAACAGCGTATTCGCCTAATTTATGCGGCCATTGCACTGGCCGTGCTGTGTGCGATCTTCGTGTGCCTGCTGATCGCGCTCGCTTTTGTCGATGCGCTGATTGCGCTCGATCTGGCACGCTGGGTCGCCGCCATCTTTGTGTTGGCGATGCTCGCGCTGACCGGCAGTCTGGGCGTGTTTCTGCGTGAAATTTTTCTCGCGGTAAGCGGTGCTCGCAGCCCGATCCGCTAGCCGCGCGCGGCGCGGCGCATGAGCGAACTCGCCGAGCTGGTGCCGGAATTCTTCTGGCTGGCGGCGTTCATGGTCTTCATCGGCTACATTGTTTTCGGCCTGATCGGCTCGGGCGCCGGCTACCTCGTCATTCCGGTGGTCTCGCACGTGTGGGCGATGACCTTCCTGATGCCGGTGGCCTCGGCGCTCGATCTCTCGGCGGCGCTCGCCATCAACCGCAGCAGCAAGCGCGATCTGGTTCGCGCCGAGCTGCACCGCATGATCCCGATGGCGTTCCTCGGCGCGCTGGCCGGGGTGACGCTGCTGGTATCGTTGCCGCGCAATGCGCTGCTGGTCATTCTGGGCAGCGCGGCGATTTTCTTCGGGATGTTGACCTTCGCCGACCCGGTCCCGCGCGTGAGCGCGAGGCCCGGCTGGGCGTATGTCGCGGGCTTCATCGGCGGCGCCTGCGGGGCGCTGTTCGGCATCGGGGCGCCGCCCTACCAGATCTATCTCGCGCGCCGCCTCACCGACAAGGCGCAGTTGCGCGCCACCGTGGCCACCGTGGTGTTCTTCTCGGTGGGCAGTCGCCTGTTCCTGTTCGCGCTGGCGGGGCTGTTCCTTACGAAGGAGTTCTTCACCTTTGTACTGCTGCTTCCCTTTGGCGCGCTGGGCCTGTGGGTGGGCAGCCGCGCGCATCTGGCGATCACGCGCGCGCAGCTCGGGCGCGCCATCGGCGTGGTGCTGCTGCTGGCTGGGGGATCGCTGCTGTGGCGCGTGTTTCAGTGAAGATCCCTGTGGCCATGCTAGGATCGACGCTCATATGATTCGGAGCTCCTGATGGCCACATCGCCCGACACCCGCAGCATGGCGCTGTTTTGCGACTTCGAGAACGTCGCCCTGGGCGTGCGCGACGCCAAATACGCCAAGTTCGACATCGGCAAAGTCCTCGAGCGGCTGCTGCTCAAAGGCTCGATCGTCGTAAAAAAGGCCTACTGCGACTGGGAGCGCTACAAGGAATTCAAGGTCGACATGCATGCGGGCAGTTTCGAGCTGATCGAGATTCCGCACCTGCGCCAGTCGGGCAAGAATTCGGCGGACATCCGCATGGTGGTGGATGCGCTGGACCTTTGCTACACCAAGGCGCACGTGGACACTTTTGTCATCATCAGCGGCGACTCGGATTTTTCGCCGCTGGTGTCCAAGCTGCGCGAGAACGCCAAGACGGTGATCGGCGTAGGGGTGAAAAATTCTTCTTCCGACCTGCTGATCTCCAACTGCGACGAATTCATTTTTTACGACGACCTGGTGCGCGAGGACGAGGTCAAGCGCCGCGCCGCGAGCAAGCGCACCGAGAAGCGCGCTGCCGCGCCGGCCAAGGGGGCGCCCTCGGCGGGCGAGGACAAGCAGCAGGAAGCGCTGGACCTGGTGCTCGAGACCGTCGAGGCCCTCATTGCCGAGCGCGGCGAGGGCGAGAAAGTGTGGGGCTCGATGGTGAAGCAGGCCCTGAAACGCCGCCAGCCCGGATTCAACGAGTCGTACTACGGTTTTCGCGCGTTTTCCGAGCTGCTCGAGGAGGCGGAGAAACGTAAGCTGCTGCGCCTGGAGCGCGACGAGAAATCCGGCGGGCAGATCGTCCAGCCCGCCCGGGCGAGCAAGGACTAGCCGGGCGGGCGCGACATTGTTTTAATCCGGTCGGCGCTGAACAAGGAATCTCCATGAAACGCATTGCCATAACAGCCGGCGCCATCGCCGCGTCATTGACAGTCGCCGTATCTGCGTCCGCGCAAAATTTTCCGGCCAAGCCGGTGCGCATCATCGTCCCCTTCGCGCCGGGCGGCGCTGTCGACACCGTCGGGCGCATGGTCGGGCAGAAACTCGGCGACGCGTGGAAGCAGCCGGTGGTGGTGGAGAATCGCCCCGGCGCGGGCGGCATCATCGCCGCCGATATGGTGGCCAAATCCCCGCCCGACGGACACACCACGCTGCTCGCAACCATCGCGCTCGCGGTTACGCCCAGCACCTATCGCAAGCTCCCCTACGATCCGCACAAGGATATTGTCCCCCTCACGCAGATCACCGCGCACCCGCTGGTGCTCTCGGTGAATCCCAAGCTCGGCGTGGGCAGTTTCGCGCAATTGATTAATCTCGCGAAGGCCAAACCCGCCAGCATCAGCTACGGCACCACCGGCACCGGCACCTCCACGCACCTGTTGATCGAGATGCTCAACCTGGCGCTGAAAACCGATTTCCTGCACATCCCTTACAAGGGCGATGCGCCGCAGGTGGCGGCGATGCTCGGTGGCGAGGTGCAACTGGGCCTGGTGGCCGTGATCAGCGTCATCAACCACATCCAGGGAGGGCGTCTCAGGCCGCTGGGTGTCACCGGCAGCAAGCGCTCGGCGCTCCTTCCCGATGTGCCCACCATGGCCGAGAACGGTGTTGCCGGTTTTGAGACCGGCAGCTGGATGGGCCTTTTTGTTCCCGCGGGCGTGCCCGGCGAAACCATGGCGCGCTTCCAGCAGGAAGTGGCAAAAGTCATCGCGCTCCCCGATATCCGCGAGCGCTTCGCCAAGCAGGGATTCGAGGGCATCGGCAACACGCCGCAGGAATTCAACGCGCGCTTTCAGGCCGATGCCGCGACCTATGCGAGGGTGGTGCGCGACGCGAAGATCCCGCCGCAGGAGTAACCACACCGCTCCGCAGTTAGATAAGCTCGGGGCGATGGGGGTAACGGGGGCGCAGTTACCAAAATTCGGGGGACTCCCTCTTCCCCTGTTCTGAAGCTTTCCGGTTTTGCGGGGTTATTGCGCCAGTTTGATATTGCCGTCCTTGACCACCTTCGCCCATTTGGTGATTTCGCCACGAATCATGGTGGCGAACTGATCGGGCGGCTGGCCGCCGGCTTCTGCGCCCTGAGAGGTCCAGATGTCCTTGATGTCCTGCTGCTGAAGGAATTTCACCGTCTCCGCATGCAGGCGGCCGATCACCGGTTGCGGTGTGCCGCTCACTGCCCACATGCCGTACCAGGAACTCACCTGGAAGCCGGGGACGCCGGCTTCGGCGGCGGTGGGAACGTCGGGCAACAGCGGCGAGCGCTGTGCCACCGTCAATGCGAGCGGACGAATCTTGCCCGCTTTGATCTGGTTGGCCGAGGTGCCCATGCCGTCGAAGGCCATGTCCACCACGCCCGAAACCAGGCCCAGCATCAGCGGGCCCGCGCCCTGGTAGGGCACGTGCACCAGCTTCACGCCGGTGACGATGCCGAACAATTCACCGCCCAGGTGATGTGAGGTGCCCGGCCCCGCCGAGCCGAAATTGAGCTTGCCCGGATTCGCCTTGGCATAGGTGATGAGTTCGCCCAGCGTCTTGAACGGATGCTTGGGATGGATGACCACGACGTTGGGCACCGCGGAAAGCATGGAGATGGGCATGAAATCCTTTTCCAGCACATAGCCGCGATTGGGGTAGAAGCTCTCGGCGATGGTGTGGTGCACCGCGCCGGAAAACAGCGTGTAGCCGTCGCCGCCTGCGCGTGCGGCGTTACGCGCGCCCACGGTGCCGCCCGCGCCGCCCTGGTTCTCGACGATGAACTGCTGGCCGAATGCCTGCGACATCTTCACGGCATACGGGCGCACGAAAGTGTCGGTGCCGCCGCCGGCAGGGAAGGGGTTGAGAATGCGCACCGGCTTGGAAGGCCAGGCCTGTCCCAGTACCGCGGGCGCCATGCCCAGCAAAGCGGTCGCGAGCAACACGCGCGACATGGATTTCATGCAATGAATTTTCATTTCCCTCACTCCTGTGTTGGATTGCAGTGTGACCCCGGCAGGCTCTTTGGCCTCTGATGGCGCAAGTCTACTCATTTATTCACGCGCATACATCCCCTTGTTCGCGCGAAAGGCGTGCAGTGCAGCATCAAGGTATGCTCGCTGTTGACCCTTTGCATACACGCGAGCCATGCCCCATATTCCCGCCTCCACCGCCCTTTCCCGCCTGCGCGTTCTCGACCTGACCCGTGCCCGCGCCGGTCCCACCTGCGTGAAGCAGCTTGCCGACTTCGGCGCCGACGTAATCAAGATCGAGGCCCCTGCCGAAGCAGGCGACGGCATCACCGGCGATCGCGATGGCTCGGATTTCCAGAACCTGCATCGCAACAAACGTTGCATGACACTCAATCTCAAACACCCCGGTGGACTCGCGCTGTTCATGCGCATGGTCGCGGGCGCGGACATCGTGGTGGAGAACTACCGGCCCGATGTGAAATCTCGCCTCGGCATCGATTACGAGTCGCTCGCGAAGCTGAATCCGCGCATCATCCTCGCCAGCATTTCCGGCTTCGGCCAGGATGGCCCCTATGCCAGACGCGCCGGCCTCGACCAGGTCGCGCAGGGCATGGGAGGACTCATGATGGTGACCGGCAAGCCGGGCGAGGGGCCAATGCGCGCTGGGGCCGCGGTGGCCGACATGACCGCCGGATTTCTCGCCAGCGTCGGCATCCTCACCGCGCTCTATGAGCGTTCGCGGTCCGGGATCGGCCAGTGGGTGCAAGCCAGCTTGTTGCAGGCGCAGATCGCGCTGCTTGATTTTCAGGCGGTGCGCTATCTGGTCGAGGGCCAGGTAGCGCAGCAAGTGGGCAACGATCACCCGACTTTCATGCCGACCTCGGCCTACCTGACCAAGGATGGCTATCTCAATCTGAGTTCACCGGGGAATCTCTGGCTGCGCCTGTGCGATGCGGTGGGCCATCCGGAGCTGGCCGATCGCGCGGAGTTTGCCACCGGCCCGGCGCGCTCCAGGAACCGCGAACTGCTGAAGCAGGAACTGAACGCGATCTTCTCGGCAAAAACCTCCACGCAGTGGATTGAACTGCTGAACGCCGCGGGCGTGCCTTGCGGCCCGATCTACACCATGGACCAGGTATTCGATGATCCGCAGGTGAAACACCTCAAGGCCGCGGCGCCGGTGAAGCATCCGCGCCTTGGCGAGATGCGCATCCTCGCTCAGGCGGTCGGCCTGTCGCGCACGCCGGCTTCGATCGTGCGCGCCACCGCCGAGATGGGTGAGCATACCGACGAGGTGCTGGCGGAACTGGGTTTTTCGGATGCGGAGATTAAGGCGCTGCACGGCCAGGGCGCGCTCTGAAAACGCGAGCAGTGCTTGCTTTCACGGCGCTGACCCGGACCTGCGGATCAAGAGCCCTGCGCTACAATCTGGCGCAGTCCGCGGTTCGGCGTTGATAAGCGTTCCGGCCGCGTTTCCCATTCCTTGAATAGAGCCATTCATGCCGCATATGCCCGCTTCCTCCGCCCTGTCGCGTTTTCGCGTGCTGGATCTCACGCGCGTGCGCGCCGGCCCCACCTGCATCAAGCAGTTCGCCGATTTTGGCGCCGATGTCATCAAGATCGAAACGCCGCCCGAGGCCGAGCGCAATGACGGCATGACCGGCGACCGCCACGGTTTCGACATGCAGAACCTGCACCGCAACAAGCGTTCCATGACGCTTAACCTCAAGGATCCGCGTGGCCTCGCGATCTTCATGAAAATGGTGAAGGACGCCGACGTGGTGGCGGAGAACTACCGCCCCGATGTCAAGGATCGCCTCGGCATCGACTACGAATCGCTGAAAAAGGCCAACAAGGGAATCGTGCTCGCGAGCATTTCCGGCTTTGGCCAGGACGGCCCGTATGCGACGCGGCCGGGTTTCGATCAGATCGCGCAGGGCATGGGCGGCCTGATGATGGTCACGGGCAGACCCGGCGAAGGCCCGATGCGCGCCGGGGCTGCGGTGGCTGACATGACCGCCGGGTACCTGGCCTGCATCGGCGTGATGACGGCGCTGCTCGAGCGGCAGTTCTCGGGAGAAGGGCAGTGGGTGCAATCGAACCTGCTGCAGTCGCAGATTGCCCTGCTCGATTTCCAGGCGGCGCGTTACCTGATGAAAGGCGAAGTGGCCGGCCAGGTCGGCAACGATCACCCGGTGGGCATGCCGACTTCCGCCTATAGCTCCAGCGACGGCTACATCAACATCAACTCGCTCGGACAGGCCATGTGGGGGCGCCTGTGCAAGGCGCTGGGCAAGGAGGAACTGGCCAACCACCCCGATTACAAGGGCGCGGCGGAGCGCTCCAAAAACCGCAAGGCGCTGAACGCGGAACTGAACCAGCTGTTCAAGGCGA
>Ga0155956_1234_pt1 | contig 16353 bp, 15 predicted proteins | sample RifCSPlowO2_02_FD_107610 | JGI IMG/M metagenome (GOLD analysis project Ga0155956, IMG submission 107610) | Betaproteobacteria bacterium RIFCSPLOWO2_02_FULL_62_17 | reverse complement strand
ATATCCATCGAGCAGGCCATGGCGCCGGTAGCGCAACGAGCCGAGCCCGAAGCAGTTGTCGAGCGGGCAGCGGAAATGCAGCCAGCAGAGCCATCGACCAGCGCGTCTTCGCCCGCGCCGACAGTCACCGCGCCTGAGGTTGAATCCGCCCCTGCACCCGCCCCTGAGCCGATTCAAGTGACGGTGCAGTCGGCGCCGCCAACGGCAGAATCGGCGCCAGTGGTGGAAAAGGTGGATCTTCACCAGGTCCTGCAATCAAGCGGACTGCAACTGGTTGAAACCCGCTTCAAGGCGGAAATTGTTCCTGAACCGGCATTCGTCCCTGCCAAGCGTGAGCGGCGGCCGCCGCCAGCGTCGTTGAATGAGCCCTTGGCGCAAGTCGAAACCGCAAAATCAAGTTCGGCAGCTCCGCCCAATTGAGTTTCCGCAGCGCGTCAATCCGGGGGATCGCAACGGTGCCCGGATTTGCCAATCTACGTCAGCCTCCGTTCAGGGGCACGCGTGCTGTGGAATGGAATAATCGGCTAAGGTGTTAGCGACATGGACGGCAAGTAGGGGTGCCAGTGCCTGAATCAACATCAAAGGGGGATTTACGATGAAAAAACTTTGCTTCGGCTTGATTCTCGGGTTGATTGCAATAGCAAGCTCCAGTGCGCTGGCGCAAAAATTAGTCAATATCAGAGGGACAGTGACAGCCTTTGATGGGAAGATCATATCGCTCAACTCCCGCGAAGGCGGACAGGTGCAAGTCGAGTTGCCCGAAAAGGTCAACGTGGCGGGCACAAAGACCATCACCCTTGCCGACGTGAAACCGGGGATGCCCTTGGGCGTGACCACCATCAAGCGCGCCGACGGCGAAATCGTGGCGATTGACGTGCGACCCATTCCACCCACCGCCCCCCCAGGACTTTCTCCACACGACTTGCAACCAGGATCGACCATGACCAACGCCGTGCTGGAAGGCCAGGTGCAGTCCGCAGGAGGAGCGGAACTTACCCTAAATTACAAGACAGGCATGATAAAAGTGTTGGTACCGCCGGGCACGCCGATGTCGGCAACCATTCCCGGAAATCGTTCGGATATCAAGCCAGGTGAAACCGTTTCCATAGCGGCTCGGGCCGGTGCGGACGGCAAATTTGTCGCGGCACGGATTCAGGTAAGCACCAAGGGCGTCAAGCCCACCTGGTAATCGGTTTCCGCCAGTCCGATCAAAGGGGCCCGAGCGGCCCCTTTTTCATCCTGCCGCCGGTTGCGGCAGTTCATCCTCCGGCGAGGCGCCGAAAAAGCTTTTTCGCAAAGCCGCCAGCCGATCGCGCGCCTGCGCGGCTTTCTCGAATTCCAGATTGCGCGCATGTTCCAGCATCTGCTTTTCCAGTTGCCGGATTTCGCGCGCCATGTCCTTCTCCGACATGGTTTCATAGCGCGCCTGATCCTGCGCGGCGCGCAGTTCCAACTGCGCCTGCTGCGGGTCGTAAGCGCCGTCGATCATGTCGCGCACCTGCTTGATGATTCCTTGCGGCGTGATCTGGTGCAGGGTGTTGAACTCGACCTGCCTGCCGCGCCGCCGCTCGGTTTCACCGATGGCCCGCTTCATCGAGTCGGTAATGCGGTCGGCATAGAGAATCGCCTTGCCGTGAATGTGCCGGGCGGCGCGGCCTATGGTCTGTATCAATGCACGTTCCGAACGCAAAAAGCCTTCCTTGTCCGCGTCCAGAATGGCCACCAGCGATACCTCCGGCAAATCCAGCCCCTCGCGCAGCAGATTGATGCCGACCAGCACATCGAACACCCCCAGGCGCAGGTCGCGGATGATCTCCACGCGCTCGACCGTCTCCACCTCGGAATGCAGGTAGCGGACCTTGATGCCGTGCTCGGAAAGATACTCGGTCAGCTCTTCGGACATGCGCTTGGTCAGAGTCGTGACCAGCACCCGCTCCTTGCGCGCGACGCGCAAGGTGATCTCCGACATCAGGTCGTCGACCTGGGTGGAGGCCGGACGCACTTCCAGATCGGGATCGATCAGCCCGGTCGGCCGAACCAGTTGCTCTACCACCTGTCCCGAATGCAGCTGCTCGTAGTTTGCCGGTGTCGCCGACACGAAAATGGTCTGTCGCATCACCTTCTCGAATTCCTCGAAGCGCAGCGGCCGGTTGTCCAGCGCCGAGGGCAGGCGGAAACCGTAGTTCACCAGGTTTTCCTTGCGCGAGCGGTCGCCCTTGTACATCCCGCCCAACTGTCCGATGGTCACATGGCTCTCGTCGATGAACATCAACGCGTTGGGCGGCAGGTAATCAATCAAGGTGGGCGGCGGCTCCCCCTGCTTTCGTCCGGACAGGTGGCGCGAATAATTTTCTATGCCTTTGCAGAACCCGAGTTCCACCAGCATCTCCAGGTCGAAGCGCGTGCGTTGCTCGATGCGCTGCGCCTCCACCAGCTTGCCCGCGTCCTGAAAAAATTTGATCCGCTGCGCAAGTTCAATCTTGATGGCATCGATCGCCCGCAGCGTGGTCTCGCGCGGCGTCACATAGTGGCTGGAAGGGTAGACGGTGAAGCGCGGCACGCGATGGTGCGCGTGGCCGGTCAGGGGATCGAAGAGCGTCAGGCTTTCCACCTCGTCGTCGAATAATTCCAGCCGCAGCGCGGTTTCGGAGTTTTCCGCCGGGAACACGTCGATCACGTCGCCTCTGACGCGAAACGTGCCGCGCTGGAATTCGATGTCGTTGCGCTCGTACTGCATCGCCGCCAGGCGCGCGATGACTTCCCGCTGGGCGATCTTTTCCTTCTCGCGCAGATGCAGAATCATGCCGTGGTAGTCGACCGGGTCGCCGATCCCGTAGATGCACGACACGGTCGCCACGATGATCGAGTCCTCGCGCTCGAGCAGCGATTTGGTGGCCGACAGCCGCATCTGCTCGATATGCTCATTGATCGAGGAATCCTTCTCGATGAAGAGATCCCGCGAGGGCACGTAGGCTTCCGGCTGGTAGTAATCGTAGTAGGAGACGAAGTACTCCACCGCGTTGCCGGGAAAGAACTCGCGAAACTCGCCGTACAGCTGCGCCGCGAGCGTCTTGTTGGGCGCGAGCACCAGCGCCGGCCGGCCCAGACGGGCGATCACGTTCGCCATGGTGAAGGTCTTGCCCGAACCGGTCACCCCCAGCAAGGTCTGGTAGGCGAGGCCGTCCTGGATGCCCTCAAGCAGTTTTTCGATCGCCTGGGGCTGGTCGCCCGCCGGCTTGAAATCCTGATTGAGCTTGAATGGGCTGTTGGGGAAAGTTATCGGCACGGGTACAATGTGTGCACTGCAACAAACTTTGTATCCTAACACCATGAGCGCACCTCACCATCCCTCCCCGCTAAGCGCTGTTCCGATGGCCCCCAAAGACCCGATTCTCGGGGTCACCGAAACCTATAACAGCGACCCCAACCCGCAAAAGGTCAATCTTGGCGTGGGCATTTATTACGACGACACCGGCAAGGTGCCGGTGCTGGAGTGCGTGCGACGCGCGGAACGCCAACTGGTCGAGGCCAACGCGCCGCGCGCCTACCTGCCCATAGACGGCCTGCCGGCCTATGACGCCGCGGCTCAATCGCTGATATTTGGCGCCGGCAGCGCGGCGCTGAAGGAAAAGCGCATCGTTACCGTGCAGGCCCTGGGTGGCACCGGGGGACTCAAGATCGGTGCGGATTTCCTGCGCCGCATCGCCCCGGATGCACAAGTGTGGATCAGCGATCCAAGCTGGGAGAACCACAAGGCGCTGTTCGAGGGCGCCGGCTTTGTCGTCAACCACTACCCCTATTACGATGCCGCCAGCCACGGACTGAATTTCAAGGCGATGCTCGATGCGCTGGTCGCGCTGCCCGCCGGATCGATAGTGGTGCTGCACGTCTGCTGCCACAACCCCACCGGCGTCGATATCGCGGCTTCGCAATGGAAACAGGTGATCGAAGCGGTGCACGCGCGCGGCCTGCTGCCGTTTCTGGATTTTGCCTATCAGGGGTTTGCGGAAAGCCTGGACGCCGACGGCCTGGCGGTGCGCCTGTTCGCGCAAGCCGGCGGGCCGGTATTCGTTTCCAGTTCGTTCTCGAAATCATTTTCGCTTTATGGAGAACGCGTCGGCGCCCTTTCGGTGGTCGCCGAAAGCCCTGATGAAGCCGCGCGCGCCCTGTCCCAGTTAAAGCGCGTCGTGCGCACCAATTATTCCAATCCGCCCACGCACGGCTCCCGAACCGTCGCCGCGGTGCTGGGTTCGCCGGAACTGCGGGCCCTGTGGGAAAAGGAACTGGGCGGCATGCGCGATCGCATCCGCGTCATGCGCCAGCAATTCGTCGCGAAGCTCAAGGAACGCGTGCCGGGTTCCGATTACAGTTTTGTCATGCAACAGCGCGGCATGTTTTCCTATTCGGGATTGACCAAGGGTCAGGTCGACCAATTGCGCGAGAAGCACTCGGTCTACGCCATCGACACCGGCCGCATCTGCGTGGCGGCGCTCAATTCAAAAAACATCGATTACGTGGTCGACGCGGTGGCCAAGGTCATTGCCTGATCGCCCCGCATCCGATTGAATTACCGGTGTTTCCTGCCGTTATCGGATTGACCGCCAAGGTCTGCCTGACTAGAATACGCCCCTCGCGCCGAAATCCATCCGGCCAGCGGCGCGATTCACAAGCCTCCCAATTCCCCGATAGCTCAGCTGGTAGAGCGACGGACTGTTAATCCGCAGGTCCCAGGTTCGAGCCCTGGTCGGGGAGCCAATCAAACAAAGACTTAGCTGCATCCTTCGGGCAAGTCTTGTCTAAATTTCGAGTTTCGTATCCGTTGGGTATCCGTTAGGATCGGGTCCCGCGCAATTCCAGCCAAGCAACGAAAACCCGCCCCTCGCTGGGTCAGTACCGGGTCGGCGCCTTCCCGGTCTTACGATTTGAGACTGCCGGAGAGTAGGATGCCCCACGGATCGAAGGACGATCCGCCGCACGTCCCGACGGTGATGTGGTGAGGAGTCAGCCCGTGATAAACACGCCGACTTTGTTCGTGCTCGGCGCCGGTGCCAGCAACCCCTATGGCTTTCCGCTCGGGTCAAAGTTGCGCACACTATTTTGTAATGCACAGCACGAGGATAACCCCGCGGCCGGTGTTGTTGCGCAACTTGGCGGATTTACCCACGCCGATATCCGTAATGTTGCCCGCACATTCCTTTACTCAAATGTCAATTCAATCGATGAGTTTCTCGGCCGTCAGTCTCATCTGGTGGAGATAGGCAAAGTGTTGGCGCGCGATGAAAATTGACCATTTGAACGAGGTACTGCGCGTTCAAAATTGACCAGGGTGTTCAACCTATCCTGCCTAAATTTTAGGCAGGGGCGAAGCTTTGGGCGAGAACTCTCACGCCAACTCCGTGGGTCTTAAAAGTGTCGCCCAATGCCAATTATGTTGAATGTCGGGCAATGTCGCGATGCTCGAACCGGTGTTTACTGGGTAAGCAGTTCATGGTGCTGCCGAAACTGGACATAATGCATATAGGCCGATACTTTCAAGGCCCGCAACATATGGAGAAATTCATGCGCCGATGCGGCTCAATCTCCGGATTGACTTGCCTGTGCGTCGGATATGAGTAAGAGAACTTATCATTACAACTGAAAGGGAAGGGTTCATGGGCGAGAAAACAAAGAACAGGAGTCGGCCATCGGGAATTCGTACGGCGGTCGGGTGCCGGTGCTGCAGCCATGGTCGGTACTAGCGTTTTATCCCCGTCGGCAGCGCAGGCGCGGGGGGTTGCGTCCGTCATTCCCGCGCGCTGGGATCTTGAGGCAGATGTTGTCGTGATCGGCTCCGGCGCTTTGGGAATGCCGGCGGCCATTCGAGCCCGGGACGCGGGCGCCTCGGTTATCGTCATCGACACCAATTACGAGGTCGGCGGGCACGCCTTGATCTGCGGCGGCCATGTCGCCCTGGGTGGCGGGACGAGTGCCCAGAAGAAATACAACATCGACGACTCGCCGGACATCCTGTTCCGCGACCTGACGGACTGGTCCGTCGTGGAAGTCAACGGCATGCCGGAATACCGCTACAACGACCGCGGTGTCCAGCGTGCGCTGGCCGACAACGAGGCCTTGAGCTTTGAATTCCTGATAGACAACGGTGTAGAGTTCGTCGACAAGAGCCCGGATAACCTGGGCGCGCATGGCATCGGTATTTCGGCGAAGCGCGAAAATCACTGCGTCTGGGACAAAGGCCAGAGTCTCGAGAGTCCGGCCGGTGCGGGCGGCACCAGTCTCATGCGGCCGCTGGAGGCCAGCGCGCGCAAGAAGGGCGTCCGGTTTCTGCTGAACTACCACATGGACCTGATCTTTCGCGAGCAGCCAAACGCGGGACGGGTGCTGGGCATTCAGGCCAGCTACACCCCTACCATCCTGCCTGGTACCACGTCGCCCCAGAAGAGTTTCCGCGCCGAAGGCAATATCGACATGAGCGCGAAAACCGTCACGCTCAGGGCCAGGAAAGCCGTCATCATCGGCACCGGCGGAAGCACCGGCAACGTCAACTTCCGCAGGATGTTCGATGTGCGTTTGACCGAGGAATTTCCGCTGGCCGCCGGAGAGTTTTCTCCTCAGGACGCCAGCGGCGAGCTGGCCGCGATGGCCATCGGCGCATCCCTCTGGGGGACGGCGAACCAGACCTTCGACAGAAACGGCACCCTGCGCAAGCGTCCGATCATCGGCACGCCGACGAATTACATCGAATGGAAAAAGGAAAGCCCCATTTTTCCCAAGGTCGGCGCATCGGGACTTACCGTGCGCAACTGGCAGGACGCAATCATCGTCAACCAGGTGGGCAGGCGCTTTTACAACGAAATGCAGGACGGCTATCCCTCGGGCACGTTCCATGGCTTCCTCGATCCCTACCTGCAGGGGGATTGGCGCAATGCCTCAAGGATCAAATACACACCGATGAACTATGTCGATGCGGCCCTGGCCATCAATGAAGGCTCTACGCCACCGGATTACGCGGCCGGACCTCAGTGGGCCATCTTCGATGCCGAGGCGGTCAAACGGGAGAATTGGAATCTGAATCCGACTGCGGTTCGTCCCGAATACTTTTTCACCGCAGCAACACTGGCGGAACTGGCGCCGCTGCTGACAAAGTGTCCGCAGCAGAAGGTCGGGATGCCGGCCGCGAACCTGGAAGAGACGGTAAAAAGGTACAACCAGATGGTGGGCCTGGGTGTGGACCAGGACTTCGGAAAACCTTCACCACTGCACAAGATCGAGACTCCGCCCTTCTATGCCGCATGGGCCACATTCACGGTACACGACACTTACGCGGGCCTCAGGATCAACATGAATTGCCAGGTGATGGACATGAAGGGCGAGGTCATCCCCGGACTTTATTGCGGCGGCGAGTCCGCCGCAGGGTGCAGCCAGCATGGCGTGGGCCGGGCCATCACTCAGGGCTATATAGCCGGGAAGGAAGCCGCCGCCGAGCCGGGCTGAAAAAGTCTCATAGGTAACGACGCCGTAACACGCATGTACGCAGGGCCACGTGACCTGCGCCCTCCAGCCGTACCAGTCATGTGCAGGAAGTCAGGTTATTGCCAACCCCGACTCACTTTCAATTTGGCTACAAATTTGTCAGGCAGGCCACCGCCCCAGCCCCCAAACTGCTACCCGCCGCTGCATAGGAAATGCGGGCACCGCATCTTCAACGCAGCTGTCTGATATTGCAGGGATATTTTGTTCAGGTCCCGTTTCCTGCATATCTTTTCCATACTTCCCGCGCTATCACGCATCCCGCGATGCTCGCTGCTCGCTGCAATTCTCTACGTACAACGCTCTGAATCCTTTGGCTTTTGTAACTTTCTCACGCCAGAGTTCAAAGCCTGGCACGGCGTATGCGAGGTATAGGGCGAGTAGCAACGAAATCAACCGGAGAAAATCATGAAAACCACCGCACTCACAATGACCGCCCCCGAAATCGCGCTCGCGCATCTGGAAGTTGCGGCAGAAAAATTCAACGTGCTGACAGAACGCATGACGGCCGCAACCAGGGCCGCGGTGATGCTGGCAGCCGCACCTTTCATCGGCCTCGTGTTCGTCCTTGCATTGCCAGTCATCTGCGTCGCGCTGACCGTGTACTACAGCGCCAAGCTCGTCGCAGCCCGCTGGACCGCAGTCGCGCGCTTCGTCAAGAACGTCACGCTGTTCCTCGCCGCACCGTTCGTCGGCCTGGCCTACCTGCTTGCCTTCCCGGTGGTCGGCCTGGGCACACTCGCCTATCTCGGAATGAAAGCCGCCCGACGCTAAAAATGCGCAGTCGGCAGAAGCGGTCCTTCGGGGCCGCTTTCAATTTGTAATTCCCAATCAGAGCGCGACTGAGTCGCCGACTTGGCGAACAAACATCTTATTCCCCAATAGCGTTTATCAGGCCAGCACCTTGATTGCGCGCATTGCTCACCCGGGTGCTGACCCGATGAAATTGGGTTGGCAATGGCTGATCAGCACAAGCCGCGCATGATGGTCAAATTTGTTCGCGCACCAACAGTCAAGCGATCTACAGCCGGGATCTCAAGTCGGAGGCTCAGGCGGCTGATGCTGGAACGGCTGCTTGCTTGAGTTACTTCAGATAATCGGTGAACACAGGCACGGAATGGAATGCCAGTGGTCGCGGCACAAGCTTGACGGATTCTTACATCATCGCGGGACCAAAATTGACCATCCAGAGATTGACGAGCAGCACAAGCAACGAGCAGCACAAGCAATTATTTTTGCTTGGCGAGGTCGTGGTCAAATCGCTGATCAACTCTGGCGATCAAAAACTTGCTGCAGCGCAACTGCAGGCGTTTATTGTCTTAGCGCAGGGGAATTTCAAGTACCAGGAAGTCTTGATGCGCTCAGCGGGTTATCCAGATTCAGAACGTCATGCGAAGTACCACGCCTCGCTGCTGACAGAACTAATAGGGCATTGCGACAGGATGCATTGGGGCCGGAATGGCGATCGTGTAGGTCTGAGCAATTTTCTCTGGAACTGGCTGATCCTGCATATCGACCTAGCGGACCGTGAGGTGGTGGTTTGACTCAAATCCCATGGCCCTGACGCCCGCAAAAGTACGCAAGGGTAGTTTGCAGCGGTCATCGGAGAGAGTGGGAGGCGCTAATGCAGCGGCACTCCGACTAAGCGGAATTTTTAATTCTGCCTTGCGCAGTGACCCCGCGCTTTTCAAGCACTCAGGCCAGTTTTCGGACCGGCCTTTTACCTATACCAGGGGAACTGTATATCGCCCTGGGAGTCAGTACAGGGTCGGGGTAATGCGCCACGCGTGTCGCGGCAGTCCCTCACAAGGTCTCTGGTGTGGCTGCCCGTTATCCAAGGACTGTTTTCATGAAAACCCGCGTCAATCAGGAGCGTCAGGCGATGTATACAACCCCTATCCTGGAACACCTCAGGAAAAAAGGACAGCAACTTGACTTGGAGATCGCCGCCGCCACTGGGATTGCTCTTCCCAAAGTGCGCAAATCCATATCTGATCTGTCGGCACGCGGTGATATCTCCACCTGCAGGATGACTCAGTTCACAAACGGCAAGCCCGTCAACGGGACGCTCTGCCGGATCTCGGGAACGATTCCGCCCAAGACTCCCGGCAGGAAACCGGGAAAGTAACATCTGGGGTGGTTGGCTCAGCGGTAAAGCATGTCCGCAGCGGCCATGAATTGCTTCTTCAAAGTTACGCTTCCATCGTAAAGCCGACCTTGACGGTCACCTGCCAGTACGCCACTTTGCCATTGGCGACCTGGCCCCGGACCTCATCCACCTTGAACCATTGCATGTTGCGGATTGTCTTGGCGGCACGGGCCACGGCTTTCTTGATTGCATCGTCGGTGCCGGTGGCGGATGAGCCGGTGAGTTCAACGGTTTTATAGACATGGTCGCTCATGATGATCTCCTGTTTGTTTTGAGTCCTTGCGGGCCGGCGATGCACAGGGCATGCGCGCGGCATCCAATTGGCATTGTTGCAGGTATTGTCCGAGCGGCGTAAATGGCCGATTTACTGCGTTCCTTTGAGGACCATGTCGTTCTTGACCGAGTTCACGTCCTTGACGCCCTTGGCGACTTCGACGGCCTTGTTAAATCCACTGATTCATCGGGCATTCGGATGTCATAGGACTCCCTGGGAAACAAGTAGTCCATCCGCTCGGGCTTGAGCACCACCTGGTCGCCTTTGACGGAATATATCTGTTCGGCCTTCACGCGAATGCTTCCGGGGGTTGCGAGAAACAGAATAGACCACCATGCCCCGGGGCGGCGTCCCTGCGCCGGCGTATTCGCGTCGGTAGCCCCAATCCGTATTGGCGGCTATGATCCCCACTGCCGCATCAACTTGAGAAGGGGCAATGATGAGAACCCGATCCCTGCTGTCCGCCGTGGTGGTTTCGCTGCTGGCGTCGTTTGCCGCCGCACAGGACTTTCCTTCCAAGCCGATCAGGCTGCTGGTGGGGTTTCCCCCGGGCGGCTCGACCGACGTGCTCGCCCGCGTCCTCGCGCAGGAGGGACGCAAGCCGCTCGGCCAGGAGATCGTCGTGGTCAACAGGCCCGGCGCGAGCGGTGTGATTGCGATCAACGAAGTCGCCGCCGCGAGTCCCGACGGTTACACCATCAGCGTGTCCCCGAGCTCGGCATTCACCCTGGCGCATCACTTCATGGCTATCCGCCCCGACCTGCTCGAGGCGACCACCGCGCTCATGCTGATCGGGCGACAGCGCATCGGCATCGTGACCCATAGCGGCAGCCCGCAGCGCACTTTGAAGGAGTTCGTGGAAAACGCGAGAAAGAACCCCGGCAAAGTCTCGGTAGGCATTCCCGGGCTGGGCACCAAGGTCGAGGTCATCACCCGCGCGATCGCGATGCACGAAAAAATCGACTTGAACGTCGTCGCGTTCCAGGGCGACGCCGGGGTCATAACAAACGTGCTTGGAGCGCACGTTGCCGCCGGAAGCTTTTCCGTCGGCGGCTGGGCCACCCACGTGCGCTCCGGCGCCATGCGGCTGCTCGCCTCGTTCGAGGACGATCGCTTCGATGTCGCGCCCGGCGTGCCCACCCTCGTGGAGCTGGGCTACCCGCTGACCGGGGCCACCATTCAGCACCTGTACGGGCCCAAGGGCCTGCCGCCGGCCATAGTCCGGCGCCTGGTCGCCGCATTTACCGAGGCGAGCCGCTCCCAGGCATTTATCGACATCGCCACGCAGAACGGCCTGTACGACAAGAACCCACTGGTCGGGGAAGCGCTGGACACGTTCCTCCTCAAAGACCGTGCCGCAAACACCGAGCTGGTAGCAAAGCTGGGGCTGGGACTGAAGAAAAAGCCGTAGCACCGACAAACAGGCATGGCCTGCATGGCATTGCCGATGACCCACACGCTCTTTTTCTACCAGGACCAGCTGCTGCAAGGCGCGCAGTCGGCGCCGCTGCGGTCCACCCATCGCATGATCCTGGTGCGCCACGGCCGCGTGCGCGTCAACGAGCGCTTGCTGGCGGAGGGCGAGGCGCTATACACAGCCGATGCGAGCGTCATCGCCGGGGATGGCGAATGGTCGATGCTGTGGCGCTGGGAGCTGGACCCGACGGGTTCCCCGCCCGATCTGCTCTCCGGTAACGAGATCCACTCGATCCAGCGCATGTCGCGCGAAGTCACTTCGCTCGACATGCCACCGGGCAGCCAATGGCTGTTCCGCCTCGACCGGATCAAGATGAACGCCGGGCGCGTCACCGATCCGCATGTCCATCCCGGCCCAGGCATCCGTTGCCTGCTTGAAGGCAGCTTCAGCGCCGACCAGAAATGCGAACCCATTCCGCAGCGCCTGCCCGGCGATCCTTGGTGGGAGGTCGGTCCCGACGAGGTGGTGGCGCGTGGAGCGCCGACCATGCGCACGCGCTTCATGCGCGGCATGATCCTGCCGGAGAAGTTTGCCGATGGAACCGAAACGGCAACCTGGCGCGATACCAAAAAGCCGCCGGCCAGCGACAACTGGACGCTGTTCGTCGATCACAGGATCACGGTTTAGTCGCCTATACCCATCATTACGCAGGAAGTCCTTACAACGACGGCAGCCCAGGGGGAACGCTTTTACCCCCGCGACTTACCGGCTCGATCAACCGACAGTGCCCGAGGAAGGACCTGCCACCGGATCCCGGAACTGCGCCTGGATCTCCTTCACCTTCTTCGCGTTGTACAGCAGCGCGTCCACGCAGTTCTGGTCGAACTTCGAGCGCGAAAGCTTGCGCAGCCAGGCAAAGGCCTCATCGTTGCTCCACGAAGGCTTGTAGGGGCGCGTGCTGGTGAGGGCATCGAATACATCCGCGACGGCAACGATGCGCGCCTCGAGAGGAATCTCCCCGTCGTGCAGCCCGTGGGGGTAACCGCCCCCGTCCATGGTTTCGTGATGCGACTCGGCGATGTGGCGCAACAGGTCCAGTCCATCGAGATGTTCCAGGCCGAAATTGTGTGCGATTGCCTCGATTATTTCCAGGCCGCGCACTGTGTGCTGTTTCATCTCTTCGCGCTCCGCATCCGACAGGCCGGAGGGCTTGAGCAGGATGCGGTCGGGAAGCGCGAGCTTGCCGATGTCATGCAAGGGAGCGAATTCAAAAATGTGCTCGATGGCCGCGTCGTCGAGCTCGGCAGCGCCGGTGGCCGCGAGGTGCTGGGCGATCAAGCGCGCATAGCGGGACATCCGATCGATGTGGCCGCCGGTTTCCGGGTCGCGGAAGTGCACCATGTCGTGGGCGGTCCTGACCGCCGCGGCGAGGATCCGCACAGCGAGCATTTCAGCGGTGACAATGGCCGAGATCAGGTGGGCATGGACATCGAGCATGCGCAGCGCCGGCTCGGCCAGCGCGCCCGGAGTGCGCGAGTTGAAGAAAATGAATCCCCAGAACGAGCCGTCGAGATACATGGGCACGGTATAGCTCCAGCGGTACCCCTCCTCCGCGATCACCCTGGTGTGCAGGTGGCGCCCCTGGCGGAAAAGCTCAAGATCGGTGACCATGCGCGGGCGGCCGGCGCGCAGGACCTCCGCGAGCGAGGGCGAGTCGGCGAGGCGCGCCTCGTAGCGCACCAGATGGTTGCGCCCGGGCGAACTGGCGAGGAAGGTCTTCAGCAGGTCGCTGGCCGGGTCGTAGGCGGCGACCGAGATGCGGTCCACGAACCCGATCTGTGCATACAGCGCCTCATGGATCGAAGCGAGCTTTTCGTCGAGCGGCACGCTGCGATTGAGAACATCGAGCGGGTCGGCGTGATCGTAGAGCCCGCTATCGGGCTCGTGTTCGGCCATGGAAGCAACCTTACTGAGCATTTTCAGCCAACGATACAATCGCAGGCATGCGGATACGCAGGACTGTATCAGGAACGCAGCGCGGCATTGAAACCCGGAAGGGGCCGTCGTCGGCCTGCGCAGCCCCATCTTGTTCGACGGTGAACGACTCGACATCAGGCCGCCGCCAACGCTCGGTGAACATACCGGCGCGGTGCTCGCGGCATTGGGATATTCCGAGCAGGAAATCGCCGGATTGCAAAGAGCGGCGGTGATCTAGGGATGTACTGAACAAGGGGGCGAAGGCCCCTTGTATATCCCCCACTTCAGAGGAAACACGCTGAGTCCTTTCCTTGGATTAGACTCTTGTTCAGTGTTTCCCCAGCTAATCGTTCGAAGCAGGCCGGGCCTGTTGTGCACGGGGCCGGCAAAGGAGGATCAAATGACGGTACTGCGCATACTCATTGGACTCGTGGCGATGGCCGCTTACGCGGTCACGCCCCTGGGCGCCCAGGGCTATCCCGTCAAGCCCGTCCGGGTTATCGTGCCAACGTCTCCCGGCGGCGTAAACGATGTCGTTACGCGGCTGGTTTCCCCGAAGCTCGCCGAGGCCCTCGGGCAAGCGGTCGTCGTTGAGAATCATCCACCGACGGTAAGCGGAACGGCGATGGTCGCCAAGGCATCGCCGGACGGCTATACGCTGTTGAGCATTTTCGATAACTTCCCGCTGATTCAGGTGCTATACAAGGATGTCCCCTATGATGCCCTCAGGGATTTCACTCCGGTTATCCTGACTGTGCGCAGCCCGATGCTCCTGGCCGTGCCCCCCACACTCGGGGTGCGGGATCTCACGCAGTTCCTGCAACTCGCCAAATCGAAATCCGCGAACTTCAACTACGCAAGCGCCGGCGCAGGCACATCGAGTCATCTTACGGTTGAGTTGTTCAAGTCGACGGCGGGAATCGATGCGCAATCCGTGCACTACAAGGGTGCCGGTCCGGCCGTGCTGGATCTGATCGGCGGGCGCGTGCAATTCATGATCGCGGCAGTTGGAACGCTAATCGCGCACGTCAAAGCGGGAAAATTGGTGCCGCTGGCGGTGACCGGCCCGGAAACGCTCGCGTTGCTGCCGAACGTGCCGACCATCGCGCAGGCCTACCGGGGGTTCGAAGCCAGCGGCTGGCAGGGAATGGTGGCCCCCGCAGGAACGCCCAACGAAATCATCGGGCGGTTGAACGCAGACATTGGCAAAGCGCTGCGTACGGCCGATGTCCGGCGCAATCTTGAGCAGCAGGCCTACGAAATCGTGGGCAGCTCCTCACAAGTGCTGGGGGCGCTGGTGGCCGCAGAACACGCGAAATGGGTGAAGGTGATCCGTGAACAGAAGATCACTCTAAATTGAAAACGGAGCTACGCACCAAAGGCACGCGTGATCGTTTGTTCGGCCGCAGGTCAGTTGGAGGAATGATGCAATTCAAGTCTTTGGGTTTGGCCGCCCTCCTTGCCGCCGCGTTCGTATCCGGGGCATAGCGGTAGGGCAACGGCCTGCTGATTGGCGCCGGTCGAATTGCGCCGCCAGACGATCCGATGCCCGCTACTCGACCTTGATGTTGGCGGTCTTGATGACGCGCGCGTATGTCGTCGTGTCCGCTTTTATGCGCGCGGCGAATCGCTCCGGGGTCATGACATAAGGTTCCGTCGCCTGGTTGACCAGCTTTTCGCTGATGTCGGGCAGGTTAATCACGCGCGCGAGGTCGGTCGAGAGCCGGGTGACCACTGCCTTCGGCGTGCCGCCGTGCGCCTGAACCCCGAACCAGAGCGTCGCCTCGAAGCCCGGCAGGCCGGCCTCGGCGAAGGTCGGCACATCGGACAGCGCCGGCGTGCGTTTGTCGCCGGAAATGGCGATCGCCCGCAACTTGCCGGACTTGATGTAGCTCAGAGCCGCGGCCGGGGCGGTGAAGGAGAGCTGCACGTGGCCGCTCATCTGGTCGGTCAAGGCCGGCCCGGCTCCCTTGTAGTTCACCTGCTGCGTCTTGATCCCCGCCATCATGTTGAGCAGCTCGGAGGCGAGGTGGGTCATTCCGCCGCTGCTGACCGTGGCGTAGTTGAGCTCCCCCGGCCGGGACTTCGCCAGCGCAATCAGCTCCTTCAGGCTGTTCGCCGGAATCGAGGGGGTCATCGTCAGGACCTGCTGGCTGTTGTAAAGCGTCGTGACCGGCGCGAAATCCTTGAAGGGGTCGTAGGGAAGGCGAAGCAGCAGCGAGTTGAGTACAAAGGTGCTGCTCGACATCACGATGGCGTGCCCGTCCGGCGGCAATCTGAGCAGCGCTTCGTGGCCGATGACGGTGTTGCCGCCGGGGCGGTTCTCCACGACCACCGGCTGGCCCCACATCTCGGTGAGTTTCGGGCCGATGAGATGGGCGACCACGGTAGTGCCGCCTCCAGGAGGATAGGGAATAATGAAGTGGATCGGCTTGCCCGGAAACGCCTGCTGCGCGGCGCACACGCCCGCGAAAACCGCCAGCCCGCCAGTCAATGCAATTCGAGTCGCGACGCCGAAAAATCTCATGGTGTACCGTTCTCCTTTAGAAGCTGCGCTGCGCTAAGCGCTCAGATTACCGCACCAACCAAGGCGATGTTAGCGCCAGCTTGGTTCCTGAGCAGCCATGCAAGGTTTCCGCGGCCGGCAGAAACAAACGCCTTGTTCGCCACCCCCACGGCAGCATAGGCTCAGTATCCGCCTGCGGTCCGCGCTTTCCTTGATCTTGATCAATGGCCACGCCACCGGGCGAATAGCATCCTGTCCGCCGTCAATTGTCTTGGACTGAATCCCTAGTTGACCTGCAGCTTGAGGCGCTTTAGCTGCATCTCCCTTTTCGCGCGGGTTTCGTGGACCAATTGCGCGAACGGTTCGGGGGGAAGGGCATAGACCTCAAATCCCACGCCGTCAACGAATTTGTCCTTGAATGCCTGCACCGAAAGCGCCCGTCCCGCGTCCGCGGCAATCTTGTTGATGATCGGGCGCGGGGTAGCCGACGGAACCACGAACCC
>Ga0155956_1299_pt2 | contig 16365 bp, 14 predicted proteins | sample RifCSPlowO2_02_FD_107610 | JGI IMG/M metagenome (GOLD analysis project Ga0155956, IMG submission 107610) | Betaproteobacteria bacterium RIFCSPLOWO2_02_FULL_62_17 | reverse complement strand
GCCTGCATTACGGCAAGGCCACGGTCAAGAACTACAGCATCATGAACTACTCCGACTACAAGATCGCGCTCAGCAAGGATTGGGTGGGATTTACCTGGTCGGCAGCGTATATCGACAGCAATGCCAAGGCCGATGTCTACCGCACCGCCAAGATCAACGGCGGTGGCGCGGACTCGATCTATGACACCAGCAAGAGCGCGGTGGTGTTGTCGGTCGCGAAAACCTTTTAAGAATTGCCCGGGGGGGGCGACCGGGATTCCGGTCGTTTCCCTGGGGCAGCCTGAAGTGTCGCGGGTCGGTCATTGACTTTGGCCGGAAAGGCGGGGCGTTACCGCCAATGTGGGCGCAGTACTTGTTTGCAATAAATCTCAGGGAGCAATCATGAAATTAGTGACCGCTATCATCAAGCCGTTCAAGCTTGACGAGGTCCGCGAAGCCCTGTCCGCCATTGGCGTGCAAGGCATCACGGTAACCGAAGTCAAGGGCTTCGGCCGCCAGAAAGGACACACCGAGCTGTACCGGGGAGCGGAGTACGTCGTCGATTTTCTCCCCAAGGTGAAGATCGAAGCCGCAGTGCCGGATCAGCTGCTGGACCAAGCCATAGAGGCCGTGGAGAAATCCGCCAATACCGGCAAGATCGGGGACGGAAAAATTTTCGTCTTCAATCTGGAACAAGTCATCCGCATCCGTACCGGCGAGACCGGCGCGGAAGCACTTTGAGGATATCGGTCATGAAAAAATTATTGGCATTGCTGGCGCTCGCCGGGGCGGTGTTCGTGAATACCCCGGTAATAGCTCAGGACAAGGCGGAAAAAGCGGCCGACGCACCGGCTGCCGCGGCCGCAGCCGCCGCGCCTGCGGCTGCGCCCGCCGCCCCGATGGCCGAGGCAAAACCCGCGCCGACGCCCAACAAGGGCGACGTCGCCTGGATGTTGACTGCGACGGCCCTAGTTCTGCTGATGAGCATTCCCGGCCTCGCGTTGTTCTACGGCGGCATGGTGCGCTCGAAGAACATGCTGTCGATGCTGATGCAGGTGTTCGTGGTGTTCTCGCTGATTACGGTGCTGTGGTGCATCTACGGCTACAGCCTTGCCTTCACCGAGAGCAACGCTTACATAGGCGGTTTCGACAGACTGTTCCTGAGTGGGATCTTCGATTCCATGAAGGGCGAATTCGCCATGGCCGCGACATTCAGCAAGGCCACGCCGATTCCCGAGATAGTGTTCGTCGCCTTCCAGGCAACGTTCGCGGCGATCACCTGCTGCCTGATTCTCGGCGCATTCGCCGAGCGCGCCAAGTTTTCCGCGGTGCTGATCTTCATGGTGCTGTGGTTCACCTTTTCCTATGCGCCGATCGCGCACATGGTCTGGTTCTGGGCCGGTCCGGATGCCTACACCGATCCGAAGCTGGTTGACGAAATTAACTCCAAGGCCGGCCTTATCTGGCAGTGGGGAGCGCTGGACTTCGCGGGCGGTACGGTGGTTCATATCAACGCCGGTATCGCCGGTATCGTGGGCGCCTATGTGTTCGGCAAGCGGATCGGCTATGGCAAGGAAGCCATGTCGCCGCACAACCTGACCATGACCATGATCGGAGCCTCGCTTCTGTGGTTTGGCTGGTTCGGCTTCAACGCGGGCTCAGCGCTGGAAGCCAACAGCACCGCAGCGCTCGCCTTCATGAATACCTTCCTGGCCACCGCCTGTGCAGTGCTTGCCTGGATTTTCGGTGAGTGGGTATTCAAGGGCAAGCCCTCGATGCTGGGTGCCGCCTCGGGTGCGGTGGCGGGCCTAGTCGCAATCACGCCGGCAGCCGGTAACGTGGGGATACCCGGCGCGTTCGTGATCGGCCTGGCAGCCGGATTGGTTTGCCTGTGGGGCGTGAACGGCCTGAAGAAGCTGCTGGGCGCGGACGACTCCCTGGACGTGTTCGGGGTGCACGCAATAGGCGGCATACTGGGCGCCTTGCTCACCGGCGTGTTCTGCGATCCGAATCTAGGTGGGCCAGGCTTCGTCGCCGATTGGGTGACTGCCGCGGTCATCAAGCCGGCGGATTATTCAATCGGCGCCCAGGTCTGGACTCAGGCCAAGGCGGTCGGTGTGACCGTGATCTGGTCAGGAGTGGTGGCGTTCATCAGCTACAAAATCGCCGATCTCGTGGTTGGTCTGCGGGTCACCGAAGAAGAAGAACGCGAAGGCCTGGATATCAACTCCCACGGCGAGACCGCGTACCACATGTAATCACTCTCCTCGCAGTCTGTAGTCCTGTTCGGGCGCCTTCGGGCGCCCGATTTTTTTGTCTCCGCGTACGTCGCAAGCACATTGACATGCCTTCGGGAGATGCCTAAGGTAAGCATTGCTTTGCGCCTGAAACCGTTTGCTTTGTCCATCGTCCCGGAATTGCGCTGACGCGAGAGCCCTGTAATAAATTTGTCGAGGAGGAAAAGAGAATGCGGCATTACCCGGCAATGATGTGCTTGTTGGCTGTTCTGGGCGCCTTCAGCGCGCCGGTGTTTGCGCAGGGGTTCCCGATCAAACCGCTGCGCATGGTGATCCCGTTTCCGCCGGGTGGCATCGACACCCAGGCGCGCGTGCTGGCGCAGAAAATGGCCGACGATCTTGGGCAGCCGGTGGTAGTGGAGAACCGCGCCGGCGCCAATGGCAACATCGGTTCGGAAAATGTGGCGCGCTCGGCACCGGACGGCTATTCGATGCTTTTTACCAGCTCGAGCACCATGATCATCGGACCTTTCGTCTCCAAGAACGCACCGCTTGATCCGTTCAAGGACTTCACGCCCATCCTCAATGTTTACGAGTCCACGCAAACGCTGGCAGTGCCGACATCGCTGCCGGTCAATTCAGTCAAGGAACTGGTGGCGCATGCCAGGCGCAATCCCGGCAAGCTCTCCTATTCGAGTTCGGGGGTGGGCTCCTGGGTTCACCTCACCGCCGAAGTATTCAAGCAGGTAAGCGGAACCGATATCGTCCATGTCCCCTACAAAGGCACCGGACCGATGGTGGCCGACCTTGCCGCGGGAAGGGTCGAAGTGTCCTTTCCCAGCTATGCCACTGCGCAGAATTTCCTCGCCGCAGGAAAGGTGAAAATCATCGCCCTCGCGGCACCCGCGCGTTATTCCGGACTGCCGGAGATTCCGACCATCGGCGAGACTTTTCCCGCATTCCAGCGGCCGCCGACCTGGATCGCGCTTTTCGGCCCGGCGGCAATGCCCCAGCCGGTGTTGCGGCGGCTGGCAACAGCCGGACAAAAGGCGCTGGAGTCGGCGGAGCTGCGCAGCTTCTACGCCAAATCCAACGCCGTCATCGTTGGTGGCACGCCCGAAGACCTGGCCGCAACCATGCGTTCTGATTGGGACATCACCGCCAGGCTGGTCAAGACGCTGGGCATAAAGCCCGAGTAGCCTACGCGCCGCAGCCCTATTTCTGCGCGGCGCCAGGCATGCGCATCAGCCGCAGCGCATTGCCGAAGTAGATTTTTCGCTTGTCGTCCTCGGACAGCTTCAGGTCCTCGACCGAGCGTATGCCCTCGCGAATGAACATCGGCCCGCCCTCGGGATCGAAGGGACAGTCGCTCGCAAACACCACCCGGTCAGCGCTGAAAAAATCCAGCGCACAGCGCAGCGCGGATGCCGAACCGCCAAGTACCGTGTCGCCGTAGAACATCTTGAAATATTCAATCGGTTTCTTGGACATGCGTTTGAGCACGTCGTCGTAGTTCTCGCCGGCGCTGCGGCTGCCCAGTTGCGCCCACAGGGTTTCACAGCGCCCGGCGAAGAATGGAATCATGGCGCCGCCATGATGGGTGATGAGGCGCAATTCCGGCAGCTTTTCCAGCAGGCCAGAGAACACCATGCGCGCCATGGCGACGCTGGTCTCATAAGGCCAGCCCAGTACCTGCCAGATTTCGTATTTGGAAATCTGCTCATTGACATAATCCGGGCGGGTGGCCAGACGCACCGGGTGCATCCATATCGGCAAGTCATGTTTTTTGGTGACGCGCTCGAAAACCGGATAGAACTCCGGCTCATCCAGCGGCCTGCCATTGACATTGGTGCAGATCTGGATGCCGCGCGCGCCGAGTTTCCCGATGGCCCGGTCCATTTCCTCCAGGGCCGCAGGCACGTTATTCATCGGCATCGAGGCGACGAAGGCGGGAAATTTCTTCGGCCACCTGGCGACCATGGCGGCCATGTCGTCGTTGGCGATGCGCGCCAGTTCCGGCGAGAGCCCGGGCCCGCCGACCAGCTCGGGGGAGGGTACCGACAAGGTCAGCACCTGCTGCAGATCGGGCCATTGTTCGAGCATCTGCACGCGCGCTTCAATGTCCCAGAGCATGCGCAGACTGGTCATGCGTTTGATGATGCCCTGGTCCTTGGAATGCTGCTTCATCATTTCCAGGTAGCGCACCGGCATGACGTGATTGAAGATGTCTATTTTCATGGCACTTCTCCTGACGAAGAAAGGTGTTGCAAGCTGCCGATCATACCTTTGCGGAGATTGCGCGGGCGCCACTCATGGATAGCACGAGCAACTGCAAGAAGGCACCGGAACCCCTCTTGGTTGCTCGATGCCAATACCGTTAGAATGCGCCTTTTGCGTCGTCCATTATCAATACATCGTTCAGGGGGAAACCATGGGAACTACCACCGAAATCACTTCATCCGACGGCTTCAAGCTGTCCGCCTATCGCGCCGATCCCGCCGGCAAGCCGCGCGGTGCCATTGTGCTGGTACAGGAAATATTTGGCGTCAACAGCCACATGCGTGGCACCGCCGATGGCTTCGCAACTGATGGGTATCTTGTCGTTACCCCCGCTTATTTCGATCGCTCGCAAAAAGGCGTTGATCTGGGATACGGGCCGGCGGAAATCGAAGCGGGCCGGGGCCACTCCAGCAAGCTCGACTGGGGCAACACCATGAAGGACACGCAAGCGGCCTTCGATATGGTGAAAAGTGCCGGCAAGGTCGCCGTCATCGGCTATTGCTGGGGCGGCACGGTCGCCTGGCTATCCGCGTCGAAGATTGCCGGATTGGGCTGCGCGATTGCCTACTATGGCGGCGGCATCGGCAACAACATCGGTGAAGCACCCAAGGCGCCCTTGATGTGTCATTGGGGCGAAAAGGACCATGCGATTCCGATGGAGACAGTAAAAAAGGTGGAGGCCACCTATCCGGCGGTCTCCTCGTTCGTCTACACCGGCGCAGGGCACGGGTTCAACTGTGAACAGCGTGGCTCCTATCACGCCGAGAGCGCGAAGATCGCGCGCGAACGAAGCATCGATTTCCTGCGCAAGCACCTGGGATAAGCGCCGGCGAACCGGCCGCGCGATAACAAAGGGGCGCAGCAGCGCCCCTTTTTCTTTGCCGGCGCCCGCGATCAGGCGGGCCGCGCAGGCGTCACCGCCGGGAAGCGGTCCATGACGCGTCGGGCTGCCCTGCCGTCTTTACGCTGCCGCCCATGCTGTTGCCTTGGGCGCGCCCCGCGAATTCTCGTTTAACGCCGCTTTCCAGAATGGCAAAGCGAATTTCCTCGCCGCGCATGCGCGCATCGTTCAGCACTGCGCTTTCCGCACCCGACTTGAGGCTGCCGCTGAGCATTTGAAAGGTTTGCTGCAGGGTGAGTTCGCGCGCCTGACCGGCAAGCTGCACGGTCCAGTTTCCACCAACCTTGGCTGGTACGAGCCACAGAAACGCCTGCCGCCCTTCGACGTTGGCGGTTTCGTCGGGCTCCCACTCGGCCATATTGAACGCATGCGAAACGACCCGTGTCCCCGGTTTCATATCGAGTACCGTCGGTCGCAGCCTGACGTTCAAGCTGGGCAACAGGTACATCGTGAGCACCGTGGCCTGGCTGAAGTCAGTGGCAAAAATATCGCCGTTGACGAATTTCACGTTATCGGTCACGCCGGCGCGCGCAGCTTCTCGATTGGATATGGTCACCATGTCAGGGTTGTACTCCACCCCCAACGCGCGCACGCCCTTTTTCGCGGCGGCAATGACGGTACGCCCGTCGCCGGAACCCAGGTCGACAAGAAAATCCTGGGGAGTCAGTTTCGCCAGATCGAGCATCTTGTTTACCACGCTTTCCGGCGTGGGTACCCAGACGACATCCTTGCCGGGTTGGCCAGAGTAAGGTTGAAATTCGCCTTTAGCGGCCGGCTTTGGCTGGGCAAGGGCAACAGACGTATTGACAAGCACAGCAACCATGATGCCGGCTGCAAACCATGCGGATTTCACAAGTTCTCTCCTCAAGAAGTATTCATTGGTACAAGGACCCGGACTCAGCCCGGCTACAGCTAGCAACGCTTGGATCGCATTTTGAAGCAATTATCTCTGCAAAGATTTGCCGTCTCAATCGCTTATCTTAACGAAGATTTTTCCATTTTCAGTCTTTACCGGAAACACCCGGATGTCATCCTTGCAGGGAACGCTTACCGCCTTTCCGGTCTTGATATCGAAGCTGCCCTGATGCAGCGGGCACTCGATCAAGCCGTCTTCCACGATAAAGCCTTCTGACAGGCTGGCGGATCCATGCGTGCATTCGTCCTGTGTGGCATAAAGGGTCACGCCGATCTTGTACAGGCATATTAATTCGGAGGCGCACCGCACCTGCAAAGTGCCTTGCTCCGGCACGTCGTCCTGCGCGGCCGCTTCGATCCAATTTTCTGTCATTTCTTTTTGATATTAATGGGGGTGTTGGCAAGCGCCTCGACCCGCGGCTACTTCAGCCGTTCGATCAAGCTTGCAAGGTGTTCATTGCTGCTGTAGCTGACTATCAGTTTTCCCGCGCCTTTGCGCCCGCTGCGAATCTCCACGGTGGTTCCCAGTCTTTCGGAAAGCTCTTCGGCCAGTCTTTGCACGTCTCGATCCGTGATTTTCGCGGGTTTTCGCGCGGGGAGGGGGGCGGGATGCAGTATCCGGTTTACCAGTGCTTCCGTTTCCCGGACCGACAGGTTCTGGTTGGCCACTTTATTGGCGATCTCCTGCTGGCGTTTGGAATCCAAGACCAGCAACGCGCGGGCATGCCCCATGTCGAGCTTGTTATCCATCAGCAAACGTTGCACGCTCGCTGACAGGTTTAACAGTCGCAGGGTGTTGGTCACCGCCGCACGGGAGCGGCCAACTGATTCGGCGAGATTCTGGTGAGTGAGATGAAACTCATCGACCAGCCGTTGCATGCCCTGTGCCTCTTCCAGGGGGTTGAGGTTTTCGCGCTGGATATTTTCGATCAGCGCTATCGCGAGCGCGGCCTGGTCCGGAACTTCGCGGATGACCACCGGAACTTCACTAAGCCCCGCCATGCCGGCGGCGCGCCAGCGACGCTCACCAGCGATGATTTCGTAGCGCCCGGCACCGACAGGGCGGACCAGAATCGGCTGAATCAGGCCTTGGGCACGAATGGATGCGGCCAGATCTTCCAAGGACGTCGGATCCATTCTGGTTCGCGGCTGATACTTGCCGCGCTGCAGTTGGGTGATCGGCAGGCTCGCCAGGGAATCATCGCCCTTCGGTCGCTCCCCCGCACCGGCATCGAACAGCGCATCCAGTCCGCGTCCCAGGCCCTTGCCTTTCACGATGGCACTCCATGCTGGCGCTGCAGAACTTCGACGGCCAGCGCGAGATAGGCCACCGACCCCTTGCACGCAGCGTCGAAGGTGACCGCCGGCGCGCCGAAACTCGGCGCCTCGGCCAGGCGCACATTCCTGGGAATGACGGTGGTGTAGACCTTGGTGCCGAAGTGGCTCTGCAATTGCGAGGAAACCTGCAGTGCCAGGGTATTGCGCGAATCAAACATGGTGCGCAGCAGGCCTTCTATCTCCAGTGCCGGATTGAGGTTTTGGCGCACGCGCTTGATGGTATTGACCAGATCCGACAAGCCTTCCAGCGCGTAATACTCGCATTGCATGGGGATCATGACCGCATCCGATGCGACCAGGCCGTTGATCGTGAGCATGTTCAAGGCTGGCGGACAATCCAGCAGAATGAAATCGTAGCCGTCCATGAGCGGCTGCAAAGCCGCCTTCAGCCTCTTTTCACGATTTTCAAGATCAACCAGTTCGATTTCCGCGCCGGCAAGTTCTCTGTTTGCCGGAAGAACATCGTAGCCTCCGGCGTCGGAATGTATCTTCACCGATTCGGCCGTCGCCAGACCGAGAAGTACCTGGTAGACGGTTTGCTTCAATTCGCGCTTGTCGATACCGCTTCCCATGGTTGCGTTCCCCTGGGGATCGAGATCGACCAACAGTACGCGCTTGCCGGATTTTGCCAATCCCGCCGCCAGGTTGACACTGGTCGTGGTCTTGCCAACGCCCCCTTTTTGATTGGTTACCGCGATGATTCGAGTCATGCGCGACCTACCAGAACGAGGTGTCGGGCCGCATCGAGTCCCGGAACTTGCAGCTCGATGACTTTTTGGGCGGCATATCCCTTGGGAATATGTTCGAGTTCCGCGGCGGGATAGCGTCCTTTCATCGCCGCAAAAATGCCCTCCGGTGCAAGCAGATGCTTGGAGGATTCGATGAACTTGGAGAGTTCGGCGTAGGCGCGCGCGATGATGCAATTGAATTTCATCGGCGGCAGCCAGTCCTCGACCTTGAGGCAAAATACCCGCACATTAACAAGTTTCAATTCGGCGACTGCCTGGCGCAGGAAAGCTGATTTCTTCTGATTGCTTTCGATTAACGAAAACTGATTCGAAGGGGTCGCAGCCGCCAGGGGGATGCCGGGCAAACCTGCTCCGGCGCCCACATCCAGGATATGACCTTTGGGAAGGTGCGGGAGCACCGCCAGGGAATCAAGTAGGTGAGTACTAACCATTTTTTCAAGATCCCTGACTGCGGTGAGATTGTAGACCCTATTCCACTTCTGCAGGAGCTTGAGGTAATCCAAGAGGAGGATTTGGATTCCATGATCCATACTGATTTTCATGGAAGTTAGTCCACACTCCAATTGCTGTGCCAGTTGCTTATGCTGAATCGGACTGGCAATTCTGCTCATGCCACAGATCGCTTGGCCGGTCCAGAGGACGCTCCCAATCCTCTCTTGAGATGGACCATAAGCAGGGAAATCGCGGCGGGGGTAATTCCCGAGATCCGGGATGCCTGACCAATGGTCTCAGGCTTATGCTGGTTAAGCTTTTGTTGCACTTCAATGGATAATCCACGAACCAGACGGTAATCAAGATCCGCAGGCAAGCCTGTTTCCTCATGGGTCTCCTGGCGCACAACTTCCTCGCGCTGGCGTGCGATATAGCCCTGGTATTTGGCTTGAATCTCTATCTGCTTGCGGACCTCCAGATCTGTTACGCCTGGACCTATGCTTTGCAGACTCATAAGTGAGTCATAGCTCACTTCAGATCGTTTGAGAAGTTCCGCAGCAGTCTGATCACGCTCCAATGCCTGTCCAAACACACTCACTGCGTCCTTATCCGAGATCGACCGTGGGGATATCCAGGTCGTGCGAAGCCGCTGCTGCTCCCGGGACAGGAGTTCCTGCTTGCGGGAAAACACTTCCCAACGAGTATCGTCAACGACCCCCAGTTTTCGCCCGATGGCGGTTAGACGGAGATCCGCATTGTCTTCGCGCAGCATCAGCCGATATTCGGCGCGGCTGGTAAACATACGATACGGTTCTGACACGCCGCGGGTGATCAGGTCATCAACCAGTACGCCTAAGTAGGCCTCGTCCCGGCGAGGGCACCAAGGCTCACTCCCATTGACTAGCAGCGCCGCATTCGTGCCTGCAAGAAGCCCCTGCGCAGCAGCTTCTTCGTAACCAGTGGTGCCATTGATCTGGCCGGCAAAGAACAGGCCTGGAATCGATTTGGTTTCTAGAGATGATTTCAGCGCGCGTGGATCAAAATAGTCATATTCGATGGCATACCCTGGCCGCAGAATATAGGCTTTCTCTAAACCTTTGATTGATTGTACTAATCTAATTTGAACATCGAATGGCAGGCTGGTGGAAATGCCGTTGGGATAGTATTCATAGGTCGTCAAGCCTTCCGGCTCGAGGAATATCTGGTGCGAGTTCTTCGCCGAAAAGCGATGAATCTTGTCCTCGATAGATGGGCAGTACCTTGGTCCGATCCCTGAAATGACGCCGGTATACATGGGCGAACGATCCAGACTTTCGCCTATGATCTGGTGCGTTCGTGCGTTAGTGTGGGTTATCCAGCAGGGCAATTGTTCAGGATGCATCGCTCTATTGCCCAAGAACGAAAATACCGGGCAGGGGTCGTCTCCCGGTTGAATCTGCAAGACTGAGAAGTCGATGGATCGGCCGTCAATCCTGGGCGGAGTTCCCGTTTTCAAGCGTCCGACCGGAAGCTTAAGCTCACGCAGTCTGGCCGCCAGACTCAAGGATGGCGGGTCGCCAGCGCGACCGGCCTGGTAGTGATCCATGCCCACGTGGATAAGTCCTGACAGGAAGGTTCCGGTAGTCAGTACTACCGCCTGTCCGAAAAACTTGATCCCCAGCTCGGTTTTGACACCTGCCACTCGGTCACCCGCGAGAATTAAATCCCCGGCAGCCTGCTGAAACAAGGTCAGGTTCGGCTGGTTTTCCAATCGAGAGCGAATCGCCTTCTTGTAAAGAATGCGGTCAGCCTGCGCGCGCGTGGCGCGCACGGCCGGGCCCTTGCTGGCGTTCAGGGTACGGAATTGGATCCCAGCCTCGTCCGCAGCCAAGGCCATGGCTCCGCCAAGCGCGTCGATTTCCCTGACCAGATGTCCCTTCCCAATCCCGCCTATGGACGGATTGCAGGACATCTGCCCCAAAGTTTCGATATTGTGGGTCAGCAATAGTGTTCGGCAGCCTACTCGAGCGGCGGCCAGAGCAGCCTCGGTACCAGCGTGGCCGCCACCTACTACGATGACATCGAAGGTCGTTGGGAATTGCATTGCATAGGCTCAGATGGGAGGCGCAATTCTATCTATTTTTCCCTGCGATCGATATCCAAAGATTCAACTAAATCCATGTTTCACGTGAAACATTGTCGATCACAGCGTGGGCGCGCACCGCATGCCTAGTGCGCACGCACAGAAGAACCACTATTCGCCGGGTTGCCTCGCGCGCTGAATGGCCACAGAAAAAAATCCATTCTCCCGAATGGCTTGAAGCGGGCACAAATCCGCCTTATCGAGGGCCACAAGCCCGGCGAGCCGGAGGATTGTTCCCATTACGGGAACTATGGTCCGAGCCACGAAAAGCCCGCGTGCTTCGGTCAACGAGTTATGAATACCTCGCCGCGTTCGGTCGCGTTGAGAACCTAGCTGTATCTCAATTCGCGATGGCGCGCTTGAGCGTATCCAGACGCGCTTCCAGCTCTTTGGGAATGCGCGGCCGGAGGCTGGCAAACAACTCATCATGGGAAGCCAATTCGCGCTCCCAATCCTCACGCTTGATCGATATCACCGAATCAAAATGCTGGGAGGTGAAATCATTCAATCCGTTCCATTCGAGATCGGCGTAATCGGGCACCCAACCAATCGGCGTTTCCTTCGCGCGCGCGGTCCCCTTGCAACGTTCGACAATCCACTTGAGCACGCGCATATTCTGGCCGAACCCCGGCCACACGAATCGGCCATTGGCATCGGTACGAAACCAGTTGACGCAGAAAACCAGCGGCCGCTTTTCCGCAGAGCGCCCCAGCTTCAGCCAATGGCCGAAATAATCACCCATGTTGTAGCCGCAAAACGGGATCATCGCCATGGGGTCGCGCCGCACCACGCCAACCTTGCCGGTGGCAGCCGCGGTGGTTTCCGAACCCATGGTCGCCCCGATATACACACCCGTATCCCAATCAAGAGCCTGCGCCACCAGCGGCACTGTATTGGAGCGGCGACCACCAAATAGAAAAGCGGAAATGGGCACGCCATCGGGGTTTTCCCATTCCGGATCAATCGAAGGACATTGCTCCGCCGGCACCGTAAATCTGGAATTCGGATGCGCCGCGTTGCGTCCGCAATCAGGTGTCCAGGGTTGCCCTTGCCAGTCAATCAGCTGTTTCGGTGGCTGATCGGTCATGCCTTCCCACCAGACGTCGCCCTCCGGCGTCAATGCCACATTAGTAAAAATAACATTCTTGTTTAGCGACGCCAGGCAATTCGGATTGGTTTTTATCGAGGTACCAGGCGCCACGCCAAAAAAACCCGCTTCAGGGTTGAGCGCATAGAGCCGACCGTCTTTGCCAGGCTTGATCCAGGCGATGTCTTCGCCAATGGTGGAAACCTTCCAACCCTCGAATCCAGGCGGCGGGACCAGCATCGCAAAATTGGTTTTGCCGCATGCGGAAGGGAAAGCCGCGCTGATATAGACTTTTTCTCCCCCTGGCGGCGTCACCCCCAGAATCAGCATGTGCTCGGCCAACCAGCCTTGCTCGCGTCCCATCATGGAAGCGATCCGCAAGGACAGGCATTTCTTGCCCAATAGCGCATTCCCGCCGTAGCCGGAGCCATAGGACCAGATTTCCTTGGTCTCGGGAAAATGAACGATATATTTGCTTTGCTTGTTGCAAGGCCAGGAGACATCCTTTTTTCCAGGCGGCAGGGGTGCGCCAACCGAATGCACGCAAGGGACGAAATATCCATCCGCCCCCAGCACGCCCCATACCTTTTCCCCGATCCGCGTTGTAACCTTTTTTGAAACCACCACATAGGGGGAGTCGGTAAGCTCGATACCGATATGGGCAATGTGCGAGCCCAAGGGGCCCATCGAGAAAGGCACCACGTACAGGGTGCGGCCCTGCATACAACCATCAAACAGTTTCCCCAGCGTCTGCTTCATTTCATCCGGGTCGATCCAGTTATTCGTAGAACCCGCATCGATCTTCGCCTTTGAGCAGATGAATGTGCGGTCTTCCATGCGCGCAACGTCAGTAGGGTCAGAAAGCGCCAGAAAGCTGTTCGGGCGCAATTTCGGATTGAGGCGCTTAAACATCCCGGACTGGACCATTTCCTCGCACAGGCGGTCGTATTCGGCCTGTGTGCCATCACACCAGACAACGCGCACCGGTTTCACCAGGGCCGCAATTTGAGCCACCCACTCAATCGCTTTCTGGTGTTTCACATACCCCGGCGCTTTGACGTCGATAGCGGGAACAAAAGGTTGATTCATGGCTTCAAGCCTCGCTTTGAATTCAGGAAACGGGCAGTCTGAGCCCAGGACCCTCTGCTGGACACCCTGCAGGGAAGAGGGCGATTTTACAACGATCTGCGCTGCGTGGAAACGCTAGCTGCAGCAGGATTTCGGGACCATGCCTCGCGCGCAGGCTTGTTCATGAATTACAACTATTGCAGCAACACGAAGCACTTGCTTCACTTGCCGATACAAAAGCGCGAGAAAATTTCACCGAGCAGATCATCCGCGGCGAATTCCCCGGTAATCGAACTGAGTTCGGACTGAGCCAGGCGCAACTCCTCGGCAAACAATTCGATTTGCGATACTACCCGCGCCGCCTTGTCGAGATGGCCCGCGGCCCGAACCAGGGCGTCCAGGTGCCGCGCCCGCGCCATGAAAACATCCTCGCTCCCCGGTTGCCATCCGGCTATTTCCAGCAAGGTCGCCCGCAGCAAATCGAGGCCCTGACCGGTCTTTGCGGAAAGGTGTACATGCTGATTCTCCCCTTCAGTCTCCCTGCAAGGCTGCTTCGTCGTGAGATCCACCTTGTTATGAACGACGATCCGCGCGATCCGGGCAGGCAGCCTAGCAAGAATCGCCTCATCGGCGGGCAAAATGCCGCATCCCGACTCAACGATCAACAAGGCCGCGTCCGCGCGTTGGATCATTTCCCAGGTTCTGCCGATTCCCAGAACCTCCACCTCGTCAGCCGAATCACGAAGTCCCGCGGTATCGATGATATTGAGAGGCACTCCCTCTATTTGGATCGTCTGGCGGATAGCATCCCGCGTGGTGCCGGGAATCGCTGTCACGATCGCCAGATCCTCGCCCGCAAGCGCGTTGAGTAGCGAACTCTTCCCCATGTTGGGCCGCCCCGCGATGACCACGCTCAGACCGGTCCGCAATATGCTGCCGCGCCGGCCTCGCTCCAGCGCGCGCGCCGTTTCCGCGCTTAATTTTTCCAGGCGCCTGACGGCTTGGGATCGATCGGCCGGCTCGATATCCTCCTCTGGAAAATCCAGGCTTGCCTCGACCAGCATGCGCAACTCGATCAGTTGTGCGACCAGTGATTCGATGACCGCGGAAAACTCGCCGCTCAAAGAGCGCATTGCACATCTGGCGGAGACCGTTGTAGCAGCGTCAATGAGATCGGCGACCGCCTCCGCCTGGGCAAGATCCAGCTTGTCGTTCAGGAATGCGCGTTGTGTAAACTCCCCGGGATGCGCCAGGCGCGCGCCCAACTCCAGGCATCGCTCCAGGACCATCTGCAGTACCACGGGGCCGCCGTGGCCATGCAATTCCAAGCTATCCTGGCCCGTGTAAGAAGCCGGTCCGACAAAGTAAATTGCCAGACCCTGGTCGAGCCCCTCGCCCCTTTGATCCAGAAATCTCGACCGAACCGCCTTTCGCGGTTCAGGAATTCGTCCGAGAATGCCAGCCATCAACGGACCTAGATCGGCGCCCGAAACCCTGACGATGCCGATACCGCCCTTACCGGGTGCGGTGGCAATTGCCGCAATCGTATCGGAACCCGGCGCCACGATCGCATTGTCCCAGGTGGAATCCCCTTAGCGCTTGGGCGCGGCGGGCTTGGCGCCTTCGATCATGTTACTTATCTGCCATTGCTGGAGTATCGACAAAATATTATTGACCAGCCAATAAAGCACCAGCCCCGCCGGAAAAAAGAAAAACATGATGCCAAACGCAAACGGCATGATTTGCATCACCTTGGCCTGCACCGGATCGGGCGGCGTCGGGTTCAGCTTGGTTTGAATGATCATCGACGCCATCATCAGCGCGGGAAGAACATACCAGGGGTCGATGGCGGCAAGATCCGTGATCCAACCGTAAAACGGCGCATGGCGCAATTCCACGGCGGCCAGCAATACCCAATAGAGAGAAATGAATACCGGGATCTGCACCAGGATTGGCAGGCACCCGCCGAGAGGATTGATCTTCTCGGTCTTGTACAGTTCCATCATTGCCTGGTTCTGTTTGGTCCGATCATCCGGATACATTTCCCGAAACTTGGCCAGGCGCGGCGCCACCAGCTTCATCTTAGCCATTGACTTGTAGCTCGCCGCGGACAACGGATAGAAGATCAGTTTGATGACAACCGTCAGCAGGATGATGGCAATGCCCCAGTTGCCGGTCCAGTTGAAAAACCATTCAAGCACCCAGAAGAGCGGTGCCGCAATCACTGTCAGCCAACCATAGTCGACGACAAGATCCAGCCCTGGAGCGGCCAGTTTCAGCCGGGATTGCTCCTGGGGGCCGATATACGCCGGAACAGAAACGGCTGCTTTCGCTCCCGGAGCAATCGCAGCAAGAGGAAAGATCATGCCAATGGCATAAAGATTCTCGGAAACTTTGCGCGTATAAATTTCCCGAACCCCTTTTTCCTGCGGCAACAGCGCCGTAACAAAATGATGCTGGATGATCGCGACCCAGCCGGTATCGGGGGTCTTGGGGTGGGAAGCCTTGTTCTTGTCGATATCTGAAAAGGCAATCTTCTGAAATTTTTCCTGCTCGGTGAAAATCGTCGCGCCCGTGTAAGTTGGCGCCATGGAATTGTCGTCGGCAGGCGACTTGCCGTCGCGCACCAACTGATAATAGGCGTGCGTCGCCAGTGGCGTGTTGGACGCGTTCTCGATTTCGTGACGCACGTCGACGAGGTAGCTATTGCGTTGGAAGCCGATAATCTTGGTCACCTTGATCCCATCGGGCGAAACGGCTTCAAGGCGAACCTCCACGCGGTCGGCGCCCGGGGCGAGCGTGGCCTGTTTGACCGCGGAGGAAAACTTCGTCGTGTGATTGGGAAGGTTCGCCCCGATCAGTCCACTCTGCAGACTGTAGCGATGCTCCGGGCCCAAAAGTATCAGATTCTTATTGCGATCATTGGCGTCCTTGTGCTGCAGCAGCTCGGCATAGACCAGGCTGCCGCCCAGAGTATCTATCTCGACCCGCAGGAGGTCGGTATCCACCCGGATGCGTTCGCCTGAGGTTGCGACCACCCGCGCGCCAGTATCGGCTGCCGCTGCATTGACAGCGGGAACCCCCGCTTTGGCCGCAGGCGTTGCGCTGATTTGTGGCGTCGGGGTCGGTGTAGAAGCCGCCTTTTCTGCGGAGCTTGCAAGCTGCTGCGGCGCCCTGGTTTCCTTTTGCCAAGCCTCCCAAAGAAGAAGGATGGAAAAGGAAAATACGAAGAACAGAATCAGACGTTGAGTATCCAC
>Ga0155956_1079_pt2 | contig 16552 bp, 18 predicted proteins | sample RifCSPlowO2_02_FD_107610 | JGI IMG/M metagenome (GOLD analysis project Ga0155956, IMG submission 107610) | Betaproteobacteria bacterium RIFCSPLOWO2_02_FULL_62_17 | reverse complement strand
CGGGATTGACGTTTGAATAAAACCCATATTCCTGAGAATTGGCCTTTTCCCAGGCAGTGCGCGGCTGTTTTTCAACAAAGCGGATGCGCACAATCGACTTGCCGCTCTTGAACCCGTATTTCCAGGGCACCACCAGTCTGATCGGCGCGCCGTTCTGATTCGGCAGGACCTCGCCGTACATCCCCAGCGAAATGATAGTAAGCGGATGCATCGCCTCGTCCATCCGCAATCCCTCGACGTAAGGCCAGTCGAGCACCGGCAGGCGCACGCCCGGCATATTTTCAGGCTGGAATGCGGTGACAAATTCGACGAATTTCGCCTTGCTGGTCGGTTCAACCAGTTTTGCGATTCGGTTGAACTCGAATCCGACCCATGGAATGACCATCGACCAGGCTTCGACGCAACGCAGCCGGTAGATGCGTTCCTCCATCTGCATTTTCATCAGTTCTTCGATGCCGAAGCTGCGCGGCTTGGCGACTTCGCCCTCCACCACCACCGTCCAAGGCTGCGTCTTCAATCGCTTTGCGTAAACGGGCGGATCGGTTTTTTCGGTGCCGAATTCGTAGTAATTCACATAGCCGGAGACTTCCTTGATGCCGTTCATTTTTTCCGTGGTGGAAAATTTGCTCTTGGAAAAACCCTTGAGTTTCGGGCCATCCTGCGCCAGGGCCTTGGCAGGGCGAACACCGGCAGCGACGCCAAGCGCCAATGCGCCCGCCGCTGCAACGAACTCGCGCCGTCGAAGATAGATTCCGTGCGGGGTGATTTCCGAAGGTCGGATTACACTGGGGCGCTTGATCAACATACGTTGCACTCCCTCATGGGTTACGCGAATGGGATCTCAGTCGTTGCGGAAGGCAGATTCCTTACATCGGACAGATCGCTTGCACCGGGGAATTACGTCTCCGACAACCAGCCCCGGTGTGTCGGCGTCGGAAAACCTGGCGCGTTCAGGGGTTGAGTTGCTGGTATACCGCATTGGCGATGCCTAGCAACTGTTCCCGGCCCATTTCTCCGGAAAGGGCGTAGCCATTGCGGCCGTCAATCCAATAGAAAACCGATACGCGGTCTTCCTGGCTGAACCTGAAAGCGGTCTGTCGCGTCTCCGCTTTTTGCGTGCTGACGTAAAGCGTCAGCCGCGCGCCGCGCGCATCCTGAAACATGAAATGCGCCACCGGCCCGTTGGGCCCTGAAAGCAGTCGCCCCCCTACCAGATCGAATCCGAGCGCGCCGAGCTTGGGCGCCTTGAGGTCGGTGCCCAAGCGCTTGGACAACCATCGCACCAGATGGTCTTCTTCCTTCGCCTCTACCTCCACGGGATGGCGCACCTCGGGCGCGTACACCGCGTGCGCAATCGCCGCCTGGCGCGGCAAACTGAGCGCCTGCTGGATGGGCGTGGAAATCGCACCATGCACCAGCCAGCCTGTTACAACACCGATCGCGAACAGGCCCGCCGCCATCCCGGCCCAGCGCAGTTGCGTGGCCCGCGCAGGCGGCCTGGACAGAAAGCGTGCCGGCACCGGTTCGGAAAGCTCGGCATCAAGCAGCGCGCGCAACCCCGCGTTCATCTCCTCCAGCCGCCGTACGCGTTCGGACTCCAGCGGATGCTGCGCAAGATAGGCCTCCAGTTCCGCGCGCCTGGATGGTTCCAGTTCGCCATCGACGAGGCGATGCAGATCGTCGTCGGCCGCGGATCTCACTTGATCACCTTCAGGGACACGACATTCGCCTCGCCATCCAGGTGCTGGCGCAATCGCTCCCTGGCGCGCGACAGGCGTGACATCACCGTTCCCACGGGTATTGCCAAGGTCCGGCTGACATCCTCATATTTCATCTGCTCCACCGCGACCAGCAGCAATATTTCACGATGCTCGACTGACAGGCGCGCGAGCGCGCGCCGCAAATCTGCCAGCTCAAGACCATCGGATTGCGTGGCTCGAACCGCCACAGTGGGTGTTTCATCGGTCAGTTGCTCCAGATCCATACGCCGGCCACGCATTTGATTCACGAACACGTTGTGCATGATCGCAAACAGCCACGCACGCAAATCGCTGCCAGGCCGCCACAAGTGGTATTTATTCCAGGCGCGCTCCAGCGTGTCCTGCACCAGATCGTCAGCCAAATAGCGTTCATTGCCGAGCGCCCGCGCGTAGCGGCGCAGGCGCGGTATGTGCGTTACGATCGGGTGCTCGTCCATGGGCGCGATAGTAGCGAATTTGCCGCTGAATCACAGCCCCCGGGCTTACCCGGATCAAATCAACCGTGGCTACAGGGAGATAACGTGCAATGCAGCAACACTATTCCCTGAAATTGCCGGGATGGCGTCGCCACAGCGGGATTATTGAAAAGGGCACGCCTATTTACAGCGCGATTCATTTCGCGAACTTAGGGTACGGATAGCTGCAACGGCGCCGCTGCCGCCGCCCGGGACACCGCGGCGAAACCCGCGAAAATTTGAGGCTTGTCTAACGCAAGCCTGCAATGTAATCGGCCACCGCCTTGATTTCAGCGTCACTCATTTTCTCAGCGACCATGCGCATAGCGCGGCCGGCGTCGTTGACGCGCTCACCGGCGCGGAAACCACGCAGTTGCGCCTCGGTGTATTCGGCGTATTGCCCTGCTAGACGCGGGTATTGCGAAGGAATGCCCGCGCCGGCCGCGCCATGACAGGAAGCGCATGCGGCGAGCCCCTTGGCGACGTCGCCGCCGCGAAAAATCCTGCGCCCCAATACCGTGGTATCCGCATTTTTGGCGGCGCCGCCCTTGGGCTTTTGCGACGCGTAAAACGCAGCCACATTGCGCATATCCTCGGGTGAGAGAATCGCGCTCATGCCCATCATCACCGGGTTCTTGCGCGCGCTGTTCGCCTTGAAATTGACAAGTTGCTTCTCAAGGTACTCGGGGAACTGACCGGCGATCGTAGGGTTAACCGGCGTCGGGCTATTGCCATCCGGGCCGTGGCAAGCGGCGCAGACCTTGGTGGCAATCGCCTGCCCTTTTTCAATATCGGGCTTCGCGGCCTTGGACTGCGCAATGGCGCTGGAGGCGCACCCGGCCAAAACGGCGAGTGCTAACGCTCGAATCATAGGTACTCCAAATATCGGGTTTGTTTTCATGGTTTGAACCTGGATTTAGCGCCTTGCAAGCGCAACCGTTTCCCAAATACCGCGACGCAAGAGAAAAGCTTCCCCGGAAAATCAGTGGCTTGCAATGCTGTTATTCTAGCAGGGTGCAGTAATAGTGATAGGCAGCTTTAAGCCGCTTTTTCGCCGCCTGTGTGTTTATCTCCCGTTTATTTCCCGCATCCCCGCATTCCATGCCTTTGTTTCAAAACGCCGTATACGCCGCAAGCGTAGCCACTTTGGATGACCCGCTCCCCGCAAGCGCCGGTGAAATCGCGTTCGCCGGGCGTTCCAATGCCGGCAAATCCAGCGCCATCAACACCTTGGCCTCGCGCCGCCGCCTGGCGTTCGTGAGCAAATCGCCAGGACGCACGCAGATGATTAATTTTTTCGCACTCGGGGAGATGCGTTTCCTGGTGGACCTTCCCGGTTACGGCTACGCCAGCGTTCCCGGCAAAATACGCTCGAAATGGGAAAAAGTGCTTGGTAGTTACCTGCAGGGCCGGCGCGAATTGCGCGGTATGGCGCTGGTGATGGACATTCGCCATCCATTCACCGATCTCGATCAACGCATGATCGACTTCATGCGGCCCACCGGCATTCCGATTCACGTCCTGCTGACCAAGGCGGACAAACTGGCTCGTGTCGACGCCTTGGCGCGACTCAAGACCTTGCGTGGGCAACTCGCGTCCTTGTCGCCACGTTACTCGGTGCAACTTTTTTCCAGCCTGAAGCGCAGCGGCATCGAAGAAGCCGAAGCGGTTTTCGCCAACTGGCTTTCATTATCGTCTCGCGAAACAAGCCCACCCGACGCCGCGCAACCGGTCGATAGCGCAGCCTGCCGGCGAAAGCCGCCACACCCATCCGGCCGCATCAGTCGCCGCACCGACGGCATCTGGAAGCCCAAAAATAAAAAGCCCCGGGCTAAAGGGGAATAAAGCCCGGGGACGAAATGCCTTAACGTCTAAGGCACCCGCTCAGGGAGGAAAAGCGGGAGATGATTTCGCAACCATCTTTCCGATAGACTGGCGCACCGGCAAAATGTTCCCCAAATAAGCAGATTGCCGGATCCATTCAGCGCCGGATTACCGCTCAAGGACAAGCATGAATATTTACGGAAACTTTCCCTCAGTCCGCATGAGGCGTATGCGCAAGGACGAGTTCTCGCGACGCCTGATGCGAGAGCATGTGCTCACATCGAACGATTTGATCTACCCGGTTTTCGTCATCGACGGCAACCGCCGGACGCAAGCGGTGGCCTCCATGCCGGGGGTGCGCAGGCACACGCTCGACAAGCTGCTGCCGATCGCCGAACGCTGCCTGGAACTGGGCGTCCCGGTGATGGCCTTATTTCCGGCCATTGAGCCTTCGCTGAAGACCCCTGACGGCATCGAGGCCGCCAATCCGGAGGGGCTGATTCCGCGCGTGGTCGCGGCGCTGAAACAGCGCTTTCCGGAACTGGGCGTGATGACCGATGTCGCCCTCGATCCCTACACCAGCCATGGCCAGGACGGCGTGCTCGACGCCGGCGGCTACATCATCAACGATGAAACGCTCTCGGTTCTTGAGCGCCAGGCGCTGGCGCAGGCGGCCGCGGGCGTGGACATCGTCGCCCCCTCGGACATGATGGATGGCCGCATCGGCCGCATCCGCGCGGCCCTGGACGCGCGTGAGCATATCCACACCAAGATCATGGCCTACTCCGCCAAATACGCGTCGGCCTTCTATGGGCCGTTTCGTGACGCGGTGGGCTCGGCCAGCGCTCTGGGCAAAAGCAACAAATTTACCTACCAGATGGATCCGTCGAATTCCGATGAAGCGCTCTGGGAGGTCGGCCTTGATCTGCAGGAAGGCGCCGACATGGTCATGGTGAAACCTGGAATGCCCTACCTGGACATACTGCGGCGCGTGAAAGACGAGTTCAAGGCACCGACTTTTGTCTACCAGGTAAGCGGCGAGTATTCGATGCTGAAAGCGGCCTTCGCCAGCGGCTGGCTGAATGAAGAGGCCGCTGTCATGGAAGCGCTGCTTGCGTTCAAGCGCGCGGGGGCCGACGGCATCCTCACCTACTTCGCGCTCGACGCCGCCGAGAGACTGCGCCGGCGCTGATCGGGCGCCAGGCGCTAGTACCACAAATACAACGGCTGGCACTAGAATCGCTCCACCATCAGGGAAACGATCATGAACGACATGTCCAAATCGCGGCTTTACAACGAATATGACGCACCGCATGCCGATCTGCGCGAGTTCCTGCAGAGAGTCGAATCCGCGGGCGAGCTGCTGCGCATGCCGGGGGTCGATTGGAACCTGGAGATGGGCACCCTCGCGGAAATCGTCAACCAGCGCCGCAGCGCATCAGGCGCCCCGGCGATCCTGTTCGAAGACATTCCCGGCTACCCCAAGGGCTTTCGTGTGCTCTCGGGCGCGACCAACTCGATGAAGCGCCTTGCCATCACCATGGGATTCCCGGTGCCCGGGCATTCGCTGGATGCGGTGCACTCCTATCGCGACCGCATGCAAACCCACGAGCCGATCCCGCCGCGCGTGGTCAAACATGGCCCGGTTCTCGAAAACGTGCTGCGCGACGACCAAGTCAACTTGCTGAAATTTCCGGTGCCTTTCCTGCACGAACTGGATGGCGGGCGCTACATCGGCACCGACGACCTGGTGATCATGCGCGATCCCGAGCAGGACTGGGTCAACGGCGCCACCTACCGCGTCATGGTGCAGGATGAAAAGCGCGTGTGCGTCTGGATGTCCCCCGGCAAGCACGGCCGGCAGATCCGCGAAAAATATTTCAAGCAGGGTAAACCCTGTCCGGTGCTGATCTCCTGCGGCCATGACCCGCTGCTGTTCCTCGCCGGCGGCAATGAGCTGCGCTTCGGACTGTCGGAATACGACTACGCCGGCGGCCATCGCGGCCAGCCCTTCGAAGTGGTGTTGAGCGAGCTGTACGGCCTGCCGATGCCCGCGCACGCCGAGATCGTGCTCGAGGGCGAACTCGTCGATGGCGAGACCGCGCCCGAAGGCCCGTTCGGCGAATTCACCGGCTACTACGCCGGCGGCAGGAGCGAGCAGCCGGTGATCCGCGTGCGGCGCATCTATCACCGCAACGATCCCATCCTCACCATGGCCGCGCCGATGCGCCCGCCTTCCGATTTCTCCTACAGCAAGTGCGTCATGAAGGCCGGCATGATCTGGGACGAGGTCGAGCGCGCCGGTTTGTCGGGCGTGACCGGCGTGTGGTGCCACGAGGCCGGCGGCGCGCGCATGTTGAACGTCATTGCCATCAAGCAGGCCTACGCCGGCCACTCGAAACAGGCCGGCATGGCCGCGGCCAGTTGCCAGTCGGGCTCCTATCTCGGGCGCCTGGTGGTGGTGGTGGACGATGACATTGATCCCACCGACCTTTTCGATGTCATGTGGTCCATCTGCACGCGCTGCGATCCGGCCGAGGACATCGACATCATCCGCAAGATGTGGAGCGGTCCTCTGGACCCGCGCATTCCGCGCGGCACCAGCTGGAACTCGCGCGCGGTCATCGACGCCTGTCGCCCCTTCGAGATGCTGAATAGCTTTCCGCCGGTGGCTCGCGCCAGCGCGGCGCTGCGCAGCCAGGTCGAGGCCAAGTACCGCGATATCCTTGCCCGCCTGTAAGGAATTACCCCTGCCGCAGGCCGGCACGCCGGCCCTATAATGCCGCGCTCAACCTGAAAGAACGCCGTGAGCCACTATCAACATCATGTATTTTTCTGCTGCAACCAGCGCAACAATGGCGAAGCCTGCTGCAACAACCACGGCGCGCAGGATCTGCGCAACTACGCCAAGGGCAAGGTCAAGGCACTGGGCCTCGCGGGAGAGGGCAAAACGCGCATCAACCAGGCCGGCTGCCTGGACCGCTGCGAGCTGGGCCCGGTAATGGTGGTGTACCCGGAGGAGATCTGGTACACCTATGTCGACAAATCCGACATCGACGAAATCGTCGAGGAACATCTCAAAAACGGCAAGGTGGTCGACCGCTTGCGGATATGAGCCGCGCAACCGAGCGCGTGCTGATACCCGGTGATGCCGGGGCCATAGAAATCGTGCTGGATTATCCCGAAGGCGTAGCGCAACGCGGTGTCGCATTGGTCGCCCACCCCCATCCGCTCCACGGCGGCGCACTGGACAACAAAGTGACGCAGACCCTTGCCTGGGCTTTGCGCGACCTGGGTTACGTTTCGCTGCGGCCGAATTTCCGCGGCGTCGGGAAAAGTGAAGGCCTGCACGACCAAGGCATCGGCGAAACCGACGACCTGCAACGCGTCGCCGCCTGGGCCGCCGAACGCTTTGGCAACCAGGCAACGATTCTTGCCGGATTTTCGTTCGGCTCCTATGTGCAGATCCGCCTGGCCCAGCGCATCCCGGTAGAACGCATGGTGCTGGTAGGCACGGCGGTAGGGCGCGTCAGCGGCGACCGCGAATACGCCGGCGCCAACGTGCCCCCTGACTCGCTCATCATTCACGGTGAACGGGACGAAACCGTGCCGCTTGCCAACGTGCTGGCCTGGGCGGCGCCGCAGGAACTGCCGGTAGTCGTCATCCCGGGCGCCGACCATTTCTTTCATCGCCGCCTGCATATCATCCGCGGCATCGTCAAGCGCGCATGGCCATCCTCGCCGTAGAAGGGCTGCACAAATCCTACGGCGCGCTGCAGGTGCTGCGCGGGGTGAGCTTTGCCATTGAACGCGGAGAATGCTACGGGCTGCTCGGACCCAACGGCGCAGGCAAAACCACCACCTTGCGGCTGTGTCTTGGCCACAGCGAACCCGACGCGGGCAAGCTGCAATTGCGCGGCCTGCCGGTGCCGGCAATGGCACGCGAGGCGCGCGTGCGGGTAGGCGTGGTGCCGCAGATGGACAATCTCGACCCGGATTTCACCGTCGAGGAAAATCTGCGCGTCTATGGCCGTTATTTCGGTCTGCAGGACAGCGTGGTGCGCGCGCGCATACCGCAACTGCTCGACTTTGCGGGGCTCGCCGGCCGCGCCGGCGCGAGCATCCAGGAACTCTCCGGCGGGATGAAACGCCGCCTCACCCTGGCGCGCTCGCTCGTGAACGATCCCGAAGTGATCTTCATGGACGAACCCACCACGGGACTCGACCCGCAGGCACGTCATCTCATCTGGGAGCGCATGAGAACGCTTTTGGGGGAAGGGCGCACCATCCTGCTCACCACGCATTTCATGGAAGAAGCCGAGCGCCTGTGTTCGCGCCTTGCCATCATGGATACCGGACGGGTAATCGCCGAAGGCTCGCCACGACAACTGGTCGCGCAGCATATCGAGCCGCAAGTGGTCGAGGTCTACGGCGACGGCGTGGAGCATTGGACGCGCGCACAGGCTTCCCATCTGGCGGACCGGGTCGAGCTGACCGGCGAAACCGCGTTTTGCTACGCGAGCAATCCTGCGCCGCTGCTGGCGACCCTTGAGGCCCAGGCAGCCCTGCGCTACCTGCATCGCCACGCGAACCTGGAAGATGTGTTTCTCAAGCTCACCGGCCGGGATCTGCGCGAGTGAAATCCGGCCACTTCGCGCTTCCTGCCCTGAGCCCGCGCTTCATCCCGGTGTGGCGCCGCAACCTGCTGGTGTGGCGCAAACTGGCTATTCCTTCGATCCTCGGCAATTTCGCCGATCCCCTGATTTACATGCTCGGCCTGGGCTACGGACTGGGCGCGCTCCTGCCCGAGGTAGGCGGTGTTCCCTACATCAGCTTCCTCGCCGCCGGGACCGTGTGTTTTTCCACCATGAACAGCGCCACGTTCGAGGCGCTGTATTCCGGTTTCTCACGCATGCACGTACAGCGCACCTGGGAGGCCATCATGAACGCGCCCCTGACCCTGGACGACGTGGCGTTTGCAGAACTCCTCTGGGCGGCAAGCAAGAGCTTTCTATCGGGCCTCGCCATTCTGATTGTCATATGGGTACTGGGATTGTCCAGTTCCTTCCTGTCCCTGTGGATCCTCGCGGTCGTGCCGCTGATCGGCCTGGCATTCGCGGCGCTGGCGATGGCCTTCATGGCGCTGGCGCGCAGCTACGATTTTTTCATGTACTACTTCACCCTGGTGGTCACGCCCATGGCCATGCTGTGCGGCGTGTTCTTCCCCATCAGCCAGTTGCCTGGGCCGTTGCAGTCCTTCGCCTCGGTGCTGCCACTCACCCACGCAACCGCACTGGTACGCCCGTTGATGATGGGTGAGATCCCGGCCGCGCCGGTGATTAATGTGCTGGTGCTGCTCGCCTACGCGCTGGCGGGCTTCTATGCCGCGGTCATCCTGTTTCGCCGCCGCTTTCTGGATTGACCCCGCTCTTCATCGCCGCCGTTATTCGCGTGCTTATAAAACCTTTTCACGGCCGCTGTCAATACCCCCTGCATTGAACGCTTCGCGCCCATCTGGCATCCGGATGGAAGCTCGTGCTAAGCTGGCGCATCGATAATCTTCGAACGGCTCAACCGAATTCGCAGGCCAGAATGATGAAACGATCCGATAGCGTAGTGCTGCGGCCGCCCCTGAAAGGGGATGCCGAAATCATCGCCGGACTCTCCCGCGATCTGATTGAATCAGGACTTGGCTGGTCGTGGAGCCCCGAACGAGTGGCCCGTTCCATGGCCGAAAAAAATACTGTCACCTTGATCGCCGCCGAACGTGGCCGCGTCGTCGCCTTTGCCATCGCATTTTTCGGGGAGGAACATGTGCATCTTTCCCTGCTCGCCGTGCGGCCTTCACATCAGCGCCAGGGCATCGGCCGGCGCATGCTGGATTGGCTGCTCAAATCGGCGCGTGTCGCGGGCACCGCAAGCATCCACCTCGAGTTGCGTGCGCGCAACCAGGCGGCGCGGCGCTTTTACCGCGCGCTGGGTTTTGTCGAGACTGCCTATATACCGGGCTACTACCGCGGGCGCGAGATGGCGCTGCGCATGACGCGCGAGTTGCGCGATCCGCGCGCCCAACTCCCCGATTGGCGCCTGCCCAGCCCGAAATCCTCCTGAACCCGGCGCGCGCGTTCGCCACGCGAGCCGGACGCATTCTGCTTGGCGCCTTGCTGTTTTTGCCAGTAGCCAGCACGGCCGCCGCCCCCCCCTTGGAGCCCGGCGTTGCTCTGGAACTGGCGCGCTGGCGCGCGCAGCAGTACCGGAATGTTCATTACGTCCTGGATTTCGAGCTGCAACCCGGGGCCGCTCGCGTCGAGGGCTCGCTCGAGATTCGCGTGACCGTCGCAGACAACGCGGAGGATCTCATCCTGGACTGGCGCGGCGAGCGCGCCGGTGAGCGGGTGCGCGACATCCACGTCAACGGCCTGCCGGCGTTCGGTGCGCGCTTCATCGCCGATCACCTGGTCATTTCCGGCGCGTTGCTCAACAAGGGGGAAAACCGCATCGCGATGCGCTTCCAGTCGCCGCTGGGCGCGGCGGGCGCCGCCATTACCCGCTATACCGACCGCGAAGACGGCGCCGAGTACCTCTACACACTGTTCGTACCCTCGGACGCCAGCACCGCCTTCCCGTGCTTTGACCAGCCCGACCTCAAAGCGCGCTTCACGCTCTCGGTCAGCGCGCCCAATACCTGGCGTGTCATCGGCAACGCGCCGCTTCGCGACAGCTTCGGCGAAGGCGGCAACACGCGTCACCGGTTTGCGCCAACGGAACCCATCAGCACCTACCTGTTTGCCTTTGCCGCCGGTCCGTTCATGGAGATCGCCGAGGCAGAGGCGCCCTCGCCGGTGCGCCTTTATGCGCGGCGCACGCGCGCCGAGCAGGCTCGCAAGGAGGCCCCGGCGTTGCTGCGCCTGAATCGCGCGGCGATGCAATGGTTTTCTGATTATTTCGCGCAGCCGTTTCCCTTTGCCAAGTATGACTTGGTGCTGATCCCGGAACTCGCCTATGGCGGCATGGAGCATGCGGGCGCGAGTTTCCTGCGCGAGGAATCGGTGCTGTTCCCGTTCGAACCGGGCGCCTCGGATCTGTTGCGGCGCGCGAATCTGCTGCTCCACGAGGCCTCACACCAGTGGTTCGGCGATCTCGTCACCATGCGCTGGTTCGACGATCTGTGGCTGAAAGAAGGATTCGCCAACTTCATGGCGGCCAAGGCCGTCGAGGCGCTGCTGCCCGAATTCCCCGCCTGGGTCGCCTTTCATACCCTCAAGACCTCCGCCTATCGCACCGATGCCACGCGCGGCACCACGCCCATCCGCCAGCCGATGAGCAATCTTTCCGCCGCCAAGTCCGCCTATGGAAACATCGTCTACGCCAAGGCACCGGCGGTGCTGCGCCAGGCCGAGTATTTCGTTGGTGAGCGAAAATTCCGCGATGGTGTGCGCGATTTCCTCAGGCGCCATGCCTACTCCAATGCCAGTTGGAGCGACTTGGTGCGCGCCCTGGAACGCGCTTCGGGAGAAAAACTGGGGAGCTGGGCAAGAGCCTGGGTCGAACATCGCGGCATGCCGCGGGTGCGCGTACGTCCGCAATTCGACCAGGCGGGAAATCTCCGCGCGTTGCTCATCGAACAGCGCGCCGCCGGTGGCGAAGCCGAGGCCGGCAATTTTTCCTGGCCGATGAAGCTGCGCATCGTCACCGTCGCCTCAGGCCGCGCCCGCACCTACGAAGTGCGCCTCAACGGGGCGCGTACCCGGCTTGCGACGCCGGGGGCCGGCAAGCCCCAGTTCATATTCGCCAACCACCGCGACTACGGCTATGGACAATTCCCGCTCGACCCGGCCAGCCAGAAGTACCTGCTGGAGAACCCGCAGGCGCTGCGCGAAGATTTGCTGCGCTCGCTGGTCCACGAATCCTTGTGGGAAGCGGTGCGCGAGGCCGGTCTCGACCCGGCGCGCTACATCGACCTGCTGCTGACGCAATTGCCCGGCGAGCGCAACGAGATCATCGCGGCGGGAATGCTCGCGCGCCTGCGCGCTGCGACCCTTCGTTACCTGGGCGAGACGCGGCGCGGCGCACTCGCCCCGCGCATTGAGGATTTTCTGTTTGCACAAATGCTCACAGCGATCAGCAACAGCCGCCGCATCGAATATTTTCGCGCCTTTGCCGACCTCGCCCGCAGCGATCAGGGCCGGGCGCGCCTGAAAGACTTGTTGACAGGCCGCATCGCGGTGCCGGGCGTGGCACTACGTTCACGCGACCGCTTCCGCGTGCTGCAAAGCCTGCTCGCCGCGGGCGATACCGATGCCCCGCGTCTGCTCGATGAATTGAGCGCCGCCGACACCAGCAGCGAGGGCCGGCGCTACAGCTTTGCCGCGGCGGCGGCGGCGCCCGATGCCGCCGCCAAACGCGCCCTGTACACGCGCTTCATGGAAGACCCGCGCCTGCCGGAAGCCTGGATCGAAGAGGCGCTTGGGCCCCTCAATATGCTGGAGCATGCCCCGCTCACCGCAGCGCTGCTCGGGGAAGCGCTGGCAGCGCTGCCGCGCTTGAAACGCGAACGCAAGATTTTTTTCATCAATGCCTGGCTGGATAATTTCATCGGCGGCCAGACAGCGCGCGCGTCTGTTCAGAAGGTGGGGCGCTTTCTTGACGAAAACAGGCCAGCCCGGAACAAGCCCGCCGGCAAGCTGCTCGATGAGGATTTGCGCCTCAAAGTACTGGAGTCGCTCGATACGCTGGAGCGCACGGTACGGGTAAGGGAACGGTTCAGCGTGCCTTGATTGCCAGGCATCCTTGCCTTGGCGGCGCGCGTCCTATTTTCGGCCTTGGCGCAATTCAGCGGCCAAGGCAGCGCGCTGCGCCGGCGTGAGTTCGACACCGCCGCCCTTGCGCAACAACAGGTACAACATTGCCCCGTTGATGAGAATAAAGACCACCTCGATATAGAGCATCTGCGGCACGATGGCGCGCTCGCCGTGGTCGCCGAAGAGGAAATAAAAGCCGTCGAAAGAAGGTAGCGCCGCCTTGGTCACCGCGAAATAGTTTTCCATAGGCGGAAACATAAGCACCAGAAGCAGATTGACGCCCACGCCGATCAGGACAATGCGCTGCCAATCGACGGATTTTCTTTCGCCTGCCGCCGCCGCGGGCCGGTCACGCAGGAGCAGCCAGGCGATTGCCGTATTGAGTAACACGACAAATAGTTCCAGCTGCAGAAAGCTGCTGTTCACCACGTAGTTGGGCCGCTCGGAAAACACCCACGCAAAACCGTCGAACGTGGCCACGTTGGAGCGTGCCTGGGAGAGATAATCGAACGGTGGAAACAGCCAAACCAGTACCAGGTTGACCGCTGCAAGCAACAGCGTGATCCACTGAAGTCTATTCATAACTTATTGCATTCCGCGATTGCCGCCGCTTTAAGTTGGCGCCTATGGTAACGATCATTGCCCGCTGCCGCCAGCCAAACTAGCAATGCGCGGCCGGGACGCTGCATGGCCGTGCTAGCCTAGCGCCGGTTTCTATGAAAGTACTGACGCATGTCAAAGCCCGACGAAATCGGCCATTTCGCAACCTGCCCGCGCGGGCTGGAAGCCCTGCTCGCCACGGAACTCGAATGCCTGGGCGCGGGCGAGCTGAAAGCCACGGCGGGCGGCGTCGCTTTTCAAGCGGATAGGCGAACCTGCTATCGCGCCAATCTTGAATCCCGTTTGGCCACTCGCATTCTGCGCCGGCTGGACACGAACAATTATCGTAACGAGCAGGAAATCTACGACATCACCCGCGCCTTGCCCTGGAACCGCTGGTTCAAGGTCTCGCAATCCATCCGTGTCGATATCAATGCCAGCCGCTCGCCGCTGAAAAGCCTTGACTTCGCCACGCTGCGCATCAAGGACGCGGTATGCGACCGTTTTCGCGACGACACCGGCAGCCGCCCGGACGTCAATACCCGCGAACCTGACATCCGTATTCAGGCCTACCTCGACGCGCAGGCCATCACGCTCTATCTGGATACCTCGGGCGAGCCGCTGTACAAACGCGGCTTTCGCGTCCAGTCGGTGGAAGCGCCTCTGAAGGAAAACCTCGCCGCCGGCATCATCACCCTCACCGGCTGGCAGCCCGAAGAAACGCTGCTCGATCCAATGTGCGGTGGCGGTACGCTGCTCTCGGAAGCGGCGATGATCGGGCTCAAGATCCCGCCCGGCGCAGCGCGCGGCTTCGGCTTTGAGAGGCTGAACGACTTCGACAGCGGCGCCTGGGCGTCGGTGCGTAAATTCGCGCTTGGCGCCCGGACCCCTGATCGCAAGCTCTCCATCCACGGCAGCGACCTGCATTACCGCGAGGTCGAATACGCAAAGGAAAACCTGCGCGCCGCGGGCCTGGGAGACGTGGTTCAGGTGAAGCAGGCAAGCGCCACGGACTTGCGTGCGCCCTCGCCGGAGGGTGTCATGGTGATGAATCCGCCCTATGGCGAGCGACTCGGTGAAAAGGAGGAGCTTGCGGCGCTTTACCCGCAACTGGGCGACTGGATGAAGCGCTATTTTGCCGGCTGGCGTTGCTACTATTTCACCGGCGACCCGGAACTGCCCAAAGGCATCCGGCTGAAGGCCAGCAAACGCACCCCGCTGTTCAACGGCGCCATCGAATGCCGGCTGTTCGAATACAAGATCATCGCGGGCAGCAACCGGCGCGAAAAGTCCTGAATGGAAGATAGTCCGGGCGGACTTGCCACCTGCGGCGCGGCCGCTCTGCCTCAGATCTCCTTCAGCATCTTTTTTTCGTGCAGGTCGTAGGCCGCGCCCTCCGGGCCGTCGTAAGGCCGATCCACCCACATCGTCTGAAAGGCCGCGACAAAACCGTTGGAGTAGGGCGCGCCGGTGTAATGCGCCGACATCACCCGGTCCCACAGCACATAGCCCTCTTTATCGACGCTGTCCTCATCGACCGAGGCTGCCACCACCGGCCCGCACACCATCAGGCGGCCGGTGGAAAACTCCTTGGTCCATTCCACCCTGCATTCAAAATGCCGTGGACATTCCGCGATGCGCGGCGGCTTCACCACTTTGCCCGGCAACGCCGTGAGCCCGGCTTTCTCCAGTTCGTTGACCCCCGGCGCGAAAGCCAGGCCGCAGATGCGCACCTTTTCCAGCGTTGAACGCTCCCAGCGCGGCAGGTTGACGGTGAACTCGCCGGTCGCCAGCACATTGTTGGCGGTGTCCTTGCCCAGGGTGGTGGTGAACGCTATATACACCGGCTCATGATGCACGCGCGTGCAAGTACCGTATGACGCCGCGTTGGGCCGGCCCTGCGCGTCGACGGTGGTGATCATCGCCAGGCACGAACTTGGTGCGAACAGGCGGTCCCAGTACTTTGGCGGTTGATCGAGCTTCTTGACCATGTTTCCTCCGAGAAAAATGTGCGCCCGGTACCTGGAATTTTCGTTACCCCGGCGCGCGCCGGGGTTCAGTGTATCGCGCCGCGGTGTCAGATTCTTGCCAAAACTTCACGCATGTCGTCCATGCCGCGCACCAGCACCGCCTGCATGCCCAAGGCCCGCGCCGCATGGACGTTCTCTGGCGTGTCATCGAAAAACAGAATATTCGGCAAGCGCGCGCCGATTTCCGCGCCGATGTACTCGAACGCTCTTGCTTCGGGTTTGCGCAGTCCTATTTCATGGGACATGAACAGGCGGCGAAACATTTTCAGCAAGCCTGCGTGGGAAGGTCCCCAATGCGCATAGTGCATGGCATTGGTGTTACTGAACACGTAAAGCGGCAGGCGCTGCGCGGCCTGCGCAACCAGCGCCGCGACACCCGGGATCTCGCCTCGCACCACCTCGTTCCAGCCAGCCTCGAACTGCGCGTCCGATAATGCGAGACCCAGTGAGTCCCGCAAAGACGCGAAATACTGGCGCGCCGTGATTTCGCCGCGCTCATGCTGCTCATAAGCGGCATCCATCCGGTAGCGCGCGTGGATCGACTCCGCGGAGACTCCCGCGCATTCTGCCCAGGTCGCGAATACGCGGCCGAACTCCACCTCAAGAAGCACACCGCCAAGATCAAAAACAATCGCGTCGATGCCTGACCGAACTGACATTTCCGTCATAATCCTCCACGGTCGTGCGGGCGGCCGAAGTCGAATGCCGGACCGACCGGGACGATACCGGTGGGGTTGATGTCGCGGTTGGAGTAGTAGCCGCGCTTGATGGCATCGATGTCGGTGGTGTCGCCAAAACCCGGGCGCTGGTACAGGTCGCGCAGGTAGTTCGACAGATTGGGGTAGTCCTCGATGCGGCGCAGGTTGCATTTGAACAGGCCGTGATAGGCCGCATCGAAGCGCGCCAGTGTGGGGTAGAGGCGCACATCGGCCTCGGTGAGCACGCCTCCGACGAGGAAGCGCTGGGTCGATAGCCGCGTCTCCAGCGCATCGAGCGCATCGAACAGGCGCCCGAACGCCTGCTCGTAGGCTTCCTGCGACTTGGCGAAGCCGCAACGGTAGGCGCCGTTGTTGATGCGCTCG
>Ga0155956_1229_pt1 | contig 16895 bp, 16 predicted proteins | sample RifCSPlowO2_02_FD_107610 | JGI IMG/M metagenome (GOLD analysis project Ga0155956, IMG submission 107610) | Betaproteobacteria bacterium RIFCSPLOWO2_02_FULL_62_17 | reverse complement strand
GTCGGCCTCGGTTCCCGGAGGTGCGTGAGTGTAGGCAGAGCCCGCAGTTTCTCGCATGTCGAATCGCGATCACATCGCGTGGGCCGCTAACAAGCGTTTGCAGCCGACGGCGGCGCGCGCTCGTGCCAAGAAACAGGCATCGCGCCGCCGCGGCTGAAACGCGGGCGTAGCCCGGCGAAGGTCTCGTGGACTGCATTTGGGTTCCCTGAGCCATTTCGGTGGCGCTTTGCGCATAGTCATCGAGGACGGCGATATGATGATTTGCGATCTTCGGCGCAGCAGGCGCGCGGTGACGTACTCGGCGACGCTGGTGATTAGTGCTCTCCTCTACTGTGGTGCCCCCGCTGAAGCGAGCGCCCAGACCGGAGTGCCGGGGCCACAAGCGCCCAAAGGAGACGCCCAGCCCATCCCTCCCAGTCAGGCAGTGGCCACGCTAAACGTCGTTTCTTCCTTTGTAGATTTGGCGAGCCTCGTGAAGTCGGGTGATACGATTCGCGTCACCGATGCGAGCGGGCGCACGACCAGGGGTACGCTCGGGAAGGTGTCCACGTCCTCCTTAGAGCTTCTGAGCCCGGAAGGCGACCGTGCCCGAGCGCAAAGGCTACATCGAGACGTGGAGACGATGAGGAAGGTCACGGAGCGATCATCTACTTCAAGGCCCTCTCGGAAGAGACAGGCACTCGGTATCAGACGCTGATCAAGCTGTATCTCAGAGACTGTGTGGCGAGTCAAAAGAAGTTGGCGGTCGCGTGGCGATCGCCAGGAAACTGAGATGATAGTCTCTTGGTCGGCGCGTTCCTCGCAGCACCCGGCCGCCTCGGGAGCGCGGGTCGATTTCAGCGCCCTCGCGCGTTCGAGTATGTCGCTGAAACCCGCCAGGGGGATGGCACGAGCTCAGGAGAAAAGACGTATGCCCTTCTATCTCACGCGGTTCAGTTACACGCCCGAAACGTGGGCACGGCTGGTCAAGAATCCGGAGGACCGTCGCGCCGCCGCCCAGCAGTACATCGATTCGGTGGGCGGAAAGCTGCACGGGTTCTGGTACGCCTTCGGCGATCACGACGCCTACAACCTCTGGGAGGCGCCGGACAACGTGTCGATGGCTGCCACGGCGATCGCCATCAGCGCCGGCGGGGCACTGAGCTCGCTCCACACGACGGTGCTGCTTACGGTTGAAGAGACGGTCGCCGCCCTTCAGAAAGCCGCGTCGATCAGGTACCGGTCGCCGGGGGAGAAAGGCTAGCGCGCCGCGGAATCAGTAAATGTACGGGAGGAAGCAACGATGACGTTCCTCAGTCGTCTCGTCGGGGGGGTGTTGGGGGCGCTGGTGCTGTGCACCCTCGGACTGCTGTGTGCCCGGTCCTCCGCGCGGGCCCAGGCGCCGGCCCAGATACCGCCGCACCCGTTGACGCAATTGCCCCAGCACGCGATCACGCCGGGCCAGATGCTCAAGTGGGAGAAGGAGCTGTCGAACTGGGGCCGCTGGGGTCCGAAGGATCAGCGGGGGACGCTGAATCTGATCACGCAGGCGAAGAGCCTGGCCGCCCTGCGACTGGCGACAGAGGGGATGTCAGCGTCGCTCCATCATTTCGTCGAGCCGAAGACGACCATCGACAACAACAACATGAACGTCGAGTTCAAGCATTGGAATACGACGGTCGACCCGAAGTCCGGAAAGCCGCGCGGTGCCCTGGATGCGATGACCTTCGCCATTCATGACGGCGGAGACACGCACATGGACGCGCTCTGCCACTACCCGGTCGAGAGCAGCAGAGGCAAGGACGTTCAGCTCAACTACAACGGGTATCCGCAGGAGCTGTTGCCGGAGGGCTGCGGAATCCTTTCGATCGACACCATGGGCAAGGGTTACATCACCCGCGGCATCCTCGTCGACATGCCGCTGCTCAAGGGCGTGGAGTGGATGGAGGCGCGCACGCCGATCTTTGTGTCCGACCTCGAGGCATGGGAGGCGTTTGCGAAGATCAGGATCGGTAGCGGCGACGCGGTGTTCATCCGGACCGGCCGCTGGGCGCGTCGTGCGAAGACCGGACCGTGGAACGCGGCGCGTGAGACACCAGGCCTGCACGCGTCGGTGCTGCCCTGGATCAAACAGCGGGATATCGCCGTGCTCGGCGGGGAAGGGGTCGTCGACGCCCAGCCGTCAGGTGTGGATGGCTGGAACCGGCCGATCCACAGCATTGCCATCACGATCATGGGTCTGCCCATGGTCGACAACGGCTACTTCGAGGATGTCGCCGCCATCGCCGCCCGCTTGAAGCGGTGGGAATTCATGGTCTCTTGGGCGGCGATTCAGGTCCCGCACGGAACGGCCTCACCGTTCACGGCGCTTGCGACGTTCTAGGGGAGAGATGACGGCCTTGTAGAAGTCGGGCTTGTGGATGGGCAAGTACGAATTCCTGGTTGACACCTACGACACGGAGCGCGTGAAGACGCTCAGCGTGTGGTCGCAGATTCCTGACGCACGCATGCGCTTCAGGCCCGATCCGCGTGCGCGAACGCCGCTGGAGCACATGGTGCATCAGTCGGTCAGCGAAGACGCGTGGATGAAGGCGATGCTGGGCATCGCGGTGGGGCTGCCGGCGCTGCCCGCGCAGGAGGTGCGGCTGGCGTTCATCCGCCACTACGCGGCCTGCTCTGCGGAGCGCCTGAGGGCGCTCGGGTCGAAGCCGGACGCGTGGTTCGAAGAGCTGACGCAGTTCTTTGACGTGCCGCGTTCACGGGCCTGGGTGCTGACGCGTCGATTCACACACTCGGCGCATCATCGCGGTCAGCTCACGGGCTACCTGCGCCTCTGGGGTGAGGCGCTCTACTCGACGTTCGGTCCGACGGCCGACACCGGCGGCCTGCCGAAGAACGGTGCCCGCGCCGTCTACCGCTACGCCTCGGTCGAAGACCTCCTCGACGGAGAAGCTCATGGCGGCCGCGCACCTTCACTGCCTGGCGCCGGCGCGTTGCCCGTCACGGAACGGCCTTCGGACCCTCGGGAACCGACGCAGGGTAAGGACGACGGTCGTTAGACCGTCACCCACTTTGAAGGACACGAACATGCGCGAGCACGTGCCGCCCCACGCGCCTGGTCCCCCACAGGATGACTCGCCGCAGCGCAACGCGGACGGCTCCGGCCGTGGCGGGATCTCGCGCCGGGATTTCCTGGCGTCTGGTGTCGCCGGACTCGCGGCCGGCGGCGTCGCTTCCTGGACGATGGCCGAGGAAGCGCTGGCCGCGCAGCGTACGGGCGGCAGCATCGGTCCGCGGGCCCCGCGCGGGCGCCGCGTCCTGCTGAAAGGCGGCTGCGTGCTCTCACTCGATCCGCAGGTCGGCGATTTCGAGACGGCGGACGTGCTGATCGATGGATCCAGGATCGCCGCCGTCCAGCCGAATCTCAAAGCATCCGCGGAAGTGATCGACGCGTCGAATATGATCGTGATGCCGGGTTTTGTCGATACGCACCGTCACATGTGGGAGGGTCCCTTGCGGAACATCCTCCCCAACGGTCTACTCAGCGACTACAACCGAGACATTACCGGAATCGCCCGCTCCGTCTACAGGCCTGAAGACGCGCACGTGGGCGGTCTCGTCAGCGCCCTGGGCGCCATCAATGCGGGTGTCACGACCGTGCTTGACTGGTCGCACATCGGGAACAGCCCGGAGCACACGGATGCCGCCATCGAGGGTTTGCGTGAGTCTGGCATCCGGAGCGTGTACGCCTTTGGCAGCGGGACAGCTGGACCTCGCAATCGCTTCCCGCAGGACATCCGCCGACTGCGCGCACAATACTTTTCGTCGGACGATCAGCTGCTGACCCTGGCCATGGCCGCGAGCGTTGACGCGGCTCACTGGGCGGTCGCCCGCGAGGTCGGCGCACCGGTTACGGTCCATGTCAACGGGGCGAATCAGCTCGTGCCGGTGACGGCCGCCATGGGGCCTGACGTGACCTATATCCACTGCCCCAATGTGACGGAGACCGAGTGGCAGACGATCGCTCACACCGGAGGCAACGTGTCGATTGCCTGTTCCATCGAGATGAAGATGGGCCACGGCGTGCCTCCCGTGCAGCAGGCGCTCGATCACGGCATCCGGCCGAGCCTCAGCGTGGACGTCGAGACGGAAATGCCGGGCGAGTTCTTCACGCAGATGCGAGCGGTCTTGACTCTGCAACGCATGCTGCTCCTCGCGCGTCAGCGAGCCGGCGAACCACAATTGCCACCGCTGCTGACGGTACGCGACGTCATCGAATTCGCGACGGTGGAGGGCGCCCGAGACAACCGGTTGGACCGAAAAATCGGGACGCTCACGCCCGGCAAGGAGGCCGACGTCATATTGTTGCGGATGGATCACATCAATGTGATGCCGGTCAACAATGCATACGGTGCGGTCGTGCTCGGCATGGACACGAGCAACGTGGATACGGTCTTCATCGGAGGCACGCTGAGAAAGTGGCAGGGCAAGCTGGTCGGGGTGGATCTGAGCCGGGTGAATCGGTTGGTCCACCGGTCGCGTGATTACGTGGTGTCGAAGGCCGGCTGGCCGAAAACTCGTTTGGGCGGCTACCTGCAAGGCCATTGAGGCGTGCGGGAATGCCTCCGCGCGGGCCAGACGGTCATATGTGAACCAAGCTGAAAGAATGGAGGCTACCTTGACCCGTCGTCAACTGGAAGGTCTTGCGGCAGCGATAGCCATCATCGGCGTGGTGGTCCCGAGGCCGGCGGCAGCGCAGCAGCCCGAGGTCGCCACGACGGTCGCCTTCACGGAAGGTCCCGCGGTGGACCGCGACGGCAACGTGTATTTCAGCGAGATGGTGTCGCTGCGGATCATGAAGCTGACCGCGAATGGGGTGTTGTCCACGTTTCGCGAGCGCAGCAACAATGCGAACGGCCTGCTCATCGATCCTCAAGGCCGCCTGATTGCGTGCGAGGGCTCGGAATCGCAGCGAACCGGCGTGCGAGTGACGTTCAAGCCACAGGTCACGCGGACCGACGTGCGCACCGGCAAGGTGGAAGTGCTCGCTGACAACTATCAAGGCAAGCCGTTCGTCGGTCCGAACGATGTCACGATCGACAGCAAGGGCCGGCTGTACTTCACCGACCTGGCTGGCGGTGCCGTCTACCGGATCGATGGGCCCGGGCAGCTGGCGCGTATTCTTGCGGCTCCGGAGATTCAGCGTCCGAACGGGATCCAGATCTCCCCTGACGACAAGCAGCTGTATCTGATCGAAGCGAACGGGGCGGAAGGTGGCGCGCGCCTGATCCGCGCGTATGATCTGCGCGCCGACGGCACCGTTGGCAACATGCGGGTCCACTACAGCTTCTATCCGGGCCGAAGCGCGGACGGCATGAGCATCGATACGCAGGGAAACCTGTACGCCTCCGCCGGGATGAACCAGCTGCGGGGGACCTCGGAGACTCTTGCCACCAAGACCGGTGTGTATGTCATTTCCCCGCAGGGCAAGCTGCTCAAGTTCATTCCCATCCCGGAGGACTTCATCACGAACAACGGGTTTGGAGGGTCTGATATGAAAACCCTCTACGTGACCGCTGGCAAGACACTGTACAAGGTACGAACGGAGATCGCCGGCCTGCCCCGCTAGGCGACATATGCAGGGCCGGCGCCGCGGCCCCGGACTGGCACCAACGCTATTGTTGCAAGACTAAGGAGTGAATCATGATCGGCCACCACAAGGATCCAGCACGGTTGCCTCTCTCGTGTGTCGTACTCATTCTGGCGCTTGGATCGTCCATTGAGCTCGGCGCGCAGGACCGGTTGCTGCCCATACCGACCGAGAAGATGACGGACGCGCAAAAGCAAGCAGCGGCGGAATTTGCGGCGGTCCGCAAGTCCAACCCTACGGGACCGTTTGCGGTCATGCTCCGAGTACCTGAACTGATGAGCCTGACGTTCAAGTGGCGGGAACACGTGCAGTTCAGAAGTGTGCTCGATCAGCGGCTGACCGAACTGGGGATCCTCATCGCCGCGCGGCACTGGACCCAGCAGTACGAGTGGAACGCCCACCGGCCGTTGGCGATCAAGGCCGGACTGACGCCGGACATCATTGCGGCCGTAGCGGAGGGGAGGCGCCCCCGTCAGATGGCCGACGACGAGGAAATCCTGTACGACCTGTGCACCGAATTACAGACAAATCACAGCGTCAGCGACGCGACGTACGCACGCGCGCTCGCCACGTTCGGCGAGGCGGGCATCGTCGAGGCCGTCAGCCTTCAAGGGTACTATGCGCTTCTGGCGATGGTGATGAACACGGCGCGAACGCCTCTTCCTGCCGGCGCGCATCCGCCGCTTCCAGCGTTCCCGCGCTGACCGTGGCGCGAGACGAGCATCGCACCATGAGCGAGCAGACGATCGGCCGACGGACGTTTCTCAAGTGGGCCGGCCTGGCGGCGTCGAGCACGGTCGCCCTCGTTCGGCCCGAAGAGGGCCACGCTCAGTACGTGGTTCCCAACTCGGCCGGTACCGAAGCGCCGAAGCTGAAGGCGCCTCCGAATGCCTGCGATTGTCATCATCACATTTATGACGCCCGGTTTCCGTTCTCCGCGCCCGGCGCGCGGATGGTGCCCAACGCCCGCGTGCCGGACTACCGCCTTCTTCAGGGTCGGATTGGAATCACCCGCAGCGTGGTGGTGACACCGGCGCCTTATCCAGCACCTGTCGACGACAACCGGGTCACTCTTGACGCCATTGCTCAGTTCGGGGCCAACGCGCGAGGCGTGGCCATCGTCTCTCCCGCCATCACCGATGCGGAATTGAAGGCCCTGGCCGCCGGAGGCGTTCGCGGCATCCGGTTCTCGCTGGCGCTTGCCGGCACGTTGACGCCCGCCATCGAGACGATCGAGCCCTTGTCGAAGCGCGTGAACGCGCTGGGGTGGCATGTGCAAATCAATATGACCGCCGATCAAATCGTCGCCGCTGGTGATTTGTGGAATCGCCTGCCTTCGACGCTCGTGTTCGATCATATGGGCCACATGCCTCAGCCGATCGGCATCAACCACCCGGCCTTCACGGTCATCCGCCGGTTGGTTGACAAGGGGAGAACCTGGGTCAAGCTTTCGGTGACCTACGACAGCAGCAAGGTGGGCCCTCCGACCTACGCCGACGTGAACAAGGTTGGCCAGGCCTATGTCCAGGCCGCGCCCGAGCGGTTGGTGTGGGGGAGCAACTGGCCGCACCCGAATGAGACGGACAAGCCGAACGATGCCGCGCTGTTCGACTTGCTCGCGAACTGGGCGCCCAGCGAGTCGACCCGTCGCCGCATCCTGGTCGAGAACCCGGAAACTCTGTACGGCTTCACGACGTCCCGCTGACGTAGTGGTCGCGGGCGTTCGGCGCTCGAGTTCTCAATCGTCCGTTGACTGTCCCCGCGGAGCCGCGTAGAACAATACGTGTCTGTTGAACCGAACCAAGGTCCGTCCCTCTGGAAAACGTAGAGAGCACCATGATGTGGCGTGCCAAGCGTTGAAGGGGTGTCGCTCAATGAATCGGCGTGACGCGCTCAAGCTGTTGGTGATGGCTCTGACCCCCTCGTCAGCCGTCGCGGCGACGCCATCGGTGTCCACGCTGATTGGCACGGGGTCGCCGGGGTATTCGGCCCGGGAGGTTAATAATCCGTACGGTCTGGTGATCGGGCCCGATCGCGCGCTCTACTTTTGCGACCTGGGCAATCAACGGATCCGACGGCTCGATGTGAAAACGCGTCGGATCACGACCGTTGCGGGAAACGGCCAGAGGGCGCACGCCGGTGATGGGGGGGCGGCCACCGACGCATCCCTGAACATGCCGCACGAGATTCAGTTCGACTCCTCCGGCAACCTGTACATCGCCGAGCGCGACAATCATGTGATCCGGAAAGTGGATGCGAAGGCTGGCGTCATCTCCACGTTCGCGGGGACCGGTGTTCCGGGATTCTCCGGAGACGGGGGCCCTGCCACGCGGGCCCAGCTTCGGCAGCCTCATAGCATTGCCATCGATCGCAGGGGCCGGCTTCTCATCTGCGACATCGGGAACCACCGCATCCGGCAGGTCGATCTCTCCAGCGGCGCGATCGAGACCTACGGCGGCACCGGCGAGCGGCAACCGACGCCTGATGGTGCGCCGGTGAAGGATGCGCCGTTGAACGGGCCAAGGGCGATCGCCTTCGATCCCGAAGGCAACCTGTATCTCGCGCTTCGCGAAGGCAATGCCATCTACCGCGTCGCGCCCGGAACCATGACGATTCATCATCTGGCGGGCACTGGCGAGCAAGGCTTTTCGGGCGATGGCGGGCCGGCCCGCGCAGCCAGGCTCGCGGGTCCTAAAGGGCTGGCCTATGCGCGCGGCCGGCTGTACGTGGCCGATACGGAGAGCCACGTCGTTCGCCGCATCGAGCTCAAGACCGGTATCATCACAACGGTGCTCGGCACGGGTCAACGGGGCGACGGTCCCGGCCCGGATCCGCTTCGATGCGGGCTCTCGCGGCCGCATGGGGTGTTCGTCGACGCCGGCGGCGCCCTGTACGTCGGCGACAGCGAGGCCCACCGTATTCGACGGGTCAATTAGAGGAGTTCACGAGGAGACAGCCATGAGGAAGTCCTGTCTTGCGGCGATCGTCGTCCTGTCGCTCTTGTTCTTCAGCGCGCCTGATGTCGCGCGCGCGCAGCTCGCCGATTCCACGCAGAAGTTCGTGCAGGTTGCCAACACGTATCAGGTCACGCCGAATATCACCTATTTGACAGCGAACAATTGGGACGCCAAGCTCGATGTGTATCAGCCGCGGGGCGTGAGTGGGCCGAATCCGACGCTGGTCTATTTCCACGGCGGGGGCTGGACCGGCGGAAGCAAGGAAAGCTCCGCGCTCACATTCCTGCCGTATCTCGAGATGGGCTGGACCGTGGTCAATGTGGAGTATCGACTGGCGTCGGTCTCGCTGGCGCCGGCGGCGGTCGAAGATTCCCGGTGTGCGCTGCGGTGGATGTATCGAAACGCGAAGCAGTACAACTTCGACCTCGGCAAGGTGGTGCTGACGGGCACCTCGGCCGGCGGGCACCTCGCGCTGACGACCGGCGTCCTGCCCGCGTCCGCCGGCATGGAACGCCAGTGCCCGGGGGACAGAGGGACTGGACCGGTTTCGACGGAAGAGTTGAAGGTTGCAGCCATCATCAACTGGTACGGCATTGCCGACGTCGTCGAGCTGCTGGATGGTCCAAACATGAAATCGTACGCGGTCGCCTGGCTGGGCAGCATGGGGAATCGAGAGGAGATTGCCAGGCGTGTCTCTCCGCTGACCTATGTGCGACAGGGGCTTCCACCGGTCCTGACCATACACGGCGATGCGGATCCCACCGTGCCCTACACCCAGGCCGTTCGCCTGCGGCAGGCGCTCGAAAAGGTCGGCGTGTCCACCGAACTTGTGACCGTGCCGGGCGGCAAGCACGGGAATTTCACGCTCGACGAGAACCTGAAGATTTACGCGGCCATCCGCAGCTTCCTGGCCAGGCACAATCTGTCGACGCAAACGTCGAGCAATTAGTGTGACGTGACGGCCGGCCTGGCGGGAGGAACGGGGGACGAGGATGACACTCGACAGACTCGCGTGCGCAATATCGATTGTCGGTCTGCTCTGCGCACCCTGTGCTGTTCGGGCGCAATTCGCCACGCCGGACAAGGCGGGAGGCACACGCGTGCTGCCCCCGACGATTCCGATCTTCCCGCTCCAGGATGTCATGCTCTTCCCGAATATCTCCCGGCCGCTTCACATCTTCGAGCCGCGATACCGTGCCATGGTCGCCGATGCGCTGAAGGGCGACCGCATCATCGGCATGGTGCTGCTGCGAGCGGGGTACGAAGCGGAGTATGAAGGAAGGCCGCCGATCTATCCGGTCGGCTGCGCCGGAGTGATCACGGACGTCGAAGAGTTGCCGGACGGACGATACGTCATCATGCTGCGCGGGCTGGTCAAGTTTCACGTCACCAGCGAAGATCAGGGCCGGGCCTACCGGCGGGCGCGCGTGGAGGCGATGCCCGAAGTGGCGGACGCCGAGCAAAGAGCGGCCCTCCGCCGGCAGCGACCGCGGCTGACGGCGCTGCTGGCGGAGGTCGCCGCTGCCGGCTCGCAGCCGCCCTCACCGGCGCTCCCAGACGAAGACCTCGTCAACGGGCTTGCCCAGTACCTCGATCTCGACCCGATCGAGCGCCAGAAACTGCTCGAGCGAAACGACCCGCTGTCGCGATCCCAGGCGCTGATCGACCTGCTGGAGGCGAGGGTGACGCCGGCGCGGTGAGGCCTGGCGCGTGCATCCGCGCCGGCGCGCGTGCTCTCGCGACGGGCGGCTCATTCGCAGGCTTTCACGCGTCACCCGGTCAGCAAGAGGAGCGAGCGAACATGAAGCACCCGTTGTCGGGGCTGGCCGTCCTGGCCCTGTGCGCCGACACGGGTCGCATGTGCCGAAGAGGCGATTTCGGGAATCACCGGCTTGGGTGCATACTGCGCCATCGTCGAGGCCGTTTCCACAGGAGTAGAGACCATGAGTCTTCGCTTCGGCAAATGCGTGATGGCGCCGGTGTTCGGGGTACTACTGGGTGCGACGCCGCTGTGGGCGCAGTTTCAGGCGCCGCCGGCTCCGTGGCGAGGGGCGGGGGCGGTGCCGTGCGTGGGGTCTGACGGCGGCGTCTATCAATGCCCTCCGGCTCCTCGAGTGGTCGCGATCCGCGCCGGCCGTCTGTTCGACAGCCAGAGCGGTCAGATGCTGACGAAACAGGTGGTGCTCCTTTCGGGCGAGCGAATCACCGACGTCGGACCGGAGGCTCAGCTCAAGATCCCGGCTGGATCTCAGGTGATTGACCTCAGCGCGGCGACGGTGCTGCCAGGCCTGATAGACGCGCATTCGCACATGTTCAACACCCGCAGGCCGAAGGTGACGACGGAAAGCTCCATGCTGATCGCCGTGCAGAACCTGCAAGCCGACCTGCGTGCGGGTTTCACGGCAGCCCGTGACATGAGCTCTCACGGCAACGGATACGCCGACGTCGAGATCCGCGACGCCATCAACCAGGGGCGTCTGGACGGCCCCCGGTATCAGGTGTCGACGCTGGGCATCGTGTGGGGGCGTGAAGCTCCAGACCCCGCCGTTCCGCAGAACCCGTTAGCCAGCACCGTGGTGCGGTCCGTTGAGGAAGCGCGTGCAGCCGTGCGCGAGCAGATTGCGCGCGGTACCGATTGGATCAAGCTGTTCCCCACAGGGGGCTACTCCTTCACACCCACGGGCCAGGCCCAATACGCGGTCACCTATCCGCTGCCCGTCCTGCAGGCGCTGATTGAGGAAACCCATCGACTCGGCAAGAAGGCGGCGTGCCACGTTCTTGGGGGCGAGGGGCTGCAAAATGCCATCATCGCCGGCTGCGACACCATCGAGCACGGGTTTGGCCTGAGCCAGGAACAAATCAACATGATGGCCGCAAAGGGGTTGTATTACGATCCGACCTTCGTCCGTTATCTCGAGCCGTACATGGACGATAACGATGCCAAGAACACCGGGGGCAAGTATCGGATGATTCCCATCTTCGAGAAGGCCGTGTCGATGGCCGCCGCCACGAAGGGCATCAAGATCATGATGGGCAGCGGAGTCGACGGCGCGACCTACCCGCACGGCACCCAGGCGCTCGACTTCGAGGCGCTCGTGAAGCGCGCGGGCCTGACCCCGGCGCGGGCCATTCAAGGTGGAACCTCGGTCAACGCAGAAGTGCTCGGATGGCAGGATCGGATCGGCTCAATCGCCAAGGGCAAGTACGCCGACCTCGTCGCCGTCTCCGGCGATCCGCTGGCCGACATCACGGAGCTGCAGCGCATCGCGTTTGTGATGAAAGGCGGAAAGGTCGTCAGGGACGACTTGTCGCGAAGCGGCCGGGCGAGGTGAGGAGGAGCGATGAGCAGGAGAACCATCGGAGCGTCGGTCCTGGTCGTCACCGGCGCGCTCGCCGCAGCGGCGGCGCTTTCTGGAGACGCGGTTGCCCAGGGCCCGGCGCCGCGGCCCCTCGTCGGACAGGCGCAATACGAGCGGTGGCAGGTGGAGCTCTCCAACTGGGGACGCTGGGGCCCGGACGACGAGATGGGAACCCTCAACCTGATTACGCCGGCCAGGCGCCGGGCGGCGATGGCGCTCGTGAAGGAGGGAGTGCCGGTATCACTGTCGGCGAATGCCTTTACCGAAAAAGCCCTCGACGTCCCGTGCCCGGCCGAATGGGCCCTGACCTCCGCTTCGGACACAGGCGCCACCGATCGGGTGGCGTTTCCCTGCATCCACGGCGCGGCCTCAACTCACATTGATTCTCTCGCTCACACGTTCTTCCGCGGCAAGATGTGGAATGGCTACGACACATCGGCGCTGGTCACCAAGGAAAGAGGCGCCATCAAGAACTCCGTTCTCCCCATGAAGAACGGGATCGTCACCCGCGCGGTGTTGTACGACATCGCGAGGCTCAAGGGTGTGCCGTATCTCGCGCCGGGCGATCGCATCTTCGCCGAGGACCTCGAGGCTTGGGAAAAGAAGGCGGGTGTCAGGGTGGCGCCAGGGGACGCGCTGGTGCTGCGCTGGGGCCGCTATGGACGGCGATCCACACTCGGTCCGGACGACGGCGCGGCCGGGCTCGATAATTCGGTCCTTCCGTGGCTGAAACGGCGCGACATCGCGTTGCTGGTCTGGGAAACGGCCGGGTATACGCCGCAGCCCGCGGGCGATCTGCCCAGAAACGCGGTCCATAATTTCATTCAGGCGATCCTCGGTATCCACGTTCTCGACCGCGCTGATCTGGAAGCGTTGAGCGAAGCGACTGCATCCCGCAATCGCTGGGAGTTCATGTTGACGGTCACCCCGTTGGCGCTCACCAATGCCACGGGTTCACCGGTCAATCCCATTGCGATGTTCTGAGAGAATCGTAGGGCGGCTCGATATTCCGGAGCGAAGCGGGCTTGGGAAAAGGAGTTGGCGATGAGCAGACTGATTTCTGGCCTCTGCATGATGTGGATGCTGGCGGCGGGGACGGCGTGGGCACAGGCATTCCCGGCCAATGAAGCGGGCGTGACGATGGGCCATTGGCATCTCAACACGCGCGATGTCGAAGCCAACAGGAAGATCTTTGTTGGCATGGGCGGCATCGCGATGAAGGCGGGCAATTTCGAAGTCGTGAGGTTTCCCGGCGTCGTCGTCTACCTGCATCAGAACCAGGCACCGCCGCCGACCGGGGGCACTGTGGGCAGTGTGGTGAACCATGTGGGATTCATCGTGCAGAACGTCCGGACGTCAGTCGCCAACTGGAAGGCCGCGGGCGTGCCGGTCCTGCCCGGCAACGAGGGCAGGATGGATCAGGCCTTCGTCGTGACGCCGGACCAGCTGAGGATCGAGATTCTGGAAGACAAGAACCAGAAGTTCCCGATCCAGCATCACCACGTCCATTTCTTCGTGGCGGAAGGCCAGATACCTGAGATCCAGGCCTGGTATACGAAGCTGTTCGGTGCGAAGCCCGGGAAGCGCGGGGCGAACCAGGCCGCCGACATCCCCGGCGTGAACCTCACATTCTCCAAGACCGAGATGCCGGCGCCCACCAACAAAGGGCGCGTGCTCGACCACATCGGCTTCGACGTCAAGAACCTGGAAGCCTTCTGCAAGAAGCTCGAAGCGGCCGGCGTCAAACTGGACCGGCCCTACACGAAGAATCCGCAGACCGGTGGCGCGCTCGCGTTTATCTACGATCCGTGGGGCACCTACATCGAGCTGAACGAGCGCCCCAACCCGCTCTAACGTGCCGAAAGGCCGGCCCTGCGCCCAGGGCGCATGACCGTGGGATGTTCTGTTCAACGAGGGAGACCGGCGATGCTCGGCAGGATGAAGGGGATGCTTCTGCTCGGGGGGATTCTTCTCCTGCCGGTGACCTCCGCGGTCTCGGAACAAGGCGCGTCGGGTCAAGGCTCAGGCTCCAGGCGTGAAGCCGGGGGCGGCCTTCCCCAAGACGTCCATCAGGACTCCCGCAGCCGGCTTCCTCCGATCACACTGGAGGAGCTGAACGAGCAGGGCCGGAACGATTACGCCGCCGCCGGCGCGAGCTCGCCGACCGGTCGACCGGAAGGCGCGGCCGCGATCCGGCTTCACCGCTCAGGCGTCGATGTCCGGTGGGACTCCGCCATCGGACGCCGGCTCACCGAATTGGCCATCATCACGACGGCCCGCGAGCTGGACCAGCCGTACGAGTGGTCGCTTCATGAAATGGAAGCGCTGTCGGTCGGGCTGGAGCCGGCGATTGTCGACCTCGTCCGGCATCGGAAGCCCCTCGCCGGAGTCGGCGAGCGGGAAGCGGCCATCATCCAGCTCGGACGCGAGCTTGGCAGGCACAAGGTGACTGCCGCGACTTACGCGCGCGCGTTCGCGCTTTTCGGGAAGACGAATCTCGTCGATATCGTCGACTTGATGGCTCAGTACGCCGGCGTCGCAGCGAATCTGACCGCGGCCAACCAGTGGATGCCCCCCCAGATGGCGCAGTTTCTGCCGCTGCCGTTTACGCTTCCCACCGATTTTCTGCCGGATTCGAGAAGCCGCATTCCCACGGTCAACCCGGATCGGCCTCCCGCTCGACCCCCGACGCAGACGATGCCCGGCGGCCTTTACCGGCGCACGCTTGCGCCGCCCCCGACCGGTCCGGCATCGATGGGGCGCTTCGCCGCAGGCCTCACGTCGCTGGAGTCCAGTCAGGGACGGGCGCTGATGGCGCTGGCGGTCCTCATCACGGCCCGCGAACACGATCAGCAGTACGAGTGGACCGTCAACGAGTCCCGCGCGCGCGCCGCCGGCCTGGCCCCCGCGGTGATCGACATCGTCCGCCTTCGCAAGCCGCTGACGGGAATCGGCGAAAAAGAGGCGATCCTGATCCAGTTCGGCCGCGAGCTGTTTGGGAAGCACGTGGTCACCACGGAAACGTACGCGCGGGCGAAGCAGGTGTTCGGTCAGCGGGACCTGTCGGACTTCGTCGTCGGCCTGATGGCGCCGCACGCGAGGGAAGCGACCTTGTTGACCGCCTTCGATCAACACCTGCCCGCAGGCCAGCAGCCACAGCTGCCGATGCCCTGACGCGTCCGGCGCCTGCCTGGATGAGCGCTTGTTCAGCGGCCGCGTCATGGTCCACGCATCGGAGGCAGGAGCCCGCACGGTGAGCATCTTTCATGGAGGACTCGGACGCGTATGCACCTCGAGAACGCAACGGCACTGATCACGGGTGGGACGAGCGGCATCGGCCTCGCCGTCGCGAAGACCCTGGCGAGCGCGGGAGCGCGCGTGGCGGTCACCGGGCGTGACGAGCGTCGACTGGCCGAGGCGGCGCGGGCTGCCGGCGCCCACCCGATACGGGCCGATGTCACGAGCGAAGCGGACGTGGAGCGGACGTATCGCGAGGTCTTCAACGCGTTCGGTCATCTCGACATCCTGGTGAACAACGCGGGGTTCGGTGTGTTCAAGGGCCTCGTCGACATGGACCGCGCGAGCTTCGATGCGGTGTTTGCGACCAACGTCACGGGCGCCATGCTGATGGCCCGCGAAGCGGCCAGACACTTCATCGAGAGGAATCGGGGCAACATCGTCAATATCGCCTCGACCGCCGCCTTGCGGGGTGCCGCAGGTGGCAGCGCGTACTACGCGAGCAAGTTTGCGCTCCGCGGGATGACCGAATGCTGGCGCGCGGAGCTGCGGCCGCACAACGTCCGCGTGTTCCTGATCAATCCCAGCGAAGTGCTGACCAGTTTTTCAGCCACGGCAGGGTTGACCCAGGACGAGAACCCGACGAAGCTCCGAGGTGAAGACATCGCGCACGCCGTGAAGGCGGCGCTCGAGATGGACGATCGCGGCTTCACACCCGAGCTGACCGTGTTCGCGACCAACCCCAGGGGATAAAGCGGTGATACTGGAGCGCAGGAGGCACCATGACCCGTCGGTTCTCGACCGTGTCGCGCCGTAAGTTTCTGCAGGCAGGCGCCGTGTCGACGGCCGGCGCCGCGCTCGTGGGCGCCGGGCATGCGACGGCGTTCAGCCCAGGACAGATCGGCGGGCGTCCGGATCGCCGCGTGGCGTCGGTGAAGGCGCTCGTCTTCGACGTGTTCGGCACGGTCGTCGACTGGCGCACGTCGGTGGCGCGCGAGGTCGAGGAGGTGGCGAAGCGGAAGGGCCTGACGGTGAACGGCGAGAAGTTCGCCGACGCCTGGCGCGCCGAGTACCGTCCGAGCATGGACCGGGTCCGGAGCGGCGAACGGCCCTGGACCAAGCTCGACACCCTGCATCGGATGGTGCTCGACAAGATCCTGATCGACTTCCGTATTGCGGGGCTTTCGGAAGAGGAAATCGACAGCCTCAACCGCGCCTGGCATCGGTTGCGGCCGTGGCCGGACGCGGTCAGCGGACTCACCCGCCTGAAGGGCGCGTTCACCATCGCGCCGCTCTCGAATGGCAACATGTCCCTGATGACCGACATGGCGAAGCATGCGGGGCTGCCGTGGGACTGCATTCTGGGAGCCGAACTCGTCCGTCGCTACAAGCCCGACCGCGAGGTGTATCAGTCCGCGGCGGACTTTCTCGACCTCAAGCCTGCCGACGTGATGATGGTGGCGGCGCACCTGGGCGATCTGCGCGCCGCGAAGGCCGTGGGGTTGAGCACAGCGTTCGTCGCCAGGCCGCTCGAATACGGGCCGAATGGAAAACCCGATCTGAAGCCCGATTCGTCGGTCGACCTGACGGCGGGAGACTTCAACGATCTTGCCGGGCAGCTCGGCGTCTAGGAGTCCGTCCGAGTAATCGCCGTGATAGTCACGTTCCCTCTGGCTGCGCGCCCACAATGTCTGTCGCCGCTCTCGGCGATGG
>Ga0155956_1172_pt4 | contig 16949 bp, 11 predicted proteins | sample RifCSPlowO2_02_FD_107610 | JGI IMG/M metagenome (GOLD analysis project Ga0155956, IMG submission 107610) | Betaproteobacteria bacterium RIFCSPLOWO2_02_FULL_62_17 | reverse complement strand
GCGCCGGCGCGAAGGGCAGCAGCCTCAGTCCGGCCGCAAGGCACGCCTCGATAAGCCTGTCCGCGTCCACGCGAAAGTCTTCGCGGCGCAAGCCCGCCTTGATCGCGATCTCCCAGAAGCTGACCGCGGACACGAAGCATTCAGCACCGCGAGCCTCCATCAGCTCGCGCGCTCCTCGCCCTAGCCGGGGCGAGCCATCCAGCATCCAGAGCATGACGTGGGTGTCGAGCAGCAGCCTCATTTCGTGCGGCGGCCCTCGAACAGCGCAAGAACTCTCGCCGGCAAGGGCGCGTCGAAATCGTCGGGATAGCGGATTTTGCCTTTCAGCACGCCGAACTTGAGCTTGCGGGCGCCTTCCAGCGGCACCAGGCGTGCGCGCGGCACCCCGTTCTTGGCGATTATCACCTCGTTGCCCGCGGCCACTTCCTCGACCAGGCGGGAAAGGTGGGTTTTCGCTTCGTGAATGTTGATCGTGTCCATGGATGGCGCTCCCAGTTGGAGCTTAGTTTACTTGAACCCACTAAGATTAACAAGCGGCCGTGCGCAGCCGCTGCGCCGAAAATAGTCAAGGAACAACGGTGTGCGGGCGAGCTGCTGTTACCATATATGGTAATATGGCCACCCTTAAAAGCCAAGGAGGCGGTCATGTTTAAGACCACCTTGTATCTCGACGCACAAACGCGTCAGGCGCTGCGCTCGCTCGCCCTGCATGAGGGTCGTACGCAAACATCGGTGTTGCGCGAAGCGGTCGCCCGCTATGCCCAATCAGCCGGCGCCGCCGCTCTTGACGGAAAACTTCCCCCGGGAATGGGCGCTTATCGCAGTGGCAATCCGTCACTGGCTGCAAACACACGGGCAACCCTACGCCGGGCGGCGGCCGCGCGCGGGTTGCGACGTAGTGCCTGATGGCTTCTGCAGTCACCCCGGGCACTTTGATAGTCGATACCAGCGGCGTGGTCGCGCTTTATGACGCCAGTGCGAAGGCGCATAAGGGAGCGCTTGTCTGCGTTCGCAACGCCGCGTTGCGCCTGATCCCCTCCGCCATCCTGGCCGAGATCGATTACATGCTGGCGGCGCGCCTGGCGCCCCAGGCGGCGCGGGACTTTCTGTCCGCGGTCGAATCCGGTTTTTTCATGGTGGAGCCATTTACGCGAGAGGATGCGGGCTATTGCGGCGCGTTGATGGACCGCTACCAAAGTCTTAAGCTGGGCTTGGCGGATACGGCGGTGATGGCCGTTGCCGAACGGCATCACACCCCCGATGTATTGAGCCTGGACAACCGGCACTTCGGCGTGGTGAAGCCGGCCGCATTTGCCGCCTTCAAGCTATGGCCGCCGGCGCCCGTGGCAAGGAATAGACCACCCAAATAGTCTATTTCCCGGGTGCCGGGCTCCCGGCCTTCTGCTCGATGCAACCCAGGTGTTTCAAAACACCAGCCAGACGGCGCGCATCGGTCTCCCAGTATTTCGCGAACTCGGGTGCATCGAGATAAGCGACCGGTGTCTGGATTTTCTCCATGGTTGCCTTGAAGTCGGCGTCCTGCACCGCGCGGCGCACTGCATCGCGCAGCGTGTTGACGATGGGCGTTGGCGTCCCGGCAGCGACGAACACTGCCGACCAGATGAAATACTCAACCTCCATGCCCAGTTGCTTGAAGGTGGGCACGTCCGGCAACGATGCCAGCCGTGAGCTGCCCCAGCTCGCCAACGGACGCAGCCTGCCGCCGCGAACCTGCCCTATCAGCGCCGAGGGGCCGCCGGCGGTCATATCCACCTGCGATCCCAGCAGGGCGGTGACTGCCGGCCCGCCGCCCGAGTAGGGGATGTGGTAGAGCTTGATCCCCGCTGCGGCCTCGAACATCGCTATCGGCATGTGCAGCGCGCCATAAATGCCCGACGACGAAAACGAAAGTTTCTCGGGTGCCTTGCGTGCCGCCTCGACCAGATCGCGCACACTTCGATAGGGGCTTTCGCTGCGCACCGCGAGCACCGTGGGATCGGCCGAAATGAGCGCTATCGGCGAAAATTGATTGAGATCGTAAGGAGCGGCGCGCTTGCAGGCGCGCTCCGCCTCCGGAATGACCGAAATGCTCGATAAGGCCATCAGGACGGTATAGCCATCGGCCGCACCCTTGCCCACCTGCGCGTTGCCAACCGCACCGCCCGCGCCTGGACGATTCACCACCAATACCGGTTGCCGGAGAATTTTTTCCATTGCCATGGCAGTGGGCCGACCGGTGAGATCGGCGACGCCGCCAGGCGGAAACGGCACGATCATGTTGATGGGCTTGGTCGGATAATCCTGAGCATTCGCGGACGACATAACGGCAAACAGTGCAAGACAGCAAGAACTCCAGCGCGCGATATTTCGCATGACACCTCCCCTGGCAAAACTCTGTTAAATCTCCCTAATTGCGGCGATATTGGCTTCGTGCGAGGCACATTACCAGGATAATTTTCCCGTGTTGAACACGCTTTACCGGGAAACGCAGCGCGCAACATTACCCATCGGAACCGATAGGCACGCCGGAACTCCTTTTCGCGGAATGACGGTGATGTTTGCTAACATAGCCGGCCGACACAGTCTGTCTATTGGGGAATAACACATGGCCATCAGCGAAAAAATCAGGAACCTTATCAACAACGCCTGGGTGGACGGCTATCCATGCCTGGTTGCAACCACCGGGCCTTCCGGCCCGACCATCTCGGTCAAGGGCAGCCTGCTGGTGTATGACGACGAGCATCTCGCCTATTGGGAGCGCACCAAGAAAGGCGCCCTGGAAAACCTCGGGCACGACAAGCGCGTCGCGGTCATGTACGCCAACTTCAAGGCGCAGCACGACGGCGTGCTGGACTCCGGCTTCCTGCGCTTATGGGGCACTGCCGAACTGCACGAAACCGGGCCGATGCGCGAAGCGATCTTCCAAAAGCTGACCAAGCGCGAACAGGAACACCAGGGCGCCGATAAAGGCATCGGCGTGCTGATCAAGATTGAACGGGCCTCGGATCTGCGCGGCAATCCGCTGGGCTGATTTACAACCGGAGCACGCCGGTTTCGCCCGGCAGAAATCCTCCGCCATCTGCGGCGCGGATTACTGCGGCTTGAGGCCCAAAAGCCTGGCAAGCTTCTGGAATTCTTCCTGTTCGGCCCTGATGAATTTCTCGAACTCCTCCGCTGAAGCACCCGCGGGGTGATCGGTCGCCAGACCCTGTGATGTGATGAATTTGGCATTGAACTGCGGCTCGGCCATCAATTGTGAAATCTCGCCGTTGAGTCGCCGCACAATGTCCCGCGGCAAGCCGGCCGGCGCAAACCAGCCCCACCAGGTTTTGAAATCAAAGCCCACGCCCGCTTCGCGAAGCGAGGGCACCTCGGGAAGCAGATTGGAGCGGCGCGGCGAAATCGCCAGCGCCTTCATCTTGCCCGCCTGCACCATCTTGGCGCCCGGCCCCGCCGCGAAGCTTACGATATTGACGTCGCCCGCCATCGATGCCTGCAGGCTCTGGCTGGCGCTCTTGTAGGGGATCGGATAGAACTCAATACCGAGCTCCGCCTTGGTCCACCCCACAAAAAGGCTCGCCAGGTTGATGCCGCCAAATGTCCCGACGGTAATCGAGCCGGGTTTGGCCTTGGCCGCGGCAAACACTTCTTTCATGGTGTTGCCGGGTGTTGACGCGTTGGCAAGCATCAACTGCTGCAGGGTGCCGGTGTGCACTATCGCCGTAAACTTGGTGAGATCGTAAGTCGGCTCCTTGCGCAAAACCGGATTGACCTGGATGACGCCCGCACTGGTGGCGCACAGCGTATGACCGTCGGGCGCGGCTTTCATGCAGGCCTCGGCGCCGATGAGGCCGTCGGCGCCCTCGCGATTCTCGATGACAAAGGGCTGCCCCATCTTCTGGGAGAGTGCCTGGGCGAACCCGCGCGGCGGCACATCGCCCGGCCCGCCCGGCGGATGCGGGACGATTACCCGCACGGTTTTCGTGGGATAGACCTGCGATAAAACCGTGGCCGGTGCCACCGCGATCGCCCCGATAGCGACCATGCTGCTGATGAGAGATGCGAAATTTTTCATGGCTCCTTCCTGCTGATAAGCAACGCACTACCGAAACCGCGCACCGCCTGTGCGCCCTCGACCTGCCCATCTCTATCATAATCCCTGCCCGCAAGATGCTATAAAGCCGGTTCGCAATCGGTGCAAGAAACATGACAAATCTGAGGGACCTCCCGGCGCGGGACGCAGACGCCATCGTCGTGCGCGGCGCGCGCCAGAACAATCTCAAGAATCTGACCCTGACGCTGCCCACCGGCGAACTGATCGTGGTCACCGGCGTGTCCGGATCGGGCAAGAGCTCGCTGGTATTCGACACCCTCTACGCCGAGGGGCAAAGACGTTACGTCGAAACTTTCAGTCCCTACGCGCGCCAGTTTCTCGATCGCATGGACAAGCCCCAGGTCGATGCCATCGAGGGGATTCCACCGGCCATCGCCATCGACCAGACCAATCCGGTGCGCACCTCGCGTTCCACCGTGGGCACGATGACCGAGCTGAACGATCATCTGAAACTGCTGTATGCGCGCGCCGCGCGCCTTTATTGCCGCGATTGCGGCCAGGCGGTGACGCGGGATACGCCGGATACCATCCACGCGCGCATGCAGGCGCTTGCCTCCGCGGACGGCGACCCGCGCCTGGTCATCACCTTCCCGGTGCCGGTGCCGAAGAATTTCAAGGAAGAGGAGATTCTCGCGGCGCTCGAAGCCCAGGGCTACCAGCGCATCCACGCGCGCACCCGGGACGAGCTGGAAGTGGTGCAGGATCGCATCCGCATGTCCACGGCTGAGCGCGTGCGCGTGATCGAAGCGATCGAGGCGGCGCTCAAGGTCGGGCAGGGCAAGGTCAATGTGCACGTCGCAAAAGACGCCGTGGCGGCGCCGCGGCCCGCCGCCAACGCGCCTGCGGCGGTGTGGCGCTTCTCCTCCGACCTGCATTGCGCCGACTGCAATATTCACTACACCGATCCGGTGCCCAGTCTCTTCTCGTTCAACTCGCCGTTGGGCGCCTGCGATACCTGCCGCGGCTTTGGCCGCGTCATCGGCATCGACTACGGACTTATCGTTCCCGATGAGTCGAAAACCCTTGCCGAGGGCGCCATCCGCCCCTGGCAAACCCCTTCCTTCCATGAATGCCAGGACGACATCGCGAAATACGCGAAGCAGCGCGGTATTCCGCTGGATGTACCGTTTCGCGAGCTCACGCCGGCGCAGCGCAACTGGGTGTTCGAGGGCGAACCCGAATGGGTGAACTGGCGCAAGTCCTGGCCTGGCGTGTGGTACGGCGTGGCGCGCTTTTTCAAATGGCTGGAGAGCAAGGCCTACAAGATGCACGTGCGCGTGCTGCTCTCAAAATACCGCGCCTATACGCCATGCGGCGAATGCGGCGGCGCGCGCCTGAAGACCGCTGCGCTGTTGTGGCGCGTGGGCTCACGCGAGGATGCCAGGGATACCCTTGCCCCTGCCGGGGCCAGGCCCGACGCGGGCAGCTACCGGCGCTTCCGGCCCCTGGGCGTTAATTTCAGCGACACGGTGTTGCAGGACCTGCCGGGATTGAACCTGCACGATTTGATGCTGCTGCCGATCGAACGCTGCCGCCGCCTCATCGACGGCCTGCATCTGCCCGCGCCGATGGACGAGGCCACCGATCTGCTGCTCGCCGAGCTGCGCGCGCGGCTGCGCTATCTCGAAGAAGTCGGCGTTGCTTACCTCACGCTCGATCGCCAGTCGCGCACGCTCTCGGGCGGCGAAGTGCAGCGCATCAATCTCACCACGGCGCTGGGAACCTCGCTGGTCAACACGCTGTTCGTGCTGGATGAGCCCTCCATCGGCCTGCACCCGCGCGACATGGGGCGCGTCATCGGCGTGATGCAGCGCCTGCGCGATGCCGGCAACTCGCTGCTGGTGGTGGAACACGATCCGCAGATCATGTTCGCCGCCGACCGCATTCTCGACATGGGCCCGGGGCCGGGCGAGAAAGGCGGCGAGGTGGTGTTCTTCGGCACGCCCGACGAGTTGAAAGCGAGCAATACACTTACCGCGGCCTACCTCTCGGGACGCAAGCGCGCCGATGCCGGCGTCGCGGGCATCCCCCCGGCGCCTGGCGGACCCAAGCTTTCCCTTCTGGGCGTCACCGAACACAACCTGAAGGACCTTGACATCGGCATTCCCCTGCAGCGCCTGGTGTGCATCACCGGCGTCTCCGGCTCGGGAAAATCCACCCTGGTGCAGGACGTGCTGCACGCGGCATTGCGCCGCGCAAAAGGCAAACCCACTGAAACGCCGGGCGCGTATCGGGAACTGCGCGGACACGAACTGATCGGGGACGTGGTGATGGTCGATCAGACACCCATCGGCCGCACCGCGCGCTCCAACCCCGCGAGTTACGTCGGCGCCTGGGACGCGATCCGCGACCTTTACGCCAGGTCCGCGCTGGCGAAGGAGCGCAAGTACACCGCCGGCACCTTCAGTTTTAACTCGGGCAGCGGACGCTGCCCCGGCTGTACCGGCAGCGGTTTCGAGCACGTGGAAATGCAGTTTCTCTCGGATGTCTACCTGCGTTGCCCGGACTGCAACGGCCGGCGTTTTCGCGATGAAATCCTGGAGGTCGAATTGCGCGGCAAATCGATCGCCGATGTGCTCGATCTGACCATATCCGAAGCGCTGCAGTTTTTCGCGGCGGACGCGGAAGTGCAGCGCGTGCTCGCGCCGCTGGCCGAAGTGGGGCTGGATTACCTGCGTATCGGCCAGCCGGTGCCGACGCTGTCAGGAGGCGAGGCGCAGCGATTGAAGCTCGCGGCGCACCTCGCGGAATCGGCCGCCGCGCCGGCATCAAAAAAACTCAAGCTTGCGGGCGGCGCCGCTCGCCAGCCCGGCAAAGCAGCGCCCGGCGGCAAATTGTTTCTTTTCGACGAACCCACCACCGGCCTGCATTTCGAGGACATTGCCAAACTGCTTCGCGCTTTTCGCCGCCTGATCGCCGCCGGCCATTCGCTGGTCGTCATCGAACACAACCTGGATGTCATCCGCGCCTCGGACTGGATCATCGACCTGGGCCCCGAAGGCGGCGACGCGGGCGGCGAACTGGTGTGCAGCGGCACCCCCGAACAGGTGTCCCGGCACGCGGGCTCGCATACCGGTCGGGCACTGTGCGAATATCAGAACTCCTTCTCACGCCCGGGCGCCGGCGCGGCCCAGGATGCCGCGCCGCAGGAATCGTCTCGAGAAGGACGGTCGCTGCAAGCGGCATTGCGCGGATCCACATCGATCACCGTGCACCACGCGCGCGAGCACAACTTGAAAAATATCGACGTCGCGATTCCGCGCAATCAATTCACCGTGATCACCGGCGTCTCCGGATCGGGGAAGTCCACGCTGGCCTTCGACATCCTGTTCGCCGAGGGGCAGCGGCGTTACCTCGAATCGCTCAACGCCTATGCGCGCCAGTTCGTGCAGCCCGCCACCCGGCCCGATGTCGACGCCATCTACGGCATTCCGCCCACGGTGGCGATCGAGCAGCGCACCAGCCGCGGCGGCCGGAAAAGCACGGTGGCCACGCTCACCGAGATCTATCACTTCCTGCGCCTCCTGTACGTTAAGCTGGGCACGCAATACTGCCCCGCCTGCAAGGTGCCGATCGAACCGCAGAGCGCCGATGCCATTGCCGCGCGGCTGCTGCGCGACTACAAGGGCGTGCGCATCGGACTGCTGGCGCCGCTGATCGTCAATCGCAAGGGTTTTTATACGGATCTCGCCAAGTGGGCGCACGGCAAGGGTTACACCGCCCTGCGCGTCGATGGAGATTTCGTCCCCACCGGGCACTGGCCGCGCCTGGACCGCTTTCGCGAGCACAGCATCGAGCTGCCGGTGGCGGACCTGAGGGTCCACCCCGCGCAGGAAAAGGCGCTACGCGCGGCGCTTGCCACGGCACTCGAATTCGGCAAGGGCGTGGTGCTGGTGCTCGCGCCGCTGGATCGGCTTGCAACTGCCTATGACAACGCGCGTGCCGGCGGCAAGACCGCGTTCGTGGAGGTCGAACTGCAGCAACGATTCTTCTCCACCAGGCGCGCCTGCCCTTGCTGCGCGCGCAGCTTCGCCGCGCTCGACCCGCGCCTGTTTTCGTTCAACTCGCGCCATGGCTGGTGCCCCGCGTGCTACGGCACCGGCCTGGCCCTGTCGGGATTTGACGAAGAGCAAAGCGGCGAGGAGGTCTGGTGGAACGCCTGGTTCGAGGGCGTTGCCGAACCCTGCGGCCAATGCCATGGCGCGCGGCTCAACGACGAAGCGCTCGCCGTTCGCTACCTTGAACGCTCCATCTCCGAGCTTGCGGCGCTGCCGATCGACAAGCTGGGCGTGGTTTTCCGGGACCTGCGCCTTGCCGGGCGCGACGCCGAGATCGCGCGCGACATTCTCGCCGAACTGCGGTCGCGGTTAGCGTTTCTTGCCGAAGTGGGACTGGGTTACCTGGCGCTGGACCGCGCCGCGCCCACGCTCTCCGGGGGGGAGGCACAGCGCATCCGTCTGGCCGCGCAACTGGGTTCCAACCTGCGCGGGGTGTGCTACGTGCTCGACGAACCGACCATAGGCCTGCACCCGCGCGACAACCGCATCCTGCTCGACACCCTGCAAAAACTGCAGAGGAAAGGCAATACGCTGGTGGTGGTGGAACACGACGAGGACACCATCCGCCGCGCGGCGCAGGTCCTCGATCTCGGACCCGGCGCCGGTAAGCAGGGCGGCCGGGTGATTGCGCTGGGCACCGCAGCGGAACTGATGCGCAATCCGGACTCGGTTACCGGACGCTATCTTGCGCAACCCACGCGCCATCCTTCACAAGCGCGCCACCCGGTGCTGCGCGCCACGCCGTCGCTGGCCATTCGCGGCGCGAACCTGCACAACCTTAAGCACATAGATGTGCGCGTGCCGCTGGGCCGGCTTACCGTGATCACCGGGGTTTCCGGCTCGGGAAAATCGACGCTGGCGCGCGACGTGCTGCATGCCAACGCGGCGCGCAGCGTGGCGGCATCGCTGCGCCGCGCCAGGCGCGCCGCCGGCAGCGACGCCTTCGGCGGCTGCCGCGAGATCAGCAATCTCGGCCTGCTCGGCCGCGTGCTGGAGGTCGACCAGACCCCCATCGGCAAGACGCCGCGCTCGTGCCCGGCGACCTACGTCGGCTTCTGGGACGCGGTGCGCCGCCTGTACGCCGAATCCAACGAGGCGCGCATGCGCGGCTGGAGCGCATCCCGATTTACCTTCAACAGCGCGGGCGGGCGCTGCGAAGCCTGCGAGGGACAGGGAGTGCGCCGCATCGAAATGAGTTTCCTGCCCGATGTGAAGGTGCTGTGCGACAGTTGCCGCGGCGCGCGCTTCAACCCCGAGACCCTCTCGGTGCACTGGAAGGGACAATCCATCGGTGCGGTGCTGGCAATGAGCGTGGACGAGGCGGTGGAGTTTTTCGCCGCGCACGCCTCCATACACCACGCGCTGCGCCTGTTGCAGGACGTCGGACTGGGTTATCTGACGCTCGGCCAGCAAAGCCCGACTCTTTCCGGCGGCGAGGCGCAGCGCATCAAGCTCGTCACCGAATTGTCGAAAGTGAGGATCGACGCACCGGGCAACGCCGCATCGCGGCCCGGCCGCGGCGGCGCGCAAGCCTCCACCCTCTACGTTCTCGATGAACCCACCGTCGGCCTGCACATGGCCGATGTGGAAAAACTCACGCGCGTGCTGCACCGGCTGGTCGACGCCGGCAACACGGTAGTGGTAATCGAGCATAATCTGGATGTGATGGCCGAAGCCGACTGGATCGTCGATCTGGGCCCGGAAGGCGGCGATGCCGGCGGCAGGGTCGTGGTCCAGGGAGACCCCGCGAGCATTTCGAAAGCCGCCGCGCGCTCGCACACCGGGCAGGTGCTGGCGGAATTTCTTCGGGGACGGACGGACTGATCCGCATGCAACTCGACTTGCTTCGAATCGCCAGGCCGCTGATCGTTCCGGCGGCCATCATCATCGGCACGGCCTTGACGCTCGCAGCCGTGCCGGCACTGCCGCGGTCCCTTGCCACCATTTTCCCGGCACTGCCGTGGCTGGCGCTCGTCACCGGAACCGGCTTGAGCGTGCTGTTCAATCGCGGCCGGGCCTTCATCGCGTTTGTTTCGTTGCTGGCGGCTTACGCCGGAATCGAGTTTTCCGCGTCCCTGGGTCCGCAAGGTTTTCCCGAGCGCGCCGTGTACACCGCGATCACGCTGCTGGTGCCGGCCAATATCCTGTTCGCGCTCGTATACGCGGAGCGCGGCGTCTACCAGCACCGCAATTACCGTTGGTGGCTGATTGCCGCGGCCGAGATAGTGGTGGTGGCCTGGGTCGCGAGCGCCGGGCGCAATCCGCTCTCGGGGACCGTCTGGCAAAGCCTGCTCGAGCACTGGCTGCTCAGCTCGCCGCCGATTCCTCTGGCAGGAAGAATTCTGATTGCCGCGGCCTTTGTCGCCGCGGTGTGGCGCGCCTGGCCGGTGCCGCCGGCCAATACGCCGCGCCCGCTGGACGTCGGCATGGCGTCGCTGGTGGCCTCATTCTTCATCGCCTGCGAATGGTACGGCACGCCCGGGGCATTCAGCGCCTTCATCACGACCTCGGGGATTCTGTTGCTGGTGGCACTGACCCAGGAATCGCATCGCCTTGCCTTCTATGACGAACTCACCAGCCTGCCCGGCCGCCGCGCGCTGGAGGAGCGGCTGCCGGGGCTGGGACCGGTATGCGCCATGGCGATGATCGACGTGGACCACTTCAAGAAGTTCAACGATACCCACGGCCACGCCATCGGCGACCAGGTGCTGAAGCTGGTGGCCGCGCGCCTCGCGCTGGTGACGGGCGGCGGCATTGCCTACCGCTACGGCGGGGAGGAGTTCGCCGTGCTGTTCCCGGGCCGATCGCTCGACGATGCGCTGCGCGCGCTGGAGGAACTGCGCGCGTCCATCGAGGGCTACGGCATGAAAATCCGCAGCGACGACCGCCCGCGCGACAGCCAGTCGGGCAGCCTGCGGCGCACCGACGTCAACGGTAATGCCGTCCGCGCCGACTCCGCCCCAAGCGCGTACAAGGTGCTGGGCGTTACCGTCAGCATCGGCGTGGCTGAGCGCGATGCCGCGCTCAACCCGTCGCAGGTGCTGCGCGCAGCCGACCAGGCCCTGTACCGCGCGAAAAGCGCCGGGCGCAACAGGGTAAGCCGGTAATCCATCTGGTTGTCAAAATGCACATTGATATTGCCTGATTAGGTACGCCGTTACTTGTTAATGTTTTTGCAATGTTTAAGAATTGCACTAATAGGAGGATGCCATGCCGCAAGCCGTCAACATCGAAGACTTCCGCCGCATGGCCAAACGGCGCCTGCCGAAGGTCATCTACGACTACATCGAAGGCGGTTCCTACGACGAGGTCACGCTGCGCGCCAATCGCGCCGACCTCGACGCGATCCGGCTGAAGCAGCGGGTGCTGGTCGATGTCTCCAAGCGCAGCCTCGCCACCACGGTTCTCGGCGAGAAGTTCTCCATGCCCCTCATCCTCGGACCGGTCGGATCGCTGGGCGCCTTCGCGCGCCGCGGCGAGGTGGTTGCGGCACGCGTGGCCGAACGCGTGGGCGTCAACTTCTGCCTTTCCACGGGATCGATCTGTTCGATCGAGGAGGTTCGTGCCTCGCGCGAAAAACCGTTCTGGTTCCAGCTCTACATCAACCGCGACCGCCCGCATGCCGACACCCTGATCGACCGCGCCGCGGCGGCGGCCTGTCCGGTTCTCATGGTCACCATCGATTCGCAGATCTTCGCCAAGCGCGAGCAAAGCATCCGCAACGGTTTCACCGTGCCGCTGCGCACCACGCCGGCCAGTGTGCTCGACATGATGCGGCGCTTCGACTGGCTACGCGACGTGGCGCTGGGACCGCGCCTGGCCTACGGCAATTTCCCCGGCGGCCGGCGCAATTTCAACCCGGTGCTGCGCATGGCGGTGGGCGGCGGGCAGGACGATACGCTTTGCTGGCGCGACATCGATCACCTGCGCTCGCGCTGGAAGGACAGGCTCGTCATCAAGGGCATCATGGCGCCCGAGGACGCGCTGCTCGCCATCGAGCATGGCGCCGACGGCATCGTGGTTTCCAATCACGGCGGCCGCCAGTTTGACAGCGCGAGCTCGACCATCGCGGTACTGCCGCGCATTACCGACGCGGTGAATGGGCGCATTGCGGTGCTGTTCGACAGCGGCGTGCGCCGCGGCCAGGACGTGATCAAGGCGCTCGCCCTGGGCGCCGATGCCTGCCTGCTGGGGCGCGCCTACGCCTACGCCCTGGGCGGCGCGGGCGAAGCCGGCGTCGAACAGGCGATCCGCATCATCGAAGGCGAAATGTACTCTGCGCTGGGATTCCTCGGGCTGCAGAGCGTGCGCGAAATCGACCGGGGCGTGATCGAACCATCAGCGTGATTCGCAAGATAGTCGACTTTCGCGGCGTGTCACACGCGTCAGCCGCGCTCAAGCGTATTTGCGCTGCGTGCCGCAGGCCACTTTACCGCGACCTTCGCCTTACGCGCCACCGGCAGTCGCCGCGAACGCTTCGCGCGGCGCCGGCTGGGCACTGCGCGCGCCGAAATAGCGCTCGTAAGCGTCCATGTCGGCGATCCTGGGACGGAAGCTCACTTTGGGCCGCCCGCCCTCCTGCCAGACCGCGAGAAACTTTTCGGCCAGCAGCGGATTGGTGAAGCGGAAATCCGAGCGGCGATGCGTGCCGCGCGTTTCCTGGCGCGCCTGCGCCGCGATGAAGATCATCTCGGCGCAGTCCATCAATTCCATCACTTCGGCGCTGCGCATCAGTTCGTGGGCATTGGCGCAGCGCAGTGTTTCGATCGTGCGGCGGCGCAGGTCGCCCAGATACTTCAGACCGGCGCCGAGCAGCGTTGCCGAACGCACTTCCGCGTTGGCGTAATCGCGCATGAGCTGCTGCACCATGTAGTTCGCTTCCTTCCAGTGCGCGCCTTCGTTTCTGGCGAGGAATGCCCCGAACTGCCGAGCGCGTCCGGCGACCAGTTCGGACTCCTCGGCGGGCTCGAATGCTCCCGCGGTGCGCGCGGCGCGCGCCGCGTGTTCGCCGGCGATATGGCCGAAAGTTGCCGCGCCGGCGATGTCGGCGCGGAAATTGCCCACGGCATCCCCCGCCGCGTACAGGCCGCGCACGCTGGTCTGGCCGTCAAGATCGATTTCCGGTCCGCGGCCGATGAGAAACGGCTGGTACTGCATGAACTCGAGGCGATGCCTGCGCAGATCGACTTTTTCCCTGGCCATGGTGTCGATGAGCCCGGTATTGCCCTCTTCCTTCAGGCCCCACAACATGTAATCGATGTCCTCCTGATCGGTGGCGGTGCAATCCATGTAGGCCGGTCCCTCGCCGGACTTCATCACGTCGCCAAAAACGGAATTCCAGACGTCCGCGGTGATATCCCCCACCCAGCGGTTCGCCTTGGTGATGAAAGGGCCGAGCGCCTTGCCGTCCGGGCCGGTGATCACGCCGATGAAGGTCGCCTTGCCGGCGCGCTCCATATATTTGATGCCGGCGTGCAGGTTGGGAAATTCCATGTTGACCAGCCTGGCGCCGGCCCGGTAAGCCGAGGCCTGGGTGTTGCCGGTGCACGCCGGGCACCATGCGGTATTGAACAGCATCGAGGGCGAGGGCGAGGGGTACAGCCGCACCGCCGAACCGCCCGCGAGCACCAGCGCGTGCGCCCGCACCACGCGCAGCCTGGGCGTCTCCTGCGTAATGTCGAGGCCCAGAGCGCCGATGATGCGTCCCTTGTGCACGATCGCATCGGTGATCGGCAGGTGATTGACGATGCGCACGCCGTGCTTCTTGGCCGCGCGCGTGAGCGCGCGCTTCTGGTTGCTCCCGGCGTACTTGAGCCAGATGCGCGGCCGCCCGGGAAACGCATGCCCGCAGAACGACCAGTCCCCGTTGGGCTTCATGTCTATGCCCCACTCGTGCCAGTCCCTGACGCGAGCGAAGGACTGCTCCAGGAATTTGCGCGACAGAGGAACGTCGTGAAAACCCCCGATCTGGCTGTTGAGCAGCTCTTTCAGGATGGGCTCGATATCATCGCCGTGCTTTTCCGGAATCCAGCTCATGAAGTGATCGTTGCCGGTGGCTCCCGAACCGCTGCGCAGCGCATGCGCTTTTTCGGCCACCACCACCCTGGCCCCCTGGCGGGCGGCGCCGATCGCGGCCATCAAGCCTGCGATACCGCCGCCGGCCACGAGGACGTCGCATTCGATGCAGCGCTTGTCGACTTGGATCATAGGTGCGCTCTTTCCGCTGCTGCGAGCCGTGTCATTCCCTGGGCATTTCCCATGAGTAATCCGGGTCGGTACCGAGATGATCGCCGATGATGTCGTAGGGCAGCCGTCTTTCCGCGGCGGGGTCGATCCACAACAGGCTCAATTGCAGCGGTATGCGCAGCTCGATTCCCTTATGCCCACCCTCGCCCGGGCAATCGAGCACGCAGGCGTCGCAATACCAGCACTCGTCCGGGTAGAGCACCCTGGGCACCTGATGGTCGTTGTCGCGGCTGAACACATCGCTGGGGCAAACATTCGCGCAGATGCCGCAACCATTGCAGTGCGCATTGAAGACCGGCGGCATGGGATTTCCCCTCGGTAAGAGCTGCCCGGACCGGCAACAGTCCGTCATGCCGGCACGCTAGTCCCTTCCGAGGGGGGTGGGCATTGACCTACATCAAAGGGGAAATGAAAACCGGACAAGCATTGGCGTCGAGCCCAAAAAAGCGGCCCATGAAGAACGACTTGCCGCGCCGCTCCGGGTTTGAGGGTCGGACTCGATAAAGCACTCGTCCTCTCCCCAAACCCTGCGCGGCGCTCGATGGCACCGCCCGCGTCGACGCCTACGGTTGCGCTACAGCCATCGCCGCGGACTTACCCGCCTTCGCCGCCTGAATCGCCATCCACACGCGCGCGGGCGTGCATGGCATGTCCAGATGTGTCACACCCGCGGGCGCGAGTGCGTCCAGAATCGCATTCATCATGGTCGGCAGCGAACCGGTGACGCCTGCCTCGCCGCATCCCTTTGCGCCCAGCGGATTGGTGGGCGTGGGCACCGGGTGGTCGAGCAGCGTGATTTTGCCAAGGAATCCGGCGCGCGGCATGAAGTAATCCATGAAACTGCCGGAGAGCATCTGCCCGGTCTGCGGATCGTAGACGGCGTGCTCGCCCAGCACCTGGCCACATCCCTGCGCGAGGCCGCCATGCATCTGGCCTTCAACCAGTTGGTGGTTGATGATGTTGCCGGCATCATCACAGGCAATGTAGGAAAGCATCTCGATCTCGCCGGTGGCTTCATCCACCTCGACCTCGGCAATGTGGCAGCCGTTGGGCCAGGTGGGATCGTGCTTGCCCTGCACCTTGGAGTCGAGCGCGCCACCGTGCTTCTTGATGAGCGCCTGCATGCTTACGCTGCGATCGGTGCCCTTGATGTGAAATTTACCGTGATCAAATTCGATATCGGCCGCCGCCGCTTCGAGATCCTTCGCGGCGAGCGCGGTGGCTTTCTGTATCACCTCGCGCGAACCCAGCAGCACCGCACTGCCGCCGAACTGCATGGAGCGCGATCCGCCCGAGCCGCCGCCCAGCACTTTTACATTCGGATCGCCTTCGATGACGTGCACATTCGCAAGCTCCAATCCCAGCGCCCCGGCGGCCACCTGTGCGAACGCGGTTTCATGCCCCTGCCCGGTGGACTTGGTATTGCAGTAAATGGTGAGCTTGCCATCGGGGTTGAAACGCAGCTCCACTTCGTCCACCGAAGAGCCCGCGGTCGATTCAATGCAGGTGGCCATGCCGCGGCCGAGCAGCTTGCCGCGCTTTTTCGCTTCGGTCCTGCGTGCCTCCCATGCAGCGGTGTCGGCCCAATTGGCGGCTTTGGTTGCATCGGCGAGCACCCCCAGAGGATTGCCCGAGTCGTAGACGCTGCCATTCACCAGCTTGTAGGGAAACTTGTCCTTGGGAATCATGTTGCGGCGGCGCAGTTCCGCCGGATCGATTTTCAGCTCGCGCGCCGCCTGCCCCACCAGGCGCTCGATCATGGAGGACATGATGGGCCGGCCGGCGCCGCGATAGGCGGCCATGGGCGCGGTGTTGGTGAGGAACATCTGGTTGCGGCCGCAGGCCAGGGGCACGTCGTACAAGCCGGTCATCGGCGCAGTGGCGCGGAAATTGATGAACGCGCCGCTGGTGGTGGTATAGGCGCCCAGATTGGTGATGAAGGAAAAGCGCATGGCGAGGAATCTGCCGTTATCGTCCAGCGCGAGCTCGCCGCTGCTGACCACGTCGCGGCCCTGTTCGTCGCTGAGGAATCCTTCGGAACGGCTGTTGCTCCATTTCACCGGCTTGCCAAGTTTCTTCGACGCCAGGATCAGCACCGGGTATTCAGGGTAGATCTGCGAGCGCACGCCGAACGCGCCGCCGACATCGTAGGACTCGACATGCAGTTTGTCCTCGGTCACGCCCACCACGCCGCACAGGCTCGCCCGGAGGCCGTTCACGCCCTGCGAGACCGAATAAAACGTTGTGTGGTCCCTGGCGGTATCGTGATGCGCGCTGGCGGAGCGGTTCTCCATGGGATTGGCGACCACGCGGTTGTTGTACAGCGAGAGCTTCACCACATGCCTGGCGGCCTTGATGGCCTCATCCACCTTCGCCTCGTCGCTGCCGGTGCCGAAATCCAGCACCCGGTTTCCGGGCGCGTTGTCGTGCAGTTGCGGGGCGCCTGCCTGCATCGAATCCACCGCGCGCGTGACGTGCGGCAGGTCGCGGTAATCGACGGCAATCTTTTCCACTGCGTCTTGCGCAATGGC
>Ga0155956_1031_pt1 | contig 17024 bp, 14 predicted proteins | sample RifCSPlowO2_02_FD_107610 | JGI IMG/M metagenome (GOLD analysis project Ga0155956, IMG submission 107610) | Betaproteobacteria bacterium RIFCSPLOWO2_02_FULL_62_17 | reverse complement strand
TCATCCTGCTTGATCATCCCGAGTTCATAACGGGCACGCTCCTCGACCGCGTCGGTACCCTGCTTGAGATCACGCACTTCGGCATCGAGTGCGCGGTTGCGCTCTGCAAGGCTGCCGTTGTTCTGTTTTTGCGCCGTCACCTGCCGGTCGATCTCCCACACGCGCATCCAGCCGCCTTTGCCAAACCAAAGCGGATACTGAATCAGCACAATCAGGGCGCCGAGCACCAGGACGAGCGCGCGCATCGCGGCCTTGTTCGAACCTTTCAGCTGCGCAGCTGGTAAAAGGCGTCCCTGCCGGGATAATTGACCGAGTCGCCCAGATCCTCCTCGATGCGCAGCAATTGGTTGTACTTGGCGATGCGGTCGGAACGCGAAAGCGACCCGGTCTTGATCTGCAGGGCATTGGTGCCCACCGCGATATCGGCGATGGTGGTGTCCTCGGTCTCGCCGGAGCGATGCGAAATCACCGCCGTATAGCCGGCGCGCTTGGCCATTTCGATGGCGGCGAAAGTCTCCGTAAGCGTGCCGATCTGATTGACTTTGATGAGGATGGAATTGGCCACGCCCTGTTGTATGCCTTCGCGCAGGATCTTGGTGTTGGTGACAAAAATATCGTCGCCCACCAGTTGCACCCGGCGTCCGAGCCGTTCAGTCAGCACGCGCCAGCCTGCCCAGTCCGATTCAGCGAGGCCGTCCTCGATGCTGATGATCGGGTACTTGTCGGCCCAGTTCGCCAGGTAATCGACAAACTCCGCGGAACTTAAGCTTAGATTTTCCGCTTCGAGACGGTATTTCCCCTCTCTATAGAACTCGGAGGCGGCGCAATCCAGTGCCAGCACCACGTCGGCGCCCGGCTGGTAGCCCGCCCGGTCGATGGCCTCCAGTATCAGATGGATCGCGGCCTCATGGTTCGGCAGGCTGGGCGCGAAGCCGCCCTCGTCGCCAACGGTCGTCGCCATGCCCTTGCCTTCAAGGAGCTTGCGCAGCGACTGGAACACCTCCGCGCCGCAACGCATCGCCTCGCGAAAACTTTGCGCGCCGACAGGCACGATCATGAATTCCTGCATCTCCAGGGTGTTGTTCGCGTGCACGCCGCCGTTGATCACGTTCATCATCGGCACCGGCATCTGCATCGACCCCGAGCCGCCGAAGTAGCGATAAAGCGGCAGCCCGGACTCTTCCGCCGCCGCCTTGGCCACGGCCATGGATACCGCGAGAATGGCGTTCGCCCCCAGCCGGCCCTTGTTCTCGGTCCCGTCCAGGTCGATCAAGGTCCTGTCTATGAAGCTTTGTTCCTGGGCATCAAGGCCCATGATGGCTTCGGAAATTTCGGTGTTGATGTTCTCGACCGCCCGCAAAACTCCCTTGCCACCATAGCGTGTGGTGTCCAGGTCGCGAAGCTCCAGCGCTTCGCGGCTGCCGGTGGAGGCGCCCGAGGGCACCGCGGCGCGGCCCATCACGCCGGATTCGATCAGCACATCGGCCTCGACAGTAGGGTTGCCGCGGGAATCAAGAATTTCTCTGGCGACAATATCAACAATAGAACTCATGGTTTGGTACCCCCGTTTACCGGCATTTTTTCAAAGTTTTGATTCGGCAAAGCCACTGTGTTTAACCAATTCGTCAAGATTTTTCAATGTCTGTAACAAATCTTTCATCATTGCCAGCGGCCAGGCATTGGGGCCGTCGGAAAGCGCTTTGGAAGGGTCCGGGTGCGTTTCCATGAAGATGCCCGCGATGCCGGCGGCCACCGCCGCGCGCGCCAGCACCGGAACGAACTCGCGCTGGCCTCCCGAGGAGGTTCCCTGGCCTCCCGGCAATTGCACTGAATGGGTGGCATCGAACACCACCGGGCATCCGGTCTCGCGCATGATAGCCAGCGAGCGCATGTCGGAGACGAGATTATTGTAGCCAAACGATACCCCGCGCTCGCACACCATGATGTTGTCGCGGCCGCTGGCCTCGCGCGCCTTGTCGACCACGTTCTTCATGTCGCCGGGGGCGAGGAACTGGCCCTTCTTGATGTTGACCGGCAGTCCCGCCGCGGCGACCGCATGGATGAAATCGGTCTGCCGGCAAAGAAACGCCGGGGTCTGCAATACATCGACGCACCGCGCCACCGCGGCAATCTCGCGCTCGGCATGCACATCGGTCAAAACCGGCACGCCGATCCGCTTCCTGACATCGGCAAGAATCTCCAGCCCCTTGTCCATGCCCAGACCGCGGTAGGACTTCCCGGAACTGCGGTTGGCCTTGTCGTACGAGGACTTGTAGATGAAGGGGACACCCAGTGAGGCGGTCATGTCTTTCAGGGTGCCCGCGGTATCCATGGCGAGCTGGCGCGATTCGACCACGCAGGGGCCGGCGATCAGGAACAGCGGGCGGTCCAGACCGATCCGGAATCCGCACAGATCCATTCGAATCAGGCCGCCAGGGCCGGACTGGCCTTATCGGCGATGCGGCTGAGCGCGGCCTCGATGAATGCCTTGAAAAGCGGATGGCCGTAGCGCGGCGTCGAGGTGAACTCGGGGTGAAACTGGCAGGCGACAAACCAGGGATGCGCCGGCAATTCCACGATTTCGCACAACTGCTCCGCTCTGGTGTTCGCGGAAACGCGCAGTCCCTTGTCCTTCAACCGCTGCAGATACTGGTTGTTGACTTCGTAGCGATGGCGGTGGCGCTCGTTGATGACATCGGCACCGTAGACTTTTCGCGCCAGCGAACCCGGCTCCATCTGCGCCTCCTGTGCCCCCAGGCGCATGGTGCCCCCCAGGTTGGAGTCGGTGTCACGGCGTTCGATGCGGCCGTCGCGGTCCTGCCACTCGGTGATCAGCGCGATCACCGGGTGCGGCGTATCCGGATCGAATTCGGTCGAGTTGGCGCCGACCAGGCCGCAGACATTGCGCGCGTATTCGATCACCGCGAGCTGCATGCCGAGACAGATGCCCAGATAGGGCCGCCTGGTTTCGCGGGCGAAACGGATCGCCTGGATCTTGCCTTCGACGCCGCGTTTGCCGAACCCGCCGGGCACCAGCACCGCGTCCACGCCTTCGAGCGCTTCCATGCCGTCGCGTTCGATGAGTTCTGAATCCACGTAGCGGATATTGACCTTGCTGCGCGTGTGAATCCCCGCGTGGATCAGCGCCTCGGAAAGCGACTTGTAGGATTCGGTCAGGTCGACATACTTTCCCACCAGCGCGATGGTCACTTCGTGCTGCGGATGTTCGAGCGCGAACACCAGTTTGTCCCAGACGGACAAATCCGCGGGCCGGGCAAGAATGTCGAGCTTGTGGCACACGATCTCGTCGAGCATCTGCTGGTGCAGCATCGAGGGTATCTTGTAAATCGAATCGGCATCCCACACTGAAATCACCGCCTCCGGAGGCAGGTTGGTGAACAGGGCTATCTTTTTCTTCTCTTCCTCGGGCAACGGAGCGTCGGAGCGGCACAACACCGCGTCGGGCTGAATGCCGATTTCGCGCAGTTCCTTGACCGAGTGCTGCGTCGGTTTGGTCTTGATCTCGCCGGCCGATTTGATGTAGGGCACCAGCGTCAAGTGCAGATAACAGGTGTTCTGCCGCCCCAGTTCCAGGCGCATCTGCCGCACCGCTTCCAGGAACGGCAGCGACTCGATGTCGCCCACCGTCCCGCCGATCTCGACGATGGCGACATCGGCGCCGTTGGCGCCGCGCGCGATGCAGGCTTTGATTTCATCGGTGATGTGCGGGATCACCTGCACGGTACGGCCCAGGTAATCGCCGCGCCGCTCCTTCCTGATCACCGATTCATAGATCTGGCCGGTGGTGAAGTTGTTGGTCTTCTTCATCCGGCCGGACTGGAAGCGCTCGTAATGGCCGAGATCCAGGTCGGTTTCGGCGCCGTCCTCGGTCACGAAAACCTCCCCGTGCTGGAACGGGCTCATCGTGCCGGGGTCGACGTTGATGTAGGGGTCGAGCTTGAGGAGGGTGACACGGATGCCGCGCGATTCAAGAATGGCGGCCAGAGAAGCGGCAGCGATCCCCTTCCCCAAAGAGGAAACTACGCCGCCCGATACAAACACATACTTGGTCATTGACATCTATGGGGCTGGGATGACCGATGTTACAGTAATTGGCGTTCGTTCTCAACGCCGTTATTCAAACTAGAATGCGCTGCCCGAATGCGCCGGTTTCGGCGCCGTCGGTAAGGAGAACAAGGGGGCCCGAATTTACGTAACTGAGCCCCTTGTATATCCCCCAATCCAGGGGAAACACTATGGGCCAATTTTGAAAACCTATTTTTCGCCTGAAGCCCTGCTGCCCGAAGGCTGGGTACGCGACGCGCTGATCGAAGTCGGCGACGACGGCAATATCGCCAGGGTGAGCACCGGCAAGGCGCCACCCGATGCCGAACCTTTGGGCGGACCGGCTATTCCCGGCATGGCCAGCGTGCACACTCACGCTTTCCAGCGCGCCATGGCGGGCCTGGCCGAGCGCATGGGATCACCCGAAGACAGTTTCTGGAGCTGGCGCGAGGTCATGTACTCGTTCATCAAACGCATCGGCCCGGAAGAAGCGGCGGCGATCGCCGCGCAGCTCTACGTCGACATGCTCAGGAACGGCTATACCGCGGTGGCCGAGTTTCACTACCTGCACCATAAACCCGATGGCAAACCCTATGCGCGCCCCGCCGAGATGGCGCTGGCGATGGTGCACGCCGCAAAGAGCACCGGCATGGCCATAACCGTGCTTCCTTCGCTTTATGCGTACGCGAATTTCGGCGAAGTGGCGCTGGAATCCGGACAAAAGCGTTTTGCCTCGAATCCGGACATGATCCTTTCGATGATTGACGAAATTCGCGCGGAATTCCCGGGAAATCACGACCTGCGCCTCGGCGTTGCGCCGCATTCGCTGCGCGCGGTCAGTCCGGCGATGCTGCGCGACCTGCTCGCCGGCCTCAATGTAACCGACCCTTATGCACCGGTGCACATACATGTGTCCGAGCAGGTAAAGGAAGTGAATGACTGCCTATCCTGGCGCGACCAGCGCCCGGTGCAATGGCTGCTGGATAACATGCCGGTCAATTCACGCTGGTGCCTGGTGCATTGCACCCATATTTCGATGACCGAAGCCGAGCGCCTGGCGCAATCCGGCGCGGTGACGGGCCTGTGCCCGACCACCGAAGGCAATTTGGGCGACGGCATCTTTCCGTTTTTGCGCTACCGCGAGAAAGGCGGCCGGTTCGGCATCGGCACCGACAGCAACGTCTCGCGCTCGCCGGTCGAGGAATTGCGCTGGCTGGAATATGTGCAGCGCCTGTCGCTGCGCCGGCGCAATATCGGTGCCACACCGGGCAATCCTTCGGTGGGCACCAATCTGTGGCGCGACGCGGCAAGCGGCGGCGGACAGGCGCTGGGGCGCGCAATGGGCGCGATCGCGCCAGGCTTGCGCGCGGACCTGGTGGTGCTCGATGACACGCATATCGATCTCGCCGATCGCCATGCCGAGACGCTGATGGATTCGTTTATTTTCAACAGCGGCAGTTGCACCGTGAAAAATGTCATGGTGGGCGGAAAATGGGTGGTGCGGGAAGGGCGGCACCACGATGAAGCCGGGATCGAAGCGCGTTTCCGCAAAGTCCAGAAACAACTGCTCGCCTGATTTGCGTGAACGGCCTGGCGATGCGCTTCACGCGTTCGCGCCTGCGGGACGCCTTGCGCTGAAAGCGTATATTGCGGGAAAGGAGAGGTTAGCCATGGGTAAGCGTCTTTGGGTCGCGTTCCTTGTTTGCTTTTCGACCGCCCTTTGCCAGGCGCAGACCTATCCCTCCAAGCCGATCCGGATGGTGATAGACACTTCGCCGGGCGGCATCACCGACATCCTCGGGCGCCTTGCGGCGGACTGGCTCACCCAGCAAGTCGGCCAGCAGATCGTGGTCGAGAATCGCGTCGGCGCCTCGGGCAGCATCGCCTTCGACTATGTGATCAAGTCGCCGCCCGACGGCTACACGCTGCTGACGCTCGCCGACGGCAACCTGCTGGTGCGGCCGCACCTCGCCGCCAAGGTGAGCTTCGATCCGCTGAACGATTTCGTTCCGGTATTCAACATCGCGGAGACGCCGCACCTCCTGGTCGTGCCGAGTTCGCTGCCCGCCGGCAATCTCGCCGAGTTCGTTGCCTATGCGAAGGCGAACCCGGGCAAGCTCAGCTACGGCTCGCCGGGCACCGGCAGCCCGCCGCACATCTCGCTGGACCAGTTCGGGCGCGTGACCGGCGTGCAGATGGTGCACGTGCCGTACAAGGGCGCCGTGCAGATCATGCCCGACCTGATCGCCGGCAGACTGCAGGCGGCCTCGCTCAGCCTGGGCTCGACGCGCGCCGGCTTGCAGAGCGGAGCGATCAAAGCGCTGGCGGCCGGAGCCACGAAGCGGCTGGCGGGGCTTCCCGAGGTGCCGACATCGGCCGAAGCGGGCATCCCCGGCTGGCAGATGACCGCCTGGTTCGGCATCTTCGCGCCAAAAGGCACGAGCGCCGACATCGTGCGCCTGCTCAACGGGAAGATGCAGCTCATGATCGACGATGCGAAGACCCGGGCGCGCATGGTTGAGCTTGGCGCCGAGCCGCTCGGCGGGCCCGCGCCCGCGTTTGCGGAGCGCGTGCGCGCCGACTACAAGCACTGGGGCCAGATGGTGAAGGACACCGGCATCAAGGTGCAGTAGTCTTTCAGCCTTGATGCCGGCTTTTTAATTTACCGGTAATTGCGCTCAAACCCACTCCAATCGGGGCCTTCGCCGGGTGAGGAGGTGAGCAAAATTGAACATACGCCCGATGGTGCGCCGTATAGTAAAGCCCGCAACCTAACGCGTAGGAGAATCTCATGCGTCGATGTAAGTCAAGCCCTGGATTGATTTGCCTATCCGTCCCGGGAAGTCAAATGCCGCGTCCGGTCGCATCCGTAATCATAATGGGAATGATTGCGCTGGGAGCCGCCGTTCCCGATACGGCGGCACAGGAATATCCCGCAAAGCCGATCCGGCTGATCGTCCCGTTTGCGGCGGGAGGCAGCGCCGACATCTTGGGCCGGATTTTTGCACAGCGAGCGGCGCTCGGTCAGCCCATTGTGGTGGAAAACCTGCCAGGTGCCACCGGCGCGATCGGTCTGACGCGCGCGGCCAAGTCCATGCCTGATGGCTATACGCTGTCAACGGGTGCGACGTCTACCTTTGTCATCAGCCCGCATATCAATACGAAGCTCTCCTACGATCCAATCAATGATTTTGCGCCGATCGCGGTCTTGGGGACGATTACCAGCGTGCTCGTAGTGAACGCGAACGTGCCGGCGAACTCCGTCAGCGAGCTGGTGGCCCTGGCGAAGGCGAATCCCGGCAAGCTCAACTATGCCTCCCTCGGCACGGGTTCGAGCCACCACCTGGGGGCTGAGCAGTTTCGGCGAACGACCGGCATCGACATCGTTCACGTGCCTTACAAAGGCAACCCTCAGGCGCTGAACGCTTTGCTGGCTGGTGAAGTGCATCTGTTCTCTTTTCCGGTGTTCGTGGATGGGATGGCCCATCTGCGGAATGGCCGCCTCCGGGCGCTGGCAGTGGCGGATTCCAGGCGCTCGCCGGCTGCTCCCGATATCCCTACATTTCTCGAACTCGGGTACCCGATCGAGAGGCCGGCCTGGCACATTCTGGTCGCGCCCGCCGGCACGCCAAACGCGATCGTGCAGCGGCTCGCTGCGGAAGTTCAGCGTGTCACATCTCTGGATGATGTAAAGCAGATGATTGCGAAGATGGGAGTCGAGTCGAGCAGCATGGCGCCGGACGCATTGAGGAAGTACGTTGCCGACCAATATGCCAGCTACGGCCGCCTTATCCGCGAGATCGGCATCAAAGTGGAATGAGGCGCTCCAGAGCCCCCGGCACGATCCCCGGGGGGAAACCCCTCGTAAGCTGAACGAGCCGCGCTGCTCAACCCGCGTACTGCGGGGATTCCTGTATCTGTGTGATTTCAGATGCGACATGATTGGACACCGGAACGTAGGAGAACGCGATCCACCGGCAGCCCTTGCCCACTTCCAGGTTGAAATGCTGGTGTTCGACGCCGCCTGGCCTGATCGGCAGGAGAAGCAGGTCGCCCGGACCCCAATCGATGCGCTCGCCATCCACGACGGAATAGCCCTTGCCCTCGATTACGTAGATCACGAATCCGCCCTGGTGGCGATGCTTGCCCGAATGCGTCTTGATGTCGTGCACAAATACCCGCCAATCGTGCAACGGCGTGTCTTTGTGCGCCTGGGCGTTAAGAAAATAGAAAAGCCGCCCCTGGCGCGTTTGCTGATATTCGCGATCCGAGGGCTTGATGACTATGGGCCCATTCCTCTGCCGCTCATGGAATTCCCTGCGGCTGCGAATGTGGACATCGTAATACGTCTCAACGCCGGGTTCGCGCTCCAGCACGCGTGTACGTTCGAAGTCAGGCATCCGAGTGTTCTCCTTCTGCGTTCGTTATCCGGTTCCACATCCACTGGCTACATCGCATCGGCCAGCGCTGGCGCCACGGAGCGTGCGTCGTCTCCCCTGCCGCACCGGCGTTACCTATCGTAATCCGGGGAGCGAGACAGCACTTCGAAGCCGCAACCCCGGTCGATGCCGGTGCACTGCCAGAGATTCGGCTCCACGGCCACGAACTTCGCCGGCTTGTCCTGGTCGTCGTTCACGTGCTGGACGATGACACCGTCTTTCCTTAGGGGCAGATTGAGCAGATCTCCGCCCTCCCACGAATGCTTCACCCCGTCGATCAAGGTGTAGCCCCGGCCTTCGAGAATGTAGATCACTTGACCACCCTGGAATTTGAGACGGCCGCTGCGACTGCCCGGAGGGATCTCCTGCTCGAAAAACACCAGGCTCGAGATCACGGTGTCCGTAATGGATGGATGCAAATACCATCGCATCAATCCCATTTCATTGCTTTCCTGGGGAAGTTCTTCGGAACGAACGACCTGGACCGAGGTCTTTCGCAGCTCCCGTTGCCTGTCGCGCAGAGCCAGCATCTCATCCCAGAAGTTAAGCTCGGCCAGCTTCGCGGTTCGATCACTCGTCACGACGTTGCTCCTTTATTGAACATAATCGGCACAGGGCGACAATTTGCAGTCTGTGCATATATTACCCGGACCCCATTCAATATTCAGCGGCGAATTTTCGACGTTAGTGATCCGTCTGCCGGTTTGCGGAGAATTTCGATTGCGATCCGCCGGACCACGCTATGCCAAAACAGCATTGCGTGGATAGCCGACCGGTTCCGGCGCGGGCAGGCCGGTGGCCTCGCACCAGTAACTGCTGTCATAGAATGCTTCGGTCGGCTGGTGCGGCGGCTTGTAGTAGCCAAGCTCGATGCGCAGCTCGATGTTCTTGCGCAGCGCTTCGGTATTCAAAGCGCACTTGGGGACGACCTGCGCGTAGGCCTTCTCGGCCCTCGGGCGGGACAATTTTTCCTCCTGCATCAAAAGCCGGAGGGTTTCCTCGCGGTTTTCCGGCATGAGCAGCCAATCCGTCGCGGCGACCGAGGCGCGAATGTAGCGAACGATGGTGGAACGGTTCGCCGCGAGCGAGCGGCGCAATCCCCAGCCGCAGGTGATCGGCCAGTCAGGCACGTGGTCGGCACCCTCGGCAAGGATCGCGCCGCCGCCGGCTACCGCCCTGTCGGACGAAGGAGGCGCCAGCATTGCGGCCGCCACTTTTCCCTGCTGCAAGGCTGCCAGCCTGAGATAAGAGTTGCCGATGACTTCGAATGTATACTCGTCTTCGGCGATGCCGTGATCGCGCATGATCTTGTTGCGAATCAGATCGAAATTCGAATCGACCGGATCTGCCGCGAACAGCTTTCCGCGCAGATCCTCAAAGGACTTGATCTCGGGTCTTGCGACCAGCTGGACGTCCAAGCCTCGTTCGGTCTGCATGAAGGCAACGAAATCCACGCCGTCCAGGGTCGCCCGCGCAAGCATCGTGTCGGATGCCGTCATGCTCATGGGCCAGCGGCCCTCGGCCATTTGCCGGTTGTGATCCGGTGCCAACCCGACCAGCTTGAATTCCACCTCGAGCTGTTCTTTTGCAAAGAAGCCCTTGTGAATCGCGACCAGTAAAGACGAACGACGCAGGAAGCCGGGGACCGACAAATGCTCCATGACGCTCTATAGGGCGACCTTGAAATCGCACCCCGTCTTCGCCTTCACCTGCTCCAGGGTCGCCCCGGGGTGCAGTTCCTTCAGCACCAGCCCCTTGCCCTTTTCTACCTCGAACACGCACAGGTCAGTGACGATCATCGAGACGACGCCCTTGGCGGTCACCGGCAGCTTGCAGGCCTTCAGGATCTTGGGGCTGCCGTCCTTGGCGGTGTGCTCCATCAGCACGATAACCCGTCTTACCCCCGCCACCAGATCCATCGCGCCGCCGGGGCCCTTGACCATTGCGCCGGGCACCATCCAGTTGGCCAGGTCGCCGTTGTCGGCAACCTCCAGGCCGCCAAGGATCGCGAGGTCGATGTGACCGCCGCGGATCATGGCGAAAGAGTCGGCGCTGGAGAAAAAGCTCGACCCGGGAATCGTGGTCACCGTTTGTTTGCCCGCGTTGATGAGATCGGGATCGAGCTTGTCCTCGGTCGGAAACGGGCCGATGCCGAGCAGGCCGTTTTCGGACTGCAAGGTCACATTGACGCCCTCGGGAATGTAATTGGCCACCAGCGTGGGGATACCGATGCCCAGGTTGACGTAGTAGCCGTCCTTCAATTCCCGGGCCGCGCGCTGCGCCATGAGGGCGCGCGTGGGCGACTCCTTTTTCGCGGCCGCCTGTCCCGACACGGTACGGAATTCGATGCGCTTTTCGTACTTGGCGCCCTGGAAGATGCGATTGACGTACACCCCCGGGGTATCGACGCCGTCCGGGTCGAGCTCGCCGACTTCCACCAGTTGTTCCACCTCGGCAATTGTGACCTTGCCGCAGGTGGCGATCATCGGGTTGAAGTTCATCCCGGTCTTGTTATAAATAAGGTTACCCGCCTTGTCGCCCTTCCAGGCTTTCACGATGGAAAGATCCGCGGTGAGCGCCTCTTCCATCACGTAGTTTTCACCGTTGAACTGGCGCGTCTCCTTGCCCTCGGTGAGCTTGGTGCCGTAACCGGTGCGCGTGTAGAACGCCGGAATGCCCGCGCCGCCCGCGCGCAACTTCTCCGCGAGCGTGCCCTGGGGCGTCAGCGTGAGCTCCAGTTCGCCGGCCAACACCTGGCGTTCGAACTCCTTGTTCTCGCCCACATAGGAGGCGATCACCTTCTTCACCTGGCGCGTCTGCAGCAACAAGCCCATGCCGAAATCATCCACGCCGGCGTTGTTGCCGATAATGGTCAGCCCCTTGACCCCGCTATCCACCAGCGCGTTGATTATGTTTTCCGGGATGCCGCACAGGCCGAAGCCACCGGCCGCAATGGTCATTCCGTCCTTGAGCAAGCCGTTTAGCGCCGCTTTGGCGTCTGGATAAACTTTTTTCATCGAAGCATCACCTAATTAGAATGGAGGGAATCCGTCCGCGGTCGCGGGCTCGTTTGCATCGCAAAACAGCGCCGCTGCCGCGGTCCGGCACGGCTGCAATGCATACACATTATATAATCGCCCATGAACCGGCCGCAGTGCAAAGCTTTTCCGACAGGCTCGTGATCCAAATCAAAAGAACGGCTGCTTGCGACGGCGCGGTACCCTTTCCAAAACCTCGAACGGACCAACCATGGCTGATCGTGACGTAATGGAGTACGACCTCGTCATCGTCGGCGGCGGGCCGGCAGGGCTGGCCACGGCCATCCACGCCCGGCAGCTCGCGGCACGGGATGGCCGCGAATTCAGCGTGTGTGTGCTCGAAAAGGGATCCGAAATCGGCGCCCACATTCTCTCGGGCGCCGTAATGGACCCGCGCGCCATGCAAGAGCTGTTTCCCGACTGGAAGGCGCAGGGCGCGCCGCTGCGGGTCGCGGTGACGCAGGACCGCTTCCTTATGCTGACCGAGTCCGGCGCCACGCGCATCCCCAATGCCCTGCTCCCCGAATGCTTCAGGAACCACGGCAACTATGTAGTGAGCATGGGCAACGTCTGCCGCTGGCTTGGAAAAAAGGCCGAGGAACTGGGCGTGGAACTGTATCCGGGCTTCGCCGCCGCGGAGCTTCTGTATGAGGAGAACGGCGCGGTACGCGGCGTGGCCACCGGCGACATGGGCATCGGCCGCGACGGCACGCCCGGTGAGCGCCACCAGCCGGGCATCGAACTGCACGCGAAGTACACCATTTTCGCCGAAGGCTGCCGCGGCCACCTGGGCCGGCAGCTGATGGACCGATTCAGGCTGCGCGAGGAATGTGATCACCAGGTCTACGGCATCGGCTTGAAGGAACTGTGGGAAATCGATCCCGCCAAACACCAGCCCGGACTGGTGGTCCACTCCGCCGGCTGGCCGATGCGCTCGGACACCTATGGCGGATCGTTTCTCTATCACATGGAGAGCAATCTGGTTTCCGTCGGCTTCGTGGTCGGCCTGGCCTATACCAATCCCTACCTGAGCCCCTTCGAGGAGTTTCAGCGCTACAAGACGCATCCGGCCATCCGCACTTTTTTCGAAGGCGGCAAGCGCCTCGGCTATGGCGCGCGGGCGATTGCCGCGGGCGGCGTTCTTTCGCTGCCCAAACTCGTTTTTCCCGGCGGTTGCCTGGTGGGCGACGACGCCGGCTTCCTCAATGCCTCGCGCATCAAGGGCGGTCACGCGGCAATCAAGTCGGGCATGCTCGCCGCTGCGGCGGCCGTCGAAGCGCTCGGCGCGGGCCGCGCGCGCGACGAGCTCGCCGCCTACCCGGCCGCTTTCCAAAAATCATGGCTGTTCGAGGAGCTGTGGCGGGCGCGCAATTTCAAGCAGTGGATGGCCAAGGGCCTGTATACCGGGTCGGTGATGGTGGGGATAGAGCAGTTTCTGCTGGGCGGTAAATTTCCCTGGACGCTGCACCACCAGCATGCCGATCACGAAATGCTCAAGCCCGCCGCCGAATGCGCGCCCATCGAATATCCCAAGCCCGACGGCAAGCTGACCTTCGACCGGCTGTCCTCGGTGTTCATCTCCAACACCAACCACGAGGAAGACCAGCCCATCCACCTGACGCTGCGCGACGCAGCGGTGCCGGTTGCCATCAATCTGGCGAAATACGCCGGACCGGAAGCGCGCTATTGTCCCGCCGGGGTCTACGAGTTTGTGAAGAACGAGGACAACACCGACCGGCTGCAGATCAACGCGCAGAACTGCGTGCACTGCAAGACCTGCGACATCAAGGACCCGACGCAGAACATCGTGTGGGTCACACCGGAGGGCGGCGGCGGACCGAATTACCCGAACATGTAACAACCCATGCAAGAAAATTAGGAGGAACCTGTTTGGCAACACGCAGCCTGACCATATCCTGGGAGACAGCCACGAGCCGCAAGACGGCTCAGCACCTGAGCGGCCGCGAGTACATCGAGGCCAACATGGCGGGCAAGATTCCGCCCTCACCCATCTCCCAGTTGATGGGCTTCGTCACCACCGAGATTGGCGATGGTTTCATCGTCATCGAATGCGTACCTGGCGAACAGCACTACAACCTGATCGGCTGCGCCCATGGCGGACTGGCGAGCACCCTGCTCGACACCTGCATGGGCGGCTCGGTGCAGTCGACCATGCCCGCGGGATACGCCGCGGCCACGCTCGAACTGAAAATCAACTACGTGCGTGCCATCACCGTGGAAACCGGAAAATTGCGCTGCGAAGGCAAGGTAATCCACCCCGGCAAACGTATCGCCACCGCCGGCGGGCGCATCGTCGATGCCGCGGGCAAGTTGTACGCGCACGGCAGCACCACCATGCTGATCTTCCCGATGCAGGAAAAATCGTAGCTAGGCTTGTGGGCGGCGCATCATGATTTCGATTCAAAAAACCGGATCGAATTGCGCCCCGTGTCCTTGGCTTGATACATGGCCATGTCCGCGCACCTGAGAAGCTCGTCCTGCGTGGCTTCATGGTCGATGAACAGCACCACGCCGATGCTCGCCGTGCAGCGATGTTCGACCGTGGTGTCCGCCTTCCCCTCGTGCCGAATCGTCAGCAGGTAGGGTTCGGCCAGGGTAATACGGATCTTTTCGGCCACGATGCCTGCTTGCGCGGCGGACTCGGCCCTATCCGCATCCAGTTCGCTGAGCATCACCACAAACTCGTCGCCGCCGAAGCGCGCCACCGTATCCGTCTGGCGCACACATTTTTTCAGCCGCTCGGCTGCCACAATCAGCAGCAGATCGCCAACGTCATGCCCATGCGCGTCATTCAGCGGCTTGAAATTGTCCAGATCCAGGAACATCAGCGCGCCATGGCAGCCGCTTCGCTTGCTGGCGGCCATGGCCTGGGTCAAACGGTCGTGCAGCAGGTGGCGATTCGGCAGATTGGTGAGCGAGTCGGAAAACGCCATTTGATGAACCTGGTCTTCCATCTGTTTGCGCTCGGTGATGTCCGTATAAGTGCCGATCATGCGCAAGGGTTTGCCATCCTCGCCGCGACTGACCAGTATGCCGCGATCGAGTACCCACTTGTAGCTGCCGTCTTTGCAGCGGACACGGTGTTCTTTGACGTAAATCGGGGTCTTGCCATCGAGGCAGTCCTGTACCGCAGCAAGAGTGGCTGCTCTGTCCTCGGGGTGGAGGCGTTTCTCCCATTCCTCCGGCCTGTTGCCAATCTCGTCTTCCGCATGGCCAAGCATCTGCTTCCAGGTTCTGGAGAAAAACGCCGTGCGGTTCGCCACGTTCCAGTCCCAAAGGCCGTCACAAGAACCTTCGATGGCGAATTTCCAGCGAGTTTCGCTATCCCTGAGCGCTTCCTCCCTTTGTCCCAGAATTTCCAGCAGGCGATTGAAGCCGCCGATAAGATCGCCGATTTCGTCCTGCCTGGTGATGGGCAAGGGTTGCAGATGATGGTTTGCGTCCGACAAAGCCGCCAGGGTCTTCGCGGCAACGAGCATCGGTGCAAGTTGGCGTCGTATCATCCACCAGGTCAGACCGCCCGCCAGCAAGGTAAGCAGGAGCGTGGCCAGCAGCATGCGCCGCTGCATGTCGTGGATCGGGGCAAAGGCTTCAGCGGTGGGCAATGTGACGGCCACGATCCAACCTGCTGCAGGAACGCCTTTGGCCGCGGTCAGCACTTCCACGCCAAATGGATTGACGAAAACGGTGGAGCCCTCGTAGCCCTGGATAATAAAACGGTCCAGTTGCGGGTTAATGCCGGGGCCGGGGAGTGCTTCCATGACGCGGCTCTTGTCGGAAGCGGTGACAATCAGCCGGTGCTGCGGCGCGATCAGCAGATAGCCGCCGCTCGTGCCATAGCTGCTTTCCGTGATCTTGTTCAGAAAATTGGCCTGGGCGAGGTTGATCACCCCCGCCACGGTACCGATCACCTTGCCATTCCCATCGCGAACAGGCGCCGCTATAACAATTACCGGGGCCCCCTGCGTCCTGCCTATGACTGGCCGGCCAATCGCCGTCCTCCCCTCCTTGAGCGCGACGATCATGTAATCCCTGTCCGCGTAATTCACGCCGACCCGACTTGCAGAACGCGGCACCTCGGCAATCACGGTTCCGTCAAGACCCGCGGCAGTGATGCCAAGGTTGAACAGACTTTGAAAAATCAGGCGCTGTTCCAGGAATGCCTGCATGGCCGGCGCATTGCCGAGCATGGCCGGGGGGATTTCTTCGGCGAGTTTCTCCAGCAAGCGCAAGCGTTCGCCCATCTCTTGATCGACCCCCGTTGCCAGGATCGAAGCCGTCGAAAACTGCTGTTCGCCCAACAGCCCCTGCATGTCCTCGCGCAGCATCCGGCTGGCGTAGAACGCCAGCGTCCAGATACCGATCACGAAAATGGCCAGCGTGAACAGGGTCACCCTGGTATTGAGCGACCGCCACTGAAAGCGTATCCAGCTCATGCGAATATTCCCGGTCGATCACCGTGCTCCGTGGACATCAACAGTGATTCTTGACGTCCCGCCGCGCAGAGTTATCAATGACGGTACACGCTTCGGGCAAAAACCAACCCGTGAAAAAGCAACAAAACAGCACAAATATGCGCATGTTTTGACTTCAGTCAATAATCAGCCCCGCATGGGCGCGTCAGCCCGCAATCGAGAGCGACATATCGGGGACCGTTAAGCATGGATCGCGGCTTGCGCCGCGATAACGGCGCGGCAAAGACTGCTAGAACTGCTCCTCGGCGAGCGCCATCACGCCCCTGGCGCCATTCACCACGGTGTCGCGCAAGCCCCCCGCCTGGCTGAGCACATGGTCGGCGTAGAAGCGTGCGGAGATAATCTTGGCCTGACAGAATGCGGCATCCGCCGCGCCCGCTGTCAATAGTTTTTTCGCGGCGAGCGCGGCGCGCGCCATCTGCCAACCTCCGCAAACAACGCCCATCAGCTTCAGGAACGGAACCGCGCCGGCATGCGCGGCCTTGATGTCGCTTGCGAACGCCGCCACCATCCATTCGGCGCAATCGGACACGGCGGTGATGCCGCCGCCCAGCGCCTTGCGCATGGCGGTGAAGTCCTCGCCGGCTATTTTGGCAAGATCGGCTTCGGTGGCGCGCATCATTGCAATCACGGCACGGGCGGCGAGTCCGCCATCGCGGGCAATCTTGCGTCCGATCAGATCGTTTGCCTGGATGCCGGTGGTGCCTTCGTAAATGGAGGTGATGCGCGCGTCGCGCAGATGCTGCGCGGCGCCGGTCTCCTCGATGAAGCCCATGCCGCCGTGTATCTGCACGCCGGTGGAGGCAACCTCGATGCCGGTCTCGGTGCTCCAGCCCTTGACCACCGGAATCATCAGGTCGACAAACGCCTGTTGCCTGGCGCGCTCGGCGCGGTCGCGATGGCGGTGAGCGGCATCCATCGCCGCGGCAACCACATAGGCCAGCGCGCGCATCGCTTCGGTCTGCGATTTCATGCTCATCAGCATG
>Ga0155956_1114_pt3 | contig 17137 bp, 11 predicted proteins | sample RifCSPlowO2_02_FD_107610 | JGI IMG/M metagenome (GOLD analysis project Ga0155956, IMG submission 107610) | Betaproteobacteria bacterium RIFCSPLOWO2_02_FULL_62_17 | reverse complement strand
AAATGACGCCGCAGGAAGTCGAGGACGTCGTCGCGTATCTGAACGTCACCTACTACAAGTTTCCGCAGTAGCGTGAGTTAGGACCGCGCGGCTTGTTCCGCTTTATGCCGCGCCGGATTTTGCCCCGCCCGCCACCAATTGCATGCTGCGCGGCTGGCGCACGCAATCGACGTACAGGTGGGTCACGCCGTCGCTGCCTTTTTCCTTCACCAGGCCGTGGATATCGGTCTCGAAGCCGGGGAATTTGTCATTGAAGTTGCGCGCGAACTGCAGGTACTCGATGATGGTGCGGTTGAAGCGCTCCCCGGGGATCAACAGCGGTATCCCCGGCGGATAGGGTGTGAGCAGCACGCTGGTCACGCGGCCTTCGAGCTGATCGATTTCGACCCGGTCGATCTCGCGGTGCGCAAGGCGCGCGAAGGCATCCGAGGGCTTCATCGCCGGCTGCATGTCCGAGAGGTACATCTCCGTGGTCACGCGCGCCACGTCATTGGACTTGTACATGTCGTGGATTTCCTGGCACAGGTCGCGCAGGCCGACGCGATCGTAGCGCGGCTGGCTGGCGCAGAACTCCGGAAGGATGCGCCACATCGGCTGGTTCTTGTCGTAATCGTCTTTGAACTGCTGCAGCGCCGTGACCAGCGTGTTCCAGCGGCCCTTGGTAATGCCGATGGTGAACATGATGAAGAACGAATACAGGCCGGCCTTTTCGACAATGACGCCGTGCTCGGCCAGGTACTTGGTGACGATGGATGCCGGGATGCCGGAGCGCGAGAATTTGCCCGAGACATCGAGGCCGGGCGTCACCACCGTTGCCTTGATCGGATCGAGCATGTTGAAGCCCGGGGCGAGATCGCCGAATCCGTGCCATTTGTCGTTGGTCTTGAGCATCCATTGTTCGCGCGAGCCGATGCCCTCGCCGGAAAGCTGGCCCGGGCCCCAGACCTTGAACCACCAGTCCTTGCCCCACTCGTCGTCGACCTTGCGCATGGCACGGCGGAAATCGAGGGCTTCCATGATCGATTCTTCAACCAGCGCGGTCCCGCCCGGTGGCTCCATCATCGCCGCGGCGACATCGCACGACGCAATGATCGCGTACTGCGGCGAGGTCGAGGTGTGCATGAGATACGCTTCGTTGAAGACGTTGCGGTCCAGTTTGCGCGTCTGCGACTCCTGCACCAGGATCTGGGACGCCTGCGAAATACCCGCCAGCAGCTTGTGGGTCGAGTGCGTGGCGAAAATCATCGCGTGTTTCGAGCGCGGCCGGTCGCGGCCGATGGCATGCATGTCCTTGTAGAAATCATGAAAGGTGGCGTGCGGCAGCCAGGCCTCGTCGAAGTGCAGGGTGTCGATGTACGAATTCAGGGTTTCCTTGAGCATCTCCACGTTGTAGATGATGCCGTCGTAGGTGCTTTGCGTGATGGTGAGAATGCGCGGCTTCTTGTCCTTGACCGCGCGCGCGAAGGGATTGGCCTCGATTTTCCTGGCGATGCTTTCGGGCCGGAATTCCTCCAGCGGGATCGGTCCGATAATCCCCAGGTGATTGCGCTTGGGGGTAAGGAAAACCGGGATCGCGCCGGTCATGGTGATCGCATGCAGGATCGACTTGTGGCAATTGCGGTCCACCACCACGATATCGTCGGGCGCGACGTTCGCGTGCCACACCATCTTGTTGCTGGTGCTGGTGCCGTTGGTGACGAAAAAGCAATGGTCGGCGTTGAAGATACGCGCGGCATTGCGCTCCGATGCCGCCACCGGCCCGGAGTGATCGAGCAGCTGCCCCAGTTCCTCCACCGCGTTGCAGACGTCGGCGCGCAGCATGTTTTCGCCGAAGAACTGGTGAAACATCTGCCCTATGGGAGATTTCAGAAACGCCACACCGCCGGAGTGTCCGGGGCAGTGCCATGAATAGGAGCCATCCTGCGCGTAGTGCACCAGCGCGCGGAAGAAAGGCGGCGCCAGCGAATCGAGGTAGGACTTCGCCTCGCGGATGATGTGGCGCGCCAGGAACTCGGGCGTCTCTTCGAACATGTGGATGAAGCCGTGCAGCTCGCGCAGGATGTCATTCGGTATATGGCGCGAGGTGCGCGTCTCGCCGTACAGATAGATCGGGATCTCGGCGTTCTTGAAGCGGATTTCCTTGATGAAAGCGCGCAGGTTCACCACCGCCGGGTCGGTTTCCGGGCCCGGCGTGAATTCCTCGTCGTCGATCGACAGAATGAAAGCCGAAGCGCGGCTTTGCTGCTGGGCGAACTGCGACAGATCGCCATAGCTGGTGACGCCCAGGACTTCCATGCCCTCGTCTTCAATGGCTTTCGCCAGCGCGCGTATGCCCAGGCCGCTGGTGTTCTCCGAGCGGAAGTCCTCATCGATGATGACGATGGGAAAGCGGAATTTCATTGCATTCTCCGAATCATGTTGTTTTCAGATCCTGCAAAGCGCACAACACTAGCGCACCGCGCTGATTATAGTGAGCGTACTCCTCGCGTAAAGAAGATTCTTGCGCGCGGCGCGAATGCGCTCCCCAAGGAGGATTACAGAATGATTACAGGCGGCCCTGCGGCAGGCTTCCCCGCAGTGCCTCCCATATTCGCGAGGGCGTGGCCGGAAGGTCGAAATGCGCAACACCCGCCGGACGCAGCGCATCGAGCACCGCGTTCATGCAGGCGGGCAGCCCGCCGGTGGTGCCGACCTCGCCCGCCCCCTTGGCGCCCAGCACGTTGTTGGGACTGGGCACCGAGTGGTCAAGCACGCGGAAAGCCTGCATCAGGTCGGCGCGCGGCAGGACGTAATCCATGAAGCTGCCCGAGAGCATCTGCCCGGTATCGGCGTCGTAGACGCATTGTTCGCCAAACACATGGCCGGCGCTTTGCATGACGCCGCCGTGTATCTGGCCACAGGCCAAAACGTGGTTGATGACGCGGCCGACATCGTCCACCGCAGTGTAGGCGAGCACTACACTTTCACCGGTTTGCGCGTCGATTTCGACCTCGCAGACGTGTACGCCGCTCGGAAAGGTCCGCGCCGTGGGGTTCTCGGCGATGGTGTCCAGCGGGTGGGCGACGCCGGCCCGGCGATGCCGCACGATGATCTCCTCGAGGGTGATGCCCCGGTCGGTGCCTTTCACCAGGTAGCGCCCGTCGCGGAACTCAAGATCCGAAGGCGGCGCTTCGAGGGCATCGGCGGCGAGATCCAGGCCTTTCTTGATGATCTGGTCGGAGGCATGCCGGAAGGCGCTGCCTTGCGCCAGCGTGGTGCGCGAGCCGATGGCCGCGCCGCCTATGAGTTCCGGCCCGTCCGGGTCGCCGGCGCGCAGAACGATGTTGTTCGCATCGATCCCCAGCCATTTACCCACCATCTCGGGAAAAATGGTTTCATGGCCCTGGCCGCTGGCCCCGGAGGCCATATAGAGCTGGATGTCGCCGGTGCTGGCGTCGCCTGCGTTCTTGCCATCCTTGGCAAACAGCACCGCCACCTGGTCCTTGGGCAATCCGCCACCGCCGGAGGGTTCGACAAACACCGCCGCACCCAGCCCGCGCAGCTTGCCGCGCTTGGCCGATTCGGCGCGACGCGCGGCGAAATCCTTCCAGCCGGATTCGCGGATCGCCGTCTCGATCATGCCGGCGTAATCGGCGCTGTCGAACACCGTGCCGGTGGCACTGGTAAAGGGCATGGCATCGCGCGGGATGACATTTTTGCGCCGCAGTTCCAGCGGGTCCATCTTCAGCAATACGGCGGCTTCCTCCACCAGTCGTTCCACCACGTAGCAGGCTTCCGGGCGTCCTGCTCCGCGGAAGGCTTCGGTGGGCGCGGTGTTGGTCATGATCTGGCGCTGGCGGCCGTACATCGCTTCGACGCGATAGGGTCCCGCGCCAATGGTCTTGCCGTTGCCGGTATTGGTGAGGGCACCGGCCTGCGTGAGATAGGCCCCGGATTCGGAGAGCCAGTCGGTGCGAATGGCGCGGAAGCGCCCGTCCTTATCCATCGCCAGCTCGCCGCTGAGGCGCATGGCGCGGCCGTGGCCGTCATTGAGGAAATCTTCCGAGCGGGAAGACACCCATTTCACCGGGACGCCCAGCCGTTTGGCGGCGTGCAGCAACACGCCATACTCCGGATAAGGCGCAGTGCGCGCGCCAAATGCGCCGCCGACATCGACGAACTCCACACGCACTTTGGCGGCGGCAACACCGAGTGTTGCCGCGAGCGCATCGCGCATCGCATTGGCGCCCTGGTGCTCGCAGCGAATGGCATAAGTGTCAGTGCTTGCTTCCCAGGAGGCCAGCACGGCGCGCGGCTCCATCGGGGTGGGGGCGATTCGCGGGCTGTCCATGGTGATGCGCAGCACATGATCGGCGGCTGCGATCAGCGCGGCGGTTTTCTGTTCGTCGCCGTAATCGAAATCGAAACATACATTGCCGGGAATGTCCTCATGCACCAGCGTTGCGTTGGGGGCGAGTGCCCGATCAACGCCGATCACCGGTGGCAGGTCCTGGTATTCCACCTCGACCAGCTCGGTCGCCGACAGCGCAGCCATGGCGGTCGTCGCGATCACCAGCGCCACCGGCTCACCCACGTAACGCACGCGCTCGCGCGCCAGCGCCGGCCGGTCGGGCACGATGATCTTCATGCCGCCGCGCCCGGGGTAGGCTACCAGCGGCTGCAAACGCTTGAGATTGGCCGCTGCGATGCTATGCGCGTTGAACACCGCGCGCACGCCGGGGGCCTTTTCGGCGGTCGAGAGGTCGATCCTCAGAATCTTCGCGTGCGCCCTGTCCGAGCGCACGAAGCAGGCATGCAACTGGCCGGGCAGATTGCAGTCCGAGGTATAGGTTCCCTTGCCGGTCAGCAGGCGCTGGTCCTCTCTTCTTCCTTTGAATGGCGTCATGGTGAATATCCGGTTAAAACGAGTGGTGGATCGCCGGGCGAATTCCTGGTCCGGCTTGGCTATTTGGCGGCGGCGGCGCGACGCCCCACGCTGCCGGTGCCCAGAACCGTCACGATGGTGAGCAGGGCGACAAAGCCGCTCACCCAGAAAACGTTTCTGGGATCGGAATGGTCGAGCAGCCAGCCGTAGAGCACCGGTGCGATGATGCCGGCGATGGCAAATCCGCTGGAAACAAAGCCAAACACCGCGCCGATCGCTCCGGGCGGCGCCAGTGAGCGCACGATCATGTCCCGGGGTGGGGCGAGAAAGCCATTACCGAAGCCCGCGATGGCAAGCAGTATGCCGATGACCACCATGGGCGGGTCGAATATCGCAATGGAGAACACGCACAGGGCGATGATCAGGATGCACACCGCCGCGACAATGTCGTGGCGCTTGATGCGATCCGCGACAAAGCCGCCCGCCAGCACGCCGATGGGCGAGACAAACAGATATACCGAGATCACAAGGCCTGCCGCGCCCAGCGAGGTGTGATAGAGCTCGTGCAGCGCCGAGACGCCAAAGGTGCGTATGCCGCCGTTAGCGATGGACATCACCGCAAAAAACAACAGGCCCATGAGTATCGGCAGGCTGAATAGCAGCGCCATGCCTCGCAACGCCGGTTTGGCGCCCGGCGCGGCGTCTCTGGCGTTGGTGGCGGCTGCGTCGTCCAGAATCTCCGCATTGGCCCACATGACTGCCGCGGTGACCAGGCCGAACATGCCGCACATGAACATGCCCACGCGCCAGTCGAACAGACTCGCCAACAGTAGTATTGTCGCCGGCGCCACCGCGTCGCCGAGGTAACCGGTGAAGGTATGGAAGGAGAAAATGCGGCCGATGCGCGACTTGTCCACGTTGGCATTGAGGATCGCGTAATCGGCCGGGTGGAACACCGAGTTGGAAAGACCGGCGGCGATCATCAGCGTCACCAGCGCGGCGTAGAAAGGGAATACACCGATCAGGCAAATGGCGATCGACTCGGTGGCCAGTCCCCAGATCAGAAGTTTCTTCGCGCCATAGCGATCCACCATGAAGCCCACGGGAATCTGGGTAAAGCCACTGGCGACGGAAAAACACGCGGTGGCAAAGCCCAGTTCGGTGAAGCCGACGCCGTAGATCTCGCGCAATACCGGAAACAGCGGCGGCAGCAGCAGCAGGAAAAAATGGCTGAAAAAATGGCCGGTACAGATAATTCCGACCACCTTGGTTTCCCGGGGCGGCATGCCCAGCCGGGCGCTGATTTCCATCGAATCTTTTCCCTCTCGTCGCTTCGCTCGCAGGGGGACCCCGGGTGCGCAGCGAAGCTTAGCAGGGCAACGCGAATTCGGGCGGCCGCGCATAGCCTGCTAAGCTCAAGTAACGCCACGCGCGCGTGACACATTATTTCTGACAGGCAGGAGCCATAATGGACCAGGAAATCCTCAAGACCAAGGCCGAACTCATCGCCATTCAATACATGGTGGCGAACCTGTATGCCTCGATGTTCGGCGAGCGCTTTGGCGAGAATGCCGCGCCCGCCGCCAAGCAGTTCACCGACAGCCTGCGGGCGCACATTCGCACCTGGACCATTCCGGGCCTGGATGCGGCGATCTCCGACCATATGACCGGCGAGATGCAGGAAGCGATTGAATTCCAGCTTGCGCTGATCGAGGACCTGGTCAACGGAAAAATAGAGGCCTACAAGGCGCTGCGCGAATCACAAAACCAAGCGAAGAATTAAAGGGGTGCCGGCATCATGAAACGCAGCAGCGAGCGCATTCTCACCACCCACACCGGCAGCCTGCCGCGGCCGGTCGATCTGCTGGCGCTGCTGGAGTCACGCGAGCAGGGCAAACTCGCGGACCTCGCCGGCTTGCATGCGCGCGCGCGCAAGGCGGTGAGTGAGGCGGTGGGCACCCAGATCGAAGCCGGCGTAGACATAGTCAATGACGGCGAACAGGGCAAGTGCGACTACTCCACCTATATCAAAGACCGCCTGACGGGTTTCACCGGCGCCCCTGCGGCGCCGCTGCCTACGCGTGAAGCAAAAGAATTCCCCGAGTTCGCGGCGCGTCGCGGCGGCGTCGGCCCGGCCTTCATCACGCGGCCCACTTGTGTGGCGCCCATAGCGTGGAAGGATTTTCCCGCCGTGGAGCGCGACATTGCCGATCTCCAGGCGGCAAGGCAGGCGCATCCAGCGGAGGATTTCTTCATGACCGCAGTATCGCCGGGGCAGGCGGCACGGTTTCTGGGGAACAGCCATTACGCGAGCCATGAGGCTTACCTGCGCGCACTGGGCGCGGTGCTGCATGACGAGTACAGCGCCATCGCGAAAGCGGGTTTCGTGCTGCAGGTGGATTGCCCAGACCTGGGATCGGGCTGGAACAGCCAGTTTCCCGAACTCACGCTGGCGCAATTCCGCAAAGTGGTGGAACTGCACCTGGAGGTGCTGGATGAAGCCACGCGCGATGTACCGCCGGAACAGTTGCGCCTGCACCTGTGCTGGGGAAATTACAACGGGCCTCACACCCAGGACATACCGCTGCGCGAAATCATCGGGCCGGTGCTGAAATCGCGGGCGACGGCAATTTCCTTCGAGGGCGCCAATCCGCGCCACGAACACGAGTGGGCATTGTGGAAAGAAGTGAAGCTGCCGCCGGGAAAGATACTGATCCCGGGCGTGCTCGATTCCACATCCAGTTTTGTCGAGCACCCGGAGCTGGTGGCGCAGCGCATCTGCCGTTACGCGAGCGTGGTGGGCCGGGAAAATGTTATAGCCGGCACCGACTGCGGCTTTGGCACTTTCGCGGGGCGCATCGACATTGTGCCAAGCGTGGTATGGGCCAAGCTGCGCGCGATGGCCGAGGGCGCGAGGCTGGCGACTAAGCAGCTTTGGGGTTGAGCGGAATTAGTGCCGGCGCTTAGCGGCCGCCCAAGTATTCACTCAGCCAGCGTGCGTAATCCGCGTCGCGCGTGTATTTCTTCATCATCTCGCTGGATGCCACGCCCTGCAATTTGCCGGTGGGGGTTCCCTCGCGCTGCGCTTTGAGCGTGTTGTAGGCTGCCTGTACCGAAGCGGGAAAGGTCGGATGCCCGGTCAAGGCCACGCACACACGCCGTGAGGCAAGGTAGTCCTTGTCGGTAATCGCTGGCGAAAGCGAGCCCAGGAATATCGGCAGCTTTATCGCCCCCGCCACCGCATCGAGTTTTTCGCGCGTATCCAGGCCGATGAAGAACAGGGCATCGACACCCGCCTGCTCATAGGCGCGCGCGCGAACGATGGCATCCTCCACGCCAGCAATCGAAGCCGCGCTGGTGCGTCCGACAATGACCAGGTCTTTGTCCTGGCGCGCGTCGACCGCGGCACGCATCTTGCCCACCCCCTCTTCCACGCTGATGAGCCGTGCCTTGCCTTTGTCGCCGAAACTGGCCGGAAGCATGGTGTCTTCGACAGTCATCGCCGCTACGCCGGCGGTTTCCAGTTCTTCCACGGTGCGCCTCACATTCAAGGCATTGCCGTAGCCATGGTCGGCATCGACCACCAATGGCAGATTGGCCGCGCGGTTCATGCGCAGGATGAGTCCGGCAAATTCGGAGAGCGTCAACGTGATGAGGTCAGGAGCCCCCAGCACCGCAAGTGACGCGACCGATCCGCCAAGCATGCCTGCTTCATAGCCCAGGTCCTCGGCGATGCGCATGGTGATGGGGTCGTACACCGACGCGGGATGAATGCAGGCGTTGGCGGCAAGGTTCGCTCGGAATTTTTCGCGGCGCGCGGTCCAGTGCATGGCGGTTCTGCCTTGAATGAAGGGTTAAAAGGTTCGCGATCAGGCACGCATTGTCCCAGACCCAGCTTGCGTCGCAAGTGTTCTTGATTGCCGCGGCTGCGGTAAGGTAGCGCCATGCAGCAATACGATCTGGCCATTATCGGCGGCGGCATCAACGGTTGCGGCATTGCGCGCGACGCGGCCGGCAGGGGCCTCTCGGTGCTGGTTGCCGAGGCCGGCGATCTCGCGGGAGCCACTTCCTCGGCCTCGACCAAGCTGATTCATGGCGGACTGCGCTATCTCGAGTACTACGAGTTTCGCCTGGTTGCCGAAGCGCTCGCCGAACGCGAAGCGCTGTTGCGCATTGCGCCGCACATCATCTGGCCGCTGGAATTCGTGCTGCCGCATGAAAGCCACCTGCGTCCGGCCTGGATGATCCGCATGGGGCTTTTCTTCTACGACCACCTGGGACGCCGCGCCTTCGGTTTGGGCGGTAGCGCCAGCACATTGCCCGCGTCGCGTGGCGTGCGCCTCGCCCCGGATGGCTACGGCAAGGGGCTCAATCCCGGCTTCACCCGCGGCTTTGCCTACTACGATTGCTGGGTCGACGATGCGCGTCTGGTGGTTCTCAACGCGCGTTCCGCCGCCGCCCGCGGCGCGCGCATCGCCACGCGCACCCGCGTCACGGCGGCGCGCCGCGATGGCGAGCATTGGCACGTTACGCTTGCCACGGCCAATGGCACGCAGCGTGAGGAAGTCAGCGCGCGCGCACTCGTCAACGCCGCGGGCCCCTGGGTCAAGTCGGTGCTGGATCGTGAGATTGGCATTGCCTCGCCCGGCAAAGTCCGCCTGGTGAGGGGAAGCCACATGGTGGTGCCGCGCATCCACGACCGGCGCCACGCTTTCATTCTGCAGAATCCCGACCGGCGCATCGTGTTCATGATCCCCTACGAGCGCGAGTTCACGCTGATCGGTACCACCGATGTGGCAATGGACGAGGATCCTTCCCAGACTCGCGCAAGCCAGGCCGAAATCGATTACCTGTGCAATGCGGCAAGCCACTACACAGAACGGCGGCTGACGCCACGGGACGTGGTGTGGAGCTACAGCGGTGTGCGGCCCCTGTATGACGACGGTTCGGACGATCCTTCCGCAGTGACGCGCGACTATCACCTGTTGCTCGATGAGGACGGACCGCCGCTGGTTTCGATATTCGGCGGCAAGATCACCACCTATCGGCGTCTGGCGGAGCACGTGATGAAAAAGCTCGAGACCTGGTTCCCCGATACGCACGCATGGACTGCCACGGAATCGCTGCCGGGCGGCGATTTCGGCGACGCCACGGCCAAGGCCGGATTCGATGCCTTGTTCGATGACCTGTGCGGGCGTTACCCGCGCTTGCCCGGGTTGCTGCTGGCGCGCCTGGCGCGTCGTCATGGCACGCTGGCGCGCGCGCTGCTGGGCGACGCACAGGGCGAAACCGACCTGGGAGAATATTTTGGCGGCGGCCTTTACGAGGCGGAAGTGCGCTGGTTCATTAACCACGAATGGGCACGCGAAGCCGAGGATGTGCTGTGGCGCCGCACCAAGTGCGGCCTGCACATGAGCGCCGTTGAGCGCGAAAGTTTCGCCGCCTGGATGCTGCGCAACGTCTGATGTTCAGCGTCACAATAGCGCCTGCAATTCATTTTTCCCGAAAGAAAACCATGCAAAGCAAGCTATCCGGACTCATTCTGCTCGGTGCCGCACTGGCGCTGAGCCCGGCCGTCCATGCCCAGGACTATCCTGTCAAACCCATCAAGATCGTCGTCCCCAACCCGCCGGGAGGCAGCAACGACCTGGTGGGGCGCCTGGTTGCCGAGCGGCTGCGCAACCGCTGGGGCCAGCCGGTGTTGGTGGAGAATCGCGCCGGCGCTTCGGGCCGGATCGGCGCGGAGTTCGTCGCAAAATCCGCTCCCGACGGTTATACCCTGTTGGCGTCGGCGCCAGCTTCCCTGGTGATCAACAAGAACCTGTACGCAAAGCTTTCCTACGATGCGGATGCTTTCGTGCCGGTGTCGGTGATCACCGCAGGCACCGGTGTGCTGGTACTGCACGCAAGCGTGGCAGCGGCGAGTGTACAGCAACTCATCGAATACGCCAGAGCCAATCCGGGCAAACTGACCTACGCATCGCAGGGCACCGGCACCATCGCGCATCTGGCCGGCGCGCTGTTCGACCTGACCACAGGAGTGAAGACCGTGCATGTGCCCTACAAGGGCAGCGCCCCAGCGGTCGCGGACCTGGTGGGCGGGCAGGTGAACATGCTGTTCAGCGAACTGGCCACGGCGCTGCCGCACATCAATGCCGGACGGCTGCGCGCGCTGGGGGTGGGGAGTGCCCGGCGCCATCCGCTTCTTCCCAATGTTCCGTCGCTCTCCGATGCAATGCCGGGGTTCCTGTTCTCCTACTGGACCGGCATGGTGGCACCTGCAGGCACGCCGCCCGCCATCGCCCGGCGCCTGTCCATGGAGGTTGCCGACGGCTTGAAGGAACCGGAAATGTTAAAACGCGTACGGGATGCCAGCCTCGAACCGGTTGGCAGCACCCCCGAGGAGACCGCGGCATTCTTTCGCAGCGAGAGTGAGCGCTGGGGCAGGGTGATCCGGCTCACCGGTATCAAAGAAGAGAAATAGCTATGCGCCCGGTGCAAGCCGGCGACACGGCGTCGGCGCATGAGATCACGCTCGCGCCGGCCAAGGTGCCGGTGGTGCGGGACGCCGATGTCGTGGTGGTGGGCGGCGGACCGGGCGGTTTCGCCGCCGCGCTGCGTGCCGCACGCATGGGTGCTTCCACGGTGCTCATTGAAAAGCATGACATGCCGGGCGGTGTGCATACCATTGGCCTGCAGGGCGCCGCGTCGCGCGGCGTCGGCGGCATTCACAGCGAGCTGATGCAGCGCTTCGCCGATGCCGGGTGCATCTATACGGTGACCGAGGCGACGCTGCCCGATTGGGCGGGCAATCCCCTGTCCCACTATGAGGCCTACCTCAAGCCAGGCAGCGCCTTTACCCGGTCGAGCTTCAACCCGGAGTCGGCCGGTTGCGTCATGGTGCGAATGCTCGAAGAGGCAGGCGTGACGGCGCTCTACGGCACTTCCTTCGTCGACACGGTGGTCGCCAACGGCCGCATCAACCAGGTGATCGTCGAGAATGCCTCGGGCACGCAGGCGATTCGCGGCAAGGTATTCATCGATGGTTCCGGTACCGCTGAAGTGTCGGCCCGCGCCGGCGTGCCGTTCGTGCGCGGCGGCGGGCCGCAGCCGCCGAAAGCGCAATGGGACGGGCAGCACCGGCCAATACCCGGCGCGCTGCTGTGGATCATGAGCGGCATCGACTTCGCAGGTGTCGCGGCCTATCAGAAGCGCGACAACGACCCCACCCTCGCCAGGCTCATTGGAGCGGCGCGGTCGGCCGGTGACATTCCCGAAAATCTTTATCGTCCGCGCATGGGCGGCGAGGGCGTCTACGGCGCTCACTACATCGGCCACCCGACGCTCGACATGAGCCCGATGCAGGGGCCGGGAACGTTCGTGTTCTGGCAGAACGTGCCCTACGAATGGGCGCTGCACATGGACGATAACGCAGAAGATGCCGCGCGCGCGAAACGCGCCCTGCGCGAGTTCATCGATGCGGAGGCCCGATTTGCGAAGAAATACGTCCCCGGATTCGAAAACGCGTTTATCTCCAACGTCGGCCGCTATGTCGGCGTGCGCGACGGCCGCCATCCCATGGCAGAGTACCAATTCACCATCGACGATGCCCGCGCGAGCCGGCGCTTTCCCGACGCCATTTCCAAGCCGATGACCAAGACCTTTTTCTGGGACACCCACACCGCCTACACTTTCGAGATTCCCTACCGTTGCTTCCTGCCGAAGAACATCGACAATCTGCTGCTCACCGGAGCGTCGCTGTCATTCGCCTACGAAACCATTTTCATGGTGATGAGGAATTTTCCCTGGTGCACGCAGACCGGCGAGATCGCCGGCTACGCCGCCGGACTGGCGGTGCAACAAGGCATTGCGCCGAAAAATCTCGAATGGACCACGCCGTATTTCTGAACGGATCGCGCCAGCGGGAAGGCGTGCTAGAGGAGACCGCCGTCGCATAAAGCTCGCGACGGCTGCTGGAAGCAGCGCGGCGAGCTTTTGGCCGCGCGATCCTAATCCTCGAACTTGACGCCGATCGATTTCAACTGCTTGACCACGCGCGCGGTGTTTTCGAGACCCACCTTGATCTTTCCGGAAAACTCCTCAGGGCTGTCGCCGATGATGGTGGTGCCGATTTCCGCATACTTGGCGCGCATCTCGGGGGTCAGCGACTTGATCGCGGCGGCGTTAAGGCGTGTCAGCACCGGCCGCGGCAGCGCCGCGGGGCCGAACATTCCTATCCATCCTGGCGTGGCGCGAAACTGCGGCACGGTGGCGCTCATCTCGGGGGTGCTCGGTGGCAGGCTCGGTGGGCGCGGACCGTTGTAATGCGCCAGCGGCCGCGCCTTGCCGCCCTGAAGCAGGGGATTCGCGGCAGCGACGGTGATAAAGGCGATGTCCACTTCGCCCGCCGCGACCGCCTGCACCACCGGCCCGAAGCCCTTGTAGGGGATGTGATTCAAATCGACGCCGGCGGTAACCTTGAAATACTCGCCATCCAGATGCTGCGCCGAGCCGATGCCGGTGCTGGCGTAGGCGACCTTGCCGGGATTGCGCTTGGCGTAGTCGATCAGTTCCTTCACCGTATTGAAGGGCACGCCAGGCTTTGCGATCAGGGTGCTGACCGTCATGTTTAGCATGGTCACCGGCGTGAAATCGCGGATCACGTCGAAGGGCACCTTGCTCGACACCAGCACACCCGAGATCATGGTGCTCGAACTGGTGGACAACAAGGTATAGCCATCGGGAACCGAGCGTGCGACGAATTCCGAGCCGATAAAGCCGTTGGCGCCGGGACGGTTGTCGATGAGGACCGGCTGGCCGAGTTCATCGGACATGATCTTCTGCATCTGGCGAATGGTCACGTCCACGCCGCCGGGCGGAAAGGGCACCACGATGCGCACCGGCTTCTGCGGAAAGTCCTGCGCGGCGAGGCCGCTAGCAAACGCTGCAGCGAATACAGCAAGCAGCATGGAACCTGGCAAAGAAGGCATTATTTTTTCTCCCCGAGTGCAAGGCGCTGACACTATCGCCAGCACCTCGCACTGTCAATCGTTGCTATGCCGCGATTTGGAGACGGCGTTCTTCGCCAGCGCGTGCGGCCACGCGCCGCGCGAAATCCTCGGCCTGGTCGGCACCGATGGGGCCGATGGCGAAATAATGAGAATCCGGGTGCGACAGGTAAAAACCCGCCACCGAAGCAGGCGGGGTCATGGCGTAGGATTCGGTGATGCCCATGCCGATGGCCGGCGCATCCAGCAGATCGAACAGATCACCCTTCGCCGCATGGTTCGGGCAGGCAGGATAGCCGGGCGCGGGGCGGATGCCGCGATAGCGCTCTGCGATCAGTCCCGACGTGTCGAGTTGTTCATTGTGCGCATAGCCCCAGAACTCGCGCCGCACGCGCTCATGCAGGCGTTCGGCAAAGGCTTCGGCAAGGCGATCGGCCAGGGCCTTCACCATGATGGCCGAGTAATCGTCGTGCGCCGCTTCGAAGGCCCGGGCGCGCTCCTCGCAGCCCAGGCCCGTGGTGACCGCGAACGCGCCTATCCAGTCGTGCACGCCGGAATGCTTCGGTGCGATGTAATCGGCGAGGCACAGGTTGTTGCGGTCCGCAGCTTTTTCGGTCTGCTGCCGCTGGCCATGCCAGACCATGGCGACTGCGGAGCGCGATTCGTCGCGATAGATCTCGATATCCTCGCCCACGCTTGCGGCGGGCAGCAGCGCGATGACGCCATTGGCGGTGAGCCAGCGTTCCTCAATGATGCGGCGGAGCATTGCCTGGCCGTCGGCATAGACATCGCGAGCGGTCTTGCCCACGACAGCATCGTCGAGAATCTTCGGGAAGCTGCCGGCCAGATCCCAGGTCTGGAAAAACGGCGACCAGTCGACGTACCTAGCCAGTTCCGCGAGATCGTATTCGCGCAATTGGAGAATGCCGCGCATCCCTGGCGCGGGCGGTTTGTAGGTAAACCAGTCCAGGGGCGGCGCGTTGGCGCGCGCCGCCGCCAGCGACAGCATCGCCGGCCCCTTCTTGGCGGCGTGCTGTGCACGCACCCGATCGTAGTCCTTGCGCACTTCGGCGACATAGTTTTCACGACCGCTATCGGAAATCAGCCCCTGACACACCGAAACGGCGCGCGAGGCATCGGGAACATAAACCACCGGCCCTTCGTAATGCGGCGCAATTTTCACCGCGGTGTGCACGCGCGATGTGGTGGCCCCGCCGATCAGGAGCGGCATTTTGAAGCCCTGGCGCTGCATTTCCCCGGCGATATTCGCCATTTCTTCGAGCGAGGGCGTAATCAGGCCGGAGACGCCGATCATGTCGGCCTGATGCTCGCGCGCGGCATCGAGCAGCTTCTGCGTGGGCACCATCACGCCCAGGTTCACCACTTCGAAGTTGTTGCATTGCAGGACCACGGCGACGATGTTTTTGCCGATGTCGTGCACGTCGCCTTTAACGGTTGCAAGCACGATCTTGCCGCGTGCCCGGGTGTCTCCCTGGCGGGCCTTTTCGGCTTCGATATAGGGAACCAGATGCGCGACCGCCTGCTTCATCACCCGCGCCGATTTCACCACCTGCGGCAGAAACATCTTGCCGGCGCCGAACAGGTCGCCGACGACATTCATGCCATCCATCAACGGCCCTTCGATCACCTCGATGGCATGCGTGAATTTGCCGCGCGCTTCCTCGGTGTCGGCAATCACCCATTCGGTGATGCCCTTAACCAGCGCGTGCACCAGGCGTTTTTCGACCGAGTCTTCGCGCCAGGCGAGGTCAATGACGTCCGCCTTCGCCGCGCCGGTTACCGCGGTAGCCGCTTGCACCAGGCGCTCGCCGGCGTCCGAGCGCCGGTTGAAAAGCACATCCTCGATTTGTTCGCGAAGTTCGGCGGGAATCTCCTCGTAGACGCCCAGTTGCCCGGCATTGACGATGCCCATGGTCATGCCGGCGCGGATGGCGTGGTAGAGAAATACCGTGTGCATCGCGGCGCGCATGGCCTCATTGCCGCGGAATGAAAACGAAAGATTGGATACGCCGCCTGAAATATTGGCATGCGGCAGATTCGCGCGGATCCAGCGCGTGGCTTCGATGAAATCGCGGCCGTAGTTGGCGTGCTCCTCGATGCCCGTGGCCACCGCAAAAATGTTCGGATCGAAAATGATGTCCTCGGCCGGAAAGCCCACGCGGTCCACCAGAATCCGGTAGCAGCGCCCGCAAATGGCCTCGCGCCGCTCGAGCGAATCGGCCTGGCCCTGTTCATCGAACGCCATCACCACCACGGCCGCGCCATGCCGCCGCGCCAGGCTCGCCTGGCGTATGAAAGCTTCCTCGCCTTCTTTGAGCGAAATCGAATTGACAATGCATTTGCCTTGCGCGCATTTGAGGCCCGCCTCGATCACTTCCCAGCGCGAGGAATCGATCATCAGCGGCACGCGCGATATTTCCGGTTCCCCGGCGATGAGTTGTAGGAATTTGACCATCGCCGCGTGCGAGTCGAGCATCGCCTCGTCCATATTGATGTCGATCACCTGCGCGCCGTTCTCCACCTGCTGGCGCGCGACCGCAAGGCCGCCGGCGTAATCCTCGGCGAGGATCATGCGCGCGAACGCTTTCGATCCGGCCACGTTGGTGCGCTCGCCGACATTGACGAAGAGGGACTCCGGGCCGATGTTGAGCGGTTCCAGGCCGGCGAGGCGCAGGCGCGCTTCGGTCGCGGGCGGGGTGCGCGGGACAAGCCCTTTCACGGCCTTGGCGATGTGCGCCAGGTGCTCGGGGGTGGTGCCACAGCAGCCGCCGACGATGTTGACAATGCCGCTTCTCGCGAACTCGCCGAGGAACCCGGCGGTGCACTCGGGCGTTTCGTCGTAGCCGGTATCGGAAAGCGGGTTGGGCAGTCCGGCATTGGGGTGCGCACAGATGAAGGTGTCGGCGACGCGCGCCAGCTCCGCGATATAGGGCCGCATCAGCTCGGCGCCCAGCGCGCAATTGAGGCCGACCGCGATGGGACGCGCGTGGCGCACCGAGTTCCAGAAGGCTTCGGGCGTCTGCCCGGAAAGCGTGCGGCCTGACTGGTCGGTGATGGTGCCGGAAATCATCACCGGCAGGCGCTGTCCTTCGCGCTCGAAACGCGACTCGATGGCGAATATTGCCGCCTTGGCGTTGAGGGTGTCGAACACCGTTTCGATCAGCAGCATGTCGGCGCCGCCCGCGATCAGGCCGTCCAGCGCCTCGTCGTATGCCGCCACCAGTTGGTCGAAGCTGATGTTGCG
>Ga0155956_1288_pt1 | contig 17209 bp, 14 predicted proteins | sample RifCSPlowO2_02_FD_107610 | JGI IMG/M metagenome (GOLD analysis project Ga0155956, IMG submission 107610) | Betaproteobacteria bacterium RIFCSPLOWO2_02_FULL_62_17 | reverse complement strand
TATCGGATTATGGGGTGCAGTTGGATGACAAACTCAACGTCGTCTGCCGCCGCACTCCCGCATCGGGCTGATGCGGCGCCGATGCCGCCAGCCTCGAAAGTGAAAGGAAAAGGAGGAACCCATGCCCAGCCCACGCCACACCATGCGCGTCGAAACCAACACCCTCATCCCCATGCGCGATGGCGCGAACCTGCGCGCCAATGTCTATCGGCCCAAGGCGGAAGGCCGCTTCCCGGTGCTCATGACCTTCGGCCCCTACGGCAAGGATGTCCCTCTGCGCCAGTTCATGCAGGAAGCCTGGGACCGGCTCAATGAGACCTATGCCGAGATACTCGCGGCTTCCTCCTGCAAGCACCTGGTGTTCGAGCGGCCGGACCCCGAAATGTGGATTCCCGACGGTTATGCGCTGATCAATGTCGATTCGCGCGGCGCGGGAAAATCCCCTGGCAAGCTGGATCCCAATTCCCCGGCGGAATTCCGCGATTTCTTCGACGCCATCGAATGGGCGGGCGCGCAGGGTTTCAGCAATGGCAAGGTCGGCCTGCTCGGCATTTCCTATTACGCGGCGTCGCAATGGTTCGTCGCGGCAATGCGGCCGAAATATCTTTCTGCGATCCTGCCCTGGCAGGGGACGTATGATTTTTATCGCGACCGCACGCGTCTCGATGGCATCTATTCGGCGGGCTTTCTCAAGCGCTGGTGGAATGCCAGCGTTCTGCGCAATCAATACGGCAATCCCGGCACCAATTGCACCGACATTTACACCGGCGAGCGTGTCACCGGGCCGGAGAGTTTCAGCAAGGAACAGTTGAAGGCCAACGCCTCGGACTATCTCGAAGACGTACTGGCGCATCCGCTGTGCGATCAGTTTTATCGCGATCGCACGCCGGATCTGTCGAAAATCGAGGTGCCCGCGCTGGTCGTCGCGAACTGGGGCGGCCTTGGACTGCACACGCGCGGCACGATCCGCGGATTCATGGGCCTCGCCTCGAAAAACAAATGGCTGAAGGTGCAGGGCGGCTCGTATTTCCACACCTTCCTGCTGCCCAAAAATGTCGCCCTGCAGAAGCGTTTCTTCGATCGCTATCTGAAAGGCGAGAACAACGGCTGGGAGAATGAACCGCCTGTCGAAGTGCAGGTGCGCGCGCCCGGCGATACCGTCAAACGCACCGCGCAGGTCGCAAGCTGGCCGCTGCCGCAGACGCAATGGACGCAATACTGGATTGACGCGGGCACGAAGACCCTCACTACGGCTGGGCCCAAGGCTGCCGCCAGCGCCAGTTATGCCGCGCTGAGCGAAGGCGTCACCTTTTCCACCCCCGCCTTCACGAAAGAAACGGAAATTGCCGGTCCCGTCAAGGCCAAACTGTTTGTGTCGTCCACGACCGCCGACATGGATATTTTCGCGACCCTCTGCGCCTTCGACGCCGCGGGCAGGGAGATGACCTTTATCGGCGCGCCGGAACCCAGGATGCCGGTGACGCAGGGCTGGCTGCGCGTCTCCCAGCGCAAGCTCGACCCCGCGCGCTCCCTCGAATATCTGCCCTATTACCCCCATGACGAGCGCCAGCCGCTGACGCCGGGCGAAATTGTCGAGGTCGATCTCGAAATCTGGCCGATGGCGCTGGCTCTGCCGCCGGGGTCAAAACTGACGCTCACCATTCAGGGCAAGGATTTCGAGCGAGCCGGCGCGACCGGGCCGATGCGCGGCGTCGCCTGGTTCACCCATGACGAGCCGCGCGACCGGCCGCCGGCGCTGTTCCATGGCACGAACACGCTGCATACGGGCGGCGCACACCGCTCTTATCTGCTGCTCCCCGTACTTCCGGAGGGGGCGGCTTGAGCACACTTAAGCTGGGTTGCGCGCACCGCGGAGAGTAGTAGAACGAAAAGCGCTCAGTCGAGCCGCAACCCCGTGATCTGCACGATCTTGGCGATCTTGGTGTGCTCGGCCTGCAGGAAGCTGGCGAATTCCTCGGGCGAGCCGCCGGAGGGTGGCACCTGCTCGAAGCCCTGTCCCTCGACCACCTTCTCGCGCAGCGCCGGGTCGGCCAGCACCTTCTTGATCTCGCCGTTCCAGCGCATCACCAGGTCGCGCGGCAGGCCGGCCGGCCCGAGCAGGCCGCCCCAGTTGAGGATGGTGAGGTCGACACCGGCTTCGCGGAAGGTCGGCACGCCGGGGGCGAGCTTCGAGGGGCCCTCGCCGACGTAGGCAAGTGCCCTGACCTTGCCGGCGCGCACCTGCGCCATCGCCTGCCCCAGCCCGAAGATGGCGGCATGCACTTCGCCCGAAACCACGGCATTGAGCGACTGCACGAAGCTCTTGTAGGCGATGTTCTGAAAGGACGCGACATTGGCCTTCTTCCAGTAATTGACGTACATGCTGGAGTTGGTGGCAGGGCCGGGCGTGCCGAAGTTGTAAGCGTCCGGTTTCGCTTTTGCCAGCGCGAGGAGTTCTCGCAAGCTGTTGGCCGGCACCGAGGGATGCACGATCAGCGCGGCATAGAGATAGCCGAAGTGAATGATCGGCGTGAAGTCCTTGGCGCCGTAGGGCAGCTTCGAGTAGGCATGGACGTTCAGCACCGTGGTGTAGATGTCGCCGGTGCACAGGTTGTAGCCGTCAGGCGCCGCCTTGGCACAGATCTCGCCCAGCGGTACGTAATTGGCGCCGGTCTTGTTTTCGATGACGATGGCCTGTCCGAGGGACTGCTGCAGCGCCGGCGAGGCGCCGCGCAGCACGATGTCGTAGGGACCGGCCGGCGCGGAGGTGTAGATGCGCACCGGCTTGGTCGGATAGGCCTGCGCCAGCGCCTGCGAAATGGACAGAGATAGCGGCAGCGCCGCCAGCGCCCCGGCCATCAGATGCTTGAAGATTTGCCCCATGATTTCCCCCTATGCAAAGATTTTGTTGATGGTATCGCGCATTGCCTCAAATGGATACTCAGGGTTTGACGAACTTCAGCGTCATGCGGTCGCTCTCGCCGATGCCGGCGTATTTCTGGCGATCGACGTTGCCGTTGCGGTAGGTGGGCGGCAGCGCCCACACGCCCACGGCATAATCCTTGGTGTCTCTCGGATTGGCATTGGCTTCCGAGCGTCCGCCCAGCTTGAATCCGGCCTTTTCCGCCAGTGCGATGACATAGGCCTCGGTCATGTAGCCGCTGCGCTTCATGTCCTCCAGCGAAGTCCCGGGACGCGCGCGATGCTCGACCACGCCCAGCGCGCCGCCCGGTTTGAGTGCATCGAAAAAGGCGTTGAACATCGCCTGGTCGTTACCCGATTCCACCGCCCAGTTGTGCACGTTGCGGAACGTGAGCACCAGGTCGAGCGAAGCGCGCGGGGCGAACGCGGTCTGCTCGGGGGCGCGTATCGCCGTAATGACGGTCCGGCCATAGAGCGCCGGATCCTTTGCCACCTTTTCCTGAAACGCGATGCGCGATTTGCGGTACATCTCGATGGTCTTGTCATCGACGTGGAAATGCGCGGCGTAGTAACGGCCACGATCGTGCAGATAGGGCGCGAGGATCTCGGCATACCAGCCCGCGCCCGGCCAGATCTCCGCCACGTGCGAGTCCGGGCGGATGCCGAAATAAAGCAGCGTCTCCTTCGGATGGCGGTAAGGATCCCGCGCCTTGAAGGCAGCGGTGCGGTGTGCGCCGGCGATCGTCGTGTCCAGCAGCGCGGCCGCGTCGCCAGGCGACTGCGCCGGCGATGCCGGTGCGATCTGCCAGGCGAGCCACACAAAGGCGAGGATGCGGATCAGCGTCACGTGACTCTCCCGGAAACGCAAGCTATCGTGGTCAGCCTGAGTGTATAGGCGGTAACGCGCGGGCGGCTCAGTCAGCTTTGATATTTGCCGCCTTGGCGATCGCAGTCCAGCGCGCGATGTCGGCCTGGTGAAACTTCGCGAATTCCGCCGTCGGGCGGCCGTCGGGCTCGACACCCAATCCGATGATTTTTTCCCGAATATTGGGTTCAGACATGCCCTTGACGAATTCGTCGCGAATGCGATTCACGATCACCGGCGACGCGCCCGCCGGAAGGAACAATCCCATCCAGATGGTGACCTCCATGTCCTTGATGCCGGCCTCGGCCATGGTGGGTATGTCCGGCCAGAACGCGTGGCGCTTGCTCGATGTTACCGCCAGGCCGCGGATCTTGCCCGATTTCAGCATGCCGATTGCAGGCGGCGGATCGGTGAAGGCAATGGTGATCTCACCGGTCATGACGGCAGTGGCGAATTCGGCGCTGCTCTTGTAGGGAATGTGCTCGAAGGCCGTGCCGGTGCGCAGCTTGAAGAGTTCGCTGGTGAGCTGAAAAGTCGGCGCGGTGGACCCGTAGTTCATCTTGCTGGGATTGGCCTTGGCCATCGCCACCAGGTCGGCGACGGTTTTTACAGGCGTTCCGCCGCCTACTATCAGGATCAACGGAAAAGAACCGACCATCGTCACCGGCGTGAAATCCTTGATCGGCGAGTAGGGCATTTTGGAAAAAATCGCCGGAGCGATCGACATGGGTCCCGTCGGGCCCATCAGGATGGTATAGCCGTCGGGTGCCGCATCGGCGACCGCACGAGGGGCGACAAAACCATTGGCCCCCGGCCGGTTTTCAACAAGCATAGGCTGCCCGAATCCCTGACTGAATCGCGCCGCTAACACGCGCGCGACAATGTCGTTGCCGCCGCCGGCGGCAAAAGGAATGACCAGGCGTGATGGTTTAGAGGGATAGCTCTGCGCCATCGCGCCCGCGGCGGCCAATCCCAGACACGCCAGCACTGCGGTGAAAGTCAGTTTTCTCATGGTTTCCTCCGATTAAAAGACAAGCTATGGCGCCATTGTGCCCAATCCGCGGTGCGGCCGGGCAACTCCGCCAGAATAGATCAAGCGCGCGCGGCCATGCTGAATCCTACTCAGGTTAAGACCGCGGTTTTGATCTGGATCAACAAGGAGGCAACTCCTGCTCGTTGCGTACGTGACGCATCTATATCATAAGATGGCCGTCGCATAAATCTCGCGCCGGCTGTTAGAAGCAGCGCGGCGAGCTTTTGGCCGCGCGGTCGTATATTTAATTCTCTCCGGGTCATGCATCCGGGGAGTCGATCCACCCCACTCAATCCAAAAGCGGCAACAAGAGGAGCAAACCAAGATGTCTCTGAAGTTCGACTATGACCCGAAAGTAATCGCCCGGGAAGGGGCGGTGTTCAAGCTCGACGAAGGGCTGGAATACCCCGAGACCAAGAACATTCCCGGCCTGCCGGCGGGCAGCGGCAAACGGCGCATGATCGCCACTCCCCCGACCGGAGCCAGGCTGGTGGGCGTGCATGCCCTGACGCTGAAACCTGGAGAGGAATCGGTCCTGCACTCACACCCCTTGTCCGAGGAGGTGATCGTCTGTGTCAAGGGAACCGCAGAAATCACGCTGGGCAACAAAGTCCATGAGTTCAAACCCGGTTACGTGCTCTACGCGCCGGCGGGTGTCCCGCATGGCAAGATGCGCGTCATCGGCAACGAAGAGGTGTTGGTCATCGGCACTCAGGCGCCGGCAGACACCCGCATGTATCGCATTGCCGGCTTCGACTTTTAATCCCGCTCAGCAACAGATCGGCTGGAAAATCAGGCGCGCGCGGTGGCCGGGTCGAGCTTGGCGAAAGCCGAGATGTAAGTGAGGCTCGACTTGACCTCCACCAGCGCCGGCCCGTCGGCTGCTAGCGCGGCCTGCAGCACGGATGGAATCTGATTGCTGTTGTTGATGACCCATGCCTGCGCGCCGAATGCCCTTGCCAGAGCGGCGAAATCAGGATTGCGCAGGCGCGTGCCGACGACCCTGCCGGGATACTGTTTTTCCTGATACTGGCGGATGGTGCCGTAGCTGCCGTTGTTGGAAAGAAGAATGAGCGGCTTGGCGCTGAACAGCACCGCGGTCGCCAGCTCATTGCCGGTCATCAGCATGCCGCCGTCGCCCACCAGACAAACGACCTTGCGCTGCGGATGCCGCAGCGATGCGGCGACTGCCGCGGGCATGCCGAACCCCATCGCGCCGGCCTCGCCGCCAATCAATACCTGCTGGTCGCGGAAAAAATAATAACGATGCATCCAGGCGGAAAAGTTGCCGGAGTCATGCGTGACGATGGCGTCAGGCGGCAGCAGGCGGTTCAAGGCCTCGATCACGGCGCCATAAACCACGCCGTCGTCCGCCTGCAGATCCTTCCAGCGCATCAGTTCTTCCACATAGCCATGGGTGCGCGCGATCCACGCGGCGCGTTCCGGCGGAACAGAATCCGGCGCGCGCTTCAGCAGTTGTGCAAGAAACGCACCGCAGTCTGCCTGGATGGCAAGCTGCGCGCGGTAGACGCTGCCCAGCACCTCGCGTGCCGGATGCACGTGGATGAGCGGCTGTGCCGGCTCGGGCGCGGCGGGAAAACGGTAGCCCTGCGTGGTGACATCACCCAGGCGGCTGCCCAGCGCCAGCACCGCATCCGCGGGCTGCAGGGTTTCCCTGTGCGCCTGCGGAATGTTGAAGCCCAGATGGCCGGCGTAGTTGGCATGACGATTGGGAAACAGGTGTTGCTGCTTCCAGCCTACTGCCACGGGCAGCCGGTAGGCATCGCTCACCTGCACCAGCAACTCGACATCTTCGGCTGCCAGCGAAGCGCCGGCGATCACCACCGGGCGCTGCGCGCCGGCAAGCAGTGTTGCGGCCTGCGCGACATCTGCGTCACGCGGCACGGGGACCGGTGCCACAGCAATCGGCAAGGCCGGCCCGCTCGCCGCATCGAGCAGCATGTCCTCGGGCATCGAGATCAGCACCGGGCCGGGTATGCCGGAGGTGGCACGCGCGATCGCCGCGGCGCAGACCGTTGACAGTTCCTCTCCCTTATTGACCTCCCATACGCCCTTGCACATGCCGCCGAAGGTCTTCTCGTAATCGACTTCCTGGAAGGCGCCGCGTCCGCGGTCCTTGCGCTCGATCTGGCCGACCAGCACCAGCAGCGGCACCGCGTCCTGTTCGGCCACGTGCACCGCAATGGAAACGTTCGAGGCGCCCGGCCCGCGCGACACGCACACCACGCCCGCGCGCCGCGTCAGTTTCGAATCGGCGACGGCCATCAGTCCCGCTCCGCCTTCGTGGCGGCAATTGACCACCTGAATTTGCGCTGCGTCGTACAGGGCATCGAGCACCGGAAGGTAACTTTCTCCGGGCACGCAAAAGATTCGGTCCACGCCGTGCGCGGCCAGCGTTTTAACCAGGGCTTGTGCGGCGTTCATGATAATAGGGGACGTACCACGGTTTTCTAAATAGGGGACGTACCAATGGGTAATAGGGGACGTACCACGGTTCGCTTTGAAAACCGTGGTACGTCCCCTATTATCTACCAGACTTCCTGTGCGGTTTCTACCACAAGTCGGAGCTTGGCTTCCTGCACTTCGGGAGTGACGGGATTGCCATATTTGCTCGAGGCGAATCCGCCGCGCGGGCAGAGCAGATGCGCCGCATCGCCGACCAGAAAAGCGTGACGCCGCTTTGCGATGCGCTGCTTCAGAACTTCACCAGCTGGGCCAGCGGCACGCCCGCGCGGTAACGGGCGATATAGGCATTGGCATCGATCTCGATGCCCGAGGGATTGCGCTGGTAGGACTCGGTTTTGAAATAGCCGAGGTATTCCTCGACCGTCGGGAAATTGTTCGCCGAGAGTTCGACGATGTTCTGGTCGGGGTCGCGGTAGTAGAAACTCGTGCCGGGGCCATGATTCGCGGTGCGGTGAGGATGAAAACCCAGACCCTTGAGTCTTTCGTAGCGTGCGAAAAGATCGTCCATCGTGGCGTTGCGAAACTGCATGTGGTGCAGCCCGGGATCGCTGCTGGGGCCCTGGCGTGTGCCCGGAATCTCGAAGATCGCCAGCACCTGCGCATAGGGATGGTCGTAGTGCAGGCGGATGAAGCACAGCCGCACGTCGGTGGCGCGCTCCTGCTTGCCGGATTCGTGTTCCACGGCCGCCTGCGGATTGTTTTCGTAGAACGGCGCCAGTCCGAACACGCCCGAGTACCAGGCTTTCATCGCCTCGTATTGGCCGGTCTTGAGTACGATTTCGCTGATGCGCGGCGGCTTGAGATCGGTGTTGATCTTGAGAAATTGCTCGCGTTCATTCGGGTTGGACATGTCCATGGCGCACTCCTCGCAAAAAATATTGCTGATTTATTCCGCTTTGACCCCTGCGGAGTCGATTACTTTTTTCCAGAGCGGGATGGCGGATTTGACCAGCGCGGTCAGTTCCTCGGGTGTGCCGGCGACCGCTTCGAAACCCATGGCATCGAGTTTTCTGACTGCCGCGGGATCGCGCAAGGTTTCAAGGTTTCCAGGAACGCTCGGCTCAGGAACGATAGTACGTCGGGCGGTGTTTTGGCGGGCGCGTAGATGCCTTGAAAGAAGGGCGGCACCATCCCCGCGTGGGTTTCCGCGAAGGTCGGCGCGTTTTCCGTCTTGGCTTCCCGCTTGTCCGAACCCACCGCGATAATTTTCAGTTTTCCGTCGCGCACGAATGGCCGGGTGATGACGATGCCGTTCATCACCAGAGGCACGCGACCCGCGGAGACGTCGGTGAGTGCTTGGCCGATATTTTTGTACGGCACATTCACCAGGCTGATTCCCGCAAGCTGGTTCAGCCACTCTCCGGTCAAATGAAAGGTGGTCGCCACGCCGGGTGTTGCATAGGTGATCTTGCCCGGCTGCTTCCTTGCGAGCTGAATCAGTTCGCCTAGCGTGCTGGCCGGGAAGCTCGATGACGCCAGCAGCACCACTGTGTGATTGGCCACGTGGGCGACCGGCGCGAAATCCCTGAGCGGTTGATAGCCGAGGTCCTTGTGCAGCAATGGCGCGACTGCCATGATGGAACTCGATGCATTCAAAAGCGTATAGCCATCGGGTGCGGCTTTGGCAACATGGTTTGCGGCGATGATGCCACCGGCTCCAGCACGGTTGTCGACAACGAAGGCCAGGCGCGTTATATCGGTAACCGCCGCAAGCAGTGCGCGGGTGCTGGCATCGGCGCCCGCGCCACCGGGAAATCCCACCACAACCTGAATCGGTTTTTCGGGAAAAGCCGCAACGGCCGCGCCGGCACTTAACAGGAGCGCCGCGGCGGCGGCGAAGGTTGGGGCGATGTTCATTGAAGGTTCTGCGTGGGTCGTTAAAATTCAATGAATCGTTTGCGCTAGTTCTCGGTTTTGAGACCGGCGGTCTCGACCAGCTTCTGGTACAGCGTGAGGCTCGACTTCAAGAGCTCTCCCATCTCTGCCGCAGTGGAGCCGACCGGCTCGCGGCCGTTGGCTTCCAACTGCGGGCGGTAGGCGGGGTCTTTGATGGTGGCGGCAATATCCCGGCTCAACCGATCGATGATCTCAGGCGGCGTTTTTGCGGGAGCGAACAGGCCTTCCCAGAACGGCACCACCATGCCGGGGAAAGTTTCGGACAAGGTCGGCGCCATGTCCCAGGCTGCGCCGCGTTGCGCGCCGCCAGTCACGATGATCTTCAACTTCTTCGCGGTGACCAGTTTGCGTGTGGCGGCGATGCCGTTGATCACGATCGGGATGCGTCCGGTGACGGCGTCCACGAAGGACTGGCCGACTTCCTTGTAAGGGACGTGCACAAGATTGATGCCCGCAACCTGATTCAGCCATTCACCGGTCAGATGAAAGGTGCCGCCGATGCCGTTGGTGCCATAGGAGAGCTTGCCCGGTTGTTTCTTGGCCAGCGCGATCAGTTCAGCCAGGTTGTTCGCCGGCAGATCGGCATTGGCGAGAATGACCACGGTGGTGTTGCCCAGATGGCTGATCGGCGCGAAATCCCTGACGGAATCGTAGGGCATGTCTTTTCTGCGGAAGGCTGGCGCTATCGCGAGCGTGGTGGCGGTGCCGTGGAACAGCGTGTAGCCGTCGGGCGCGGCCTTGGCAGCGTAGGAAGCGCCGATCAGCCCGCCAGCGCCGGCGCGGTTGTCGACAATGAAGTTGAGGCCGATTTTTGCGGTTACCGCATTCAGCGTTTGCCGCACGCCGATGTCGCCGCCGCCGCCCGCAGGAAAAGCGACCACCACCGTAATTGGTTTCTCTGGATAAGCCGCGGGCACCGCCATGGACAGCAATGCGAGCAGGAGTGCAACGCCGATGGACCGAAGTAGCAAGCAGCTCTCTTTCATGACCCCTCCCAAGCAATGAATGAGAATGAGGAATATTGCATGCAATTATGCGATCATGCAAGAATTCTGTAGGTGAAAACGGTCTGAATGCATGCAATCTACTGAGCGGCACGTTGAGCGGGTAACCCTACAGCTTCGCCAGATGATCATGGCCGGCGAATTTCCGCCTGGTTCGCGCGTGGCCGAAATTCCCCTGGCCGAACGTCTCGGCGTATCACGCACACCAGTGCGACTGGCGCTGGAGGTACTGGAGCGTGAAGGCCTGGTATTGGGCTCACCGCGTCGCGGTTTTGCGGTGCGGGAGATCACCATCGATGAGGTCACTGACGCCTATGACGTTCGCGGTGCGCTCGAAGGCCTGGCCGCGCGGCTTGTCATCGAACGCGGTGTTTCCGCGGAGACGCGCTCGGTGCTCAGGCAATGCCTCGAAGACGGGGACCGGCTTCTCGTCAAGGGCCACTTCACCGAGGCTGATACGCGGCAGTGGTCGGCGATGAACGCCCGCTTTCATGCGGCCATCGTCAATGCGGCCGGCAACAAGCCGCTGGCCGAGGCCGTTGCGTTCAATGCGCGGCTGCCCCTGGTGGCCGCCGGCGCGATCGCTTTCAATACGAAAACGCTGGAAGTCGCCCACCGCAACATGAGCGCCTACCAGGTCCAGCACCGGGACATTGTTGATGCCATCGGCGCGGGGCAGGCGGCGCGTGCGCAGGCATTGCTGCAGGAACATTCCTACAAAAGCCGCGTGAACCTGCGCGCCGTGCTGGAGCGCGTGCGCGGCGGGGACAGGACTGCCGAGGTGCCGGGTCTCAAACTGGTGGTCGGCTGACACGCTGCAGATGGCCGCAGCGGTGGATACAGAGGTTCTGGTAATAGGCGCCGGCCCGGTGGGCCTTGCGCTCGCCGGCGATCTCGGCTGGCGCGGGCACCGTGCCGTGGTGATCGAGCAATCCGACGGCAGCATCGCTCAACCTCGTCAGGACCTGGTGGGCATTCGCAGCATGGAGTTCTGCCGCCGCTGGGGATTGCTCGATGCCGTGGAGAATTGCCCCTATCCGCGCGACTACGCCATGGACATTGCCTACGTCACCTCGGTGACCGGGGAGGAGCTTGGCCGCGAGCCGCGCCCGCCGCGCGGCAAAGCGTCGCCGCCGGACTACAGCCCGCAGAAGCGCGAGCGTTGTCCGCAGAACATGTTCGATCCAATCCTGCGGGATTTTGCGCGGTCATTCAATTCTGTCAGCCTGCGTTACGGCGCCCGCCTGGTTTCCTATGAGGAGGATGCCGCAGGTGTGACCGCAACGGTCGAGAGCGGTGGCGCCACACAGCGCATCCGCGCCCGCTATCTCGCGGGCTGCGACGGCGCCGGCAGCACCGTGCGCCGCCGGGCGGGCATCGAACTCGAAGGCAAAGCGCTCCTCACCAAGAGCACCAACATTCTTTTCCGTTGCACCGACTTCAATTCTCTGCACGACAAGGGCGATGTCTACCGCTACGTGTTCGTCAGCCCGGAGGGTGTCTGGGCCACCATGGTCGCGATCAACGGCCGCGACAACTGGCGCTTTCAATACGTTGGCGCCGCGGAAGCACCCGATCTGAGCGAGTCCGACGCGCGCGCGCTGATACAGCGCGCCGTGGGGTGCGATTTCGATTACGAGATTCTCGACATCATGCCCTGGAGCCGGCGCGAACTGGTCGCAGCGAGCTATGGGAAGGGTCGGGTTTTCCTCGTCGGCGACGCCGCGCACCAGATGTCGCCCACTGGCGGCTTCGGCATGAACACCGGGATTGGCGATGCCGTGGATGTCGGCTGGAAGCTTGCCGCCGCGCTGGAGGGCTGGGGTGGCGCGGCGCTGCTCGACAGCTACGATCTCGAGCGCCGCCCCATAGGCTTGCGCAATGTGCGCGAAGCGAGCAGCAACCTGATGCGCATGACCCGTCCGGTGGGGCCGGATAGCAAGGATTTGCCCGAGCGCGAGACGCTGCTTGAAATGGGTCGCCAGATCTCGCGGATCATGCAGCGCGAATGGCTCGCCGACGGCGTGCATCTCGGCTATGTGTACGATACTTCGCCCATCATCTGCCCTGATGGCACGCCCCCGGTTCCCGACGACCCGGTGGTCTACACGCCATCGGCGCGGCCCGGCGGCCGGGCGCCGCATGTGTGGCTGCGCGATGGCCGTTCCACGCTGGATCTTTTCGGGCGCAATTTCGTGTTGTTGCGTCTGGGCACGGCGCCTCCCGACGCGTCCGCACTGAGTGCCGCCGCGAATGCCGCAGGCATGCCGCTCGAGGAGATCGATGTCGCCGAGCCCGAAGTACTGGACTCGTACGCACAAGCGCTGGTGCTGGTGCGCCCCGATGGCCACGTGGCCTGGCGCGGCGCGGGCTTGTCCGCTGATGCGGCAGAAATTGTCGATTGCGTGCGCGGCGTGCCCAGGCCGTCGCGTACGCGGCAAGGCTGACCCGGTAGGAGTATTGTAATTAATAGGGGACGTACCACGGTTTTGCCACGGTTTCATTCCATAAAACCGTGGTACGTCCCCTATTAATTATTGGAGGCAGACCATGAAACGATTCATTGCCACTGTACTGGGCTCCCTGCTTTTTACCGGCGCATCCTTCGTCGTTGCGCAGCAATACCCCGCCAAGCCGGTGCGCATGCTGGTCGGCATCGCCCCTGGCGGCGGTCTGGATACCGGCACGCGCACCGTCGCCAACAAGCTCGCCGAATTTCTCGGCCAGCCCTTCATCGTCGAGAATCGCCCCGGCGGGGGCGGCACCATCGCCGCTGCTGCGGCCGCCAACTCGGCGCCCGACGGCTATACCCTGCTGATGGCGACCACCACGCTCATGATTCATCCGGCGGTGTATGCAAACCTGCCTTACGACCCGATCAAGAGTTTCACGCCCATCGGCGCCGCGGGCACCGAGATCCTGGTGATTACCGTGCATCCTTCCGTGCCCGCGAAAAACACCGCCGAACTGATCGCGCTGCTCAAGGCCAACCCGGGAAAATTCAACTATGGTTCGCCGGGCGTAGGCACGATGCATCACCTGGCAATGGAAATCTTCCAGAAACAGGCGGGAGTCAAGCTCGTGCACATTCCTTACAAGGGCGCGGCGCTGATTACCCCCGATCTGATCAGCGGGCAGATTCCCATGGCAATCATGAGCGTGAATACCACGCTGCCGCAGGTGAAGGGCGGGAAAATCCGGGCGATTGCCATCAGCAGCCCGGTGAAGCTCGCCGTCGCCGACTGGCCCGCCATCGCCGAAACCCTGCCGGGCTTCGATGCTTCTTCGACGCGGCTGATCATGGCGCCGGCCGGCGTTTCCCGCGAGGTGGTCACGCGCCTCAGCGACGCGCTGCGCAGAACCCTGGCTTCCGAGGACATCCAGGCAGCGTTCACCAAGCAGGGTTCGCATGGTCAGTTTGTTTCACCCGAAGACCTTGCCGCCAGCATGCGCATCGACGTCGTCAAATGGGGCACTGCCGCCCGAGAGGCAGGCGCCAAGCCGGGGTAATCGGGACCGCGCGGCCAAAAGCTCGCCGCGCTGCTTATAACAGCCGGCGCGAGATTGTTGCGACGGCGGTCTATACCCAGGAATAAATTGGCCGGTTTATTCCGGCTGGATGCCGGCCTTGCGGATGATCGCGCGGACGTGCCGTTCTTCCGAGACGAACAGATCGGCCACTTCGGCCAATGTACGCGGCGCGGGGCTGCTGCCGATGCGGTCGGTAAATTTCATATAGTCGGGCGAGCGAATCATGCCGGTCACCACGGCGTTGAGCTGCGCCAGGATCGGTTGCGGCGTTCCGCGCGGCGCGAGCAGAATGCTCCAGGAAGTGAGCACCATGCCCGCGGCGTCGGCTTCGCGGAAGGTCGGGGTATTGGGAAGCGCGGGGTGGCGTTTCTCGCCGGTGGTGACCACCGCTTTGAGTTTGCCCGCCTTGATCTGCGTCACCAGATTGGCCGCGGCGGAACAGGTGAAATCCACCGTTCCGCCGATGGCGGCCGCCATGGCATCGGTAACGCCCTTGTAGGGAATGTGGCGCACCGAGAGTCCGGCGCGGTCGGCCACCGCCGCGCAGGTCAGATGCCCGGGACTGCCGACGCCGCCGCTGCCGTAGGTCAGTGCCCCGGGTTTCTCCCGCGCCCAGCGCAGGAAATCGGCGTAACTGTTGACCGGCGCCTCGGCGCGCACCGTGATCGAAAGCTCGGAAGCGCTCATGGTGGTGATGGGCACGAAATCGCGCAATGCATCGAAGGGCAGAGTCTTGATCAAGGATGGCAGCGTCAGATGCTGGCTGGTGGTCATGTAGAGCGTGTAGCCGTCGGGCTTTGCCTGCGCCACGATTTGCGCGCCGATCACCGTGCTGCCGCCGGGACGGTTCTCGACGATGACCGGCTGCTTCAGCTCCGCGGTCAGTCTTTCGCCGACCATCCGCGCCTGCAGGTCCGGCGCGTTGCCGGGCGGGAAGGGCACCACGATGCGGATCGGACGATCGGGGTATTGGGCGTGCGATGCGGCGCAAAAAAACAATCCGAACAAGGCGGCATATTTCGCCAAGCTGCCTGCCCATTCATGGTTGCGCATAACGATTCTCCTCGGACGACGATGCAGAGCTGGTTTTGCGCGGTCGCTTGTTTATTCGACCGAACAAGCGACCGCGCGTCATTCGGGCACGATTCCCAGGGCCCTGATCAGGGTGCCTGATTTTTCGATATCGGTCTTGAGGGTGGCCGCCAGTTCCTCGGGTGTGCCGCCAATGGCCGCGATGCCTGCGTCATCAAAGCGCGCCAGCACATCCGGATGTTTGAGGGCTTTGTTGATCTCGCCATTGAGCCGCAGCAGGATCGGTTGCGGCATCGCCGCCGGGCCGAACATCGCGAACCACGACGCTGCCTTGGTGAAGCCCGGGACGGTCTCGCTTACCGTTGGAATGTCGGGCATGCCCGCAAAACGCCTGGTTTCGAGCAAACCCAGCACCTTCAGCTTGCCGCTGGGCAGCAGCGGCTTCACCGCGCTGGTACCCGGAAAATAAATGTGCACCTGCCCCGCGATCACCGCGTTGGTCGCCGGCGCAGCGCCTTTGTAGGGCACGTGCAGCATGTCGATGCCGGTGGTGCTCTTGAAGGCTTCGCCGGTGAGGTGTTGCATCGAACCGATGCCGGCGCTCGCAAAGGTGAGCGTGCCCGGATTTTTCTTCGCGTAGTCGATCAGTTCCCTGATGGAGTTGAAAGGCACGGATGGGTGCGCCACGAAGGTGGTCAGCGGCGAGGCCATGAGATTGATGGGCGAGAAATCCCTGACCGGATCGAAGGGCAGATTCTTCACCAGATAGACGCTGGTTGCGAAAGTGCCCGAGGTGCAGTAAAGCAGTGTGTACCCGTCCGCCGGAGAGCGCATCACCAGTTCGGAGCCGATGGCGCCATTGGCGCCGGCGCGGTTTTCGATGATTACCGACTGGCCGAGAGTTTCCTGCAATTTGGGCGCGACCATGCGGATGATGATCTCGGTGGCGCCGCCGCCGGGCGGGAATGGCGCGATCACGCGGATCAGCTTGGCGGGGTAGGTCTGGGCGCCGGCCTGCATGGCCATGGCGCAAAACGATGCCGCAGCGATAGCGCTGCGCGACCAAAACGGCATGATGTTCTCCTGCGGGGAGGGCGTGCCGGAAGTGTACACTCGACGGGCCATGGACGAGACCGCCCGCACCCCGCTCGACGCCGCTAATGTGCTCGTGGTCGTCGCCGCGGTAGCCAAGGAAGCGCGCCCACACGTTGCTGCGGGAGTGACGCTGGACAGCTCCCTGGAAAAAGAGCTGGGCCTGGACAGCCTGGCGCGCGTCGAGCTTGTCCTGCGCCTGGAAAAAGAGTTCGGCGCGAGCCTTCCCGAGCAGGCGCTGGCGAGCAGCGAGACGCCGCGCGACCTGCTGCGTTTTCTGATTGCCTCTGCCGGCCACGCGCCGCGCGCCGCGGATGCCAGCGTCGCGAGCCTGGTGCAGCATGGAGGCGTGCGCGCGCCCGCGGAATCCGAGGCACGCACCTTGACCGAGGCGCTTCAATATCACGTCGAGCGCCAGCCGGACCGGCTGACGGTGTTCATATACGAAGAGCAGGACGAGTTTTCATTGACCTACCGCGCGCTCTGGGAGGGCGCAATGGGCTACGCGGCGCGGCTTGCGGAGGAGGGCCTGCAGCCCGGGCAGATGGTGGCGATCATGCTGCCCACCTGCAAGGAGTACCTGTACTCGTTCTATGGTGTGCTGCTCGCCGGCGGCGTGCCGGTGCCGCTGTATCCGCCGGCGCGCCTCTCGACCATTGAAGACCATATGACGCGCCACGTCGGCATCCTGAAGAGCGCCGGCGCGGCGATCATGATCACGATTCCTGAGGCCAAGCCGCTCGCCTACCTGTTGCGCGCGCAGGTGGAGTCGCTGCGGAAGGTCTTGCTGGCGGCGGAACTGAGCGGTTCCCCGGACCCGAATTTCATTCCCGCGCGCGGCAAGCCGGGCGACATGGGATTCCTGCAGTACACCTCGGGCTCTACCGGCAATCCCAAGGGGGTGGTGCTGTCGCACGCCAACCTGCTGGCCAATGTGCGCGCCATGGGCGCGGCGGTGAGCGTCAACCGCGAGGACGTGTTCGTGAGCTGGCTGCCGCTGTACCACGACCTGGGGCTGATCGGCGCCAACTTCGCGTCCCTGGTGCTGGGCTTTCCGACGGTGTTGATGTCGCCGCTCGCCTTCCTGTCGCGGCCATCGAGCTGGTTGCGCGCGATTCACCGCCACCGCGGCACCATCTCCGGCGGGCCGAATTTTTCCTTCGAGTTGTGCCTGCGGCGCATCCCGGACGAGGACATGGAAGGCATCGATCTTTCCAGCTGGCGCTTCGCCTTCAATGCCGCCGAGCCGGTGAGCCCGGAAACCATTGCCGCGTTCGAAAAACGCTTTGCCAGCTATGGCTTGCGCAAGAACTGCCTGTCGCCCTCCTATGGTCTGGCCGAGTCCTC
>Ga0155956_1224_pt1 | contig 17212 bp, 14 predicted proteins | sample RifCSPlowO2_02_FD_107610 | JGI IMG/M metagenome (GOLD analysis project Ga0155956, IMG submission 107610) | Betaproteobacteria bacterium RIFCSPLOWO2_02_FULL_62_17 | reverse complement strand
AAAGCAAGGCGCGCAGGTCGCCGTTGCCGAACAGGGAGGTTCCCGGATAAAGCAGCGAGAGCAGCCAAAGACCCAATAGCACCAGTCCAAGATCGATTCGTGCGCCTTCGCGGAACAGGCGGTAGCGCAGCGCCTGCAGACCATCGTCGCGCAGCAGGTGATTGGATAAAAGCGCGCCGATACCAGCGCCAAGCGTTCCCCCGAGCGCATTGGCGGCGCAGTCAACATTAGAGGGAAACCTGCTTGGAAGATAGATTTGCAGCGCTTCCAGGCTCACTGACATGAGAACGCAGACCCCTACCGCGCCCAGCAGCGCGAGCACGCCGCGCCAGCCCGGATGCAGCGCGAGAACCGTGAAGAAACCCAGCGGTATGTAAGCGGCGATGTTGGCCGCGACTTCGAAAGGAACAATGTATCGGGGCAGCGGCGCAAGCAGGAAATCAAGCGGCGAGACGCCGGGGTCGCGCCAGCCGCTGAAAGGATTCAGACTCGCATAGGCGATGAGCAATGCATAGGCGAGAAAAAGATAGCGGGCCAGCGGCGAGGCACGGTCCGAGTAGCCCATCAGCGCAGCAGAGTAGCGAGGACCTGCCAGGCAAGAATGGCCGCGAGCAGCGCGATGGCCCACCCGAGCAGGCGATTGCGGCTGCGTTGCTCGGCATGCAAGCCGCGCATGATCTTGTCAAAATCATCCAGACGATCCGTGGCCAGCAGCTTGTGCAGCAGCCGTGGAAGCTGCGGCAGCAGCGTCGCCCATCGCGGCGCTTCGGCCTTGATCGAGCGCGTCAAGCCGCGCCAGCCCATCTGCTCGCTCATCCAGCGAACCAGATAGGGTTTGGCGGTCGTCCACAGGTCAAGGTCGGGATCCAGGTCCCTTCCCATTCCCTCGATATTGAGCAGGGTTTTCTGCAGCATTACCAGTTGTGGCTGTATTTCCACGCCGAAACGCCGCGATGTCTGGAACAGGCGCAGCAGCACATGGCCGAACTTGATCTCCTTCAGAGGGCGGTCGAAGATTGGCTCGCACACCGCGCGGATCGCCGCTTCCAGCTCGTCGATGCGGGTGCCGGCGGGGACCCAGCCGGCCTCCAGATGGGCTTCGGCCACGCGCCTGTAATCGCGCTGGAAGAAGGCAAGAAAATTGGTGGCGAGGTAGTTCTTGTCGACGTCGGTGAGCGTCCCCATGATGCCGAAATCGAGCGCGATGTACTGGCCGGTGCCCGACACGAAGATGTTTCCCGGATGCATGTCGGCATGGAAATAGCCGTCGCGGAACACCTGGGCAAAAAAGATCTCGACCCCGGCGCGCGCAAACTTGGGGATATCCACGCCTTGCTCGCGCAGCTTGTCGACCTGGGAGATGGGCGTGCCCTGCATGCGTTGCATGGTCATCACCGCCGGCGCGCAGAAATCCCAGTAGATCTCAGGCACGATGAGAAACGGCGAGCCGGCGAAATTGCGCCGCAACTGGTTGGCATTGGCCGCCTCGCGCATAAGATCCATTTCGTCGTGCAGGTGTTTGGCGAATTCCGCCACCACCTCGCGCGGACGCAAACGCTTGCCGTCGGCGAACAGATGCTCGATCAGCCATGCGGCGCTGTCCAGGAGTCCCAGGTCGCGCCGGACCACCGGCATCATGCCGGGACGCAGTATCTTCACCGCGGCTTCGGTGCCGTCAGGCAGAACCGCGAAATGCACCTGTGCTATGGAGGCGCTTGCCACGGGTTGCGCATCAAAACTGGCGAAGATCTCGGCCACGGGCCGGCCAAGCGACTGCTCGATCTGCGCGGCCGCGAGCTCGTTGGGAAACGGCGGCACCTGGTCCTGCAGTTTGGCCAGTTCATCGGCGATGTCGGTGGGCAACAGATCGCGGCGCGTCGACAGCATCTGCCCGAATTTCACGAAAATCGGCCCCAGGGCCTCCAGCGCGAGGCGCAGCCGTTGCGCCCGCGGCGCGGAAAGATTACGGTGGGACAGTAATTTCGCGACCAGGCCCGCCACGCGCCCTCCCCGGTTGGCGGCTGTGTCGCCGACGAATACAAACTCGTCCAGACCGAATCGCAGGGCGATATGAATGATCTTCAGCAGGCGTATCAGGCGGCCCAAGTTATTTGCCTTATCGTGTTGGTGAAAGCTGCCACGTTCAGCCAGCGGATACGCGTGCGCGCCGCAGCAGCGCGCCGAGCCGTTCCTCAACGCGGCCGAGGTCGTTCTCCAAAGCCTGCACCTCGATCCGGAACCGGTTGAAATCAGCGCGACGCCCGACCATTCGGTTCTCTTCGGTCCAGTATTCGGCGAGATTCCGCGCAGTGCGCTCGAAGGCGTCGCGCTGCCAGGCGAGCAGTTCGCGGCCGGTCCTTGCCATTCGATGAGCGGCGATATCGCCGACCATGAGCGAAAGATCCTCCTCGAAATCCCATTCAAGGCGCTGAAACAGATCCTGCACGGCAGAAGCGAGCCCTGCATTGCCCACCAGTTCCAGGTGCTTCATGGCATCCGGGCGACGGCTGAGCACCAGCGGGATGGCGGCCGGTTTCAGGGTTACCAGCAAATCAGGGGAAGGTACTTCTTTTTCGGCTGCGATCAGTCCGGCCACGGTAATCGAGAAATTCATATCCGCGAGGAAAGGTTGCGCCCGAAGGCACAGGTGGCTTCCGACATGGGCGGCCAGGCGGTCGCGCGCCCAGGACTGTTGCCGCAGAATGTGATTGACCAGAGAGGTGAAGGCCAGTGGGATCATTTCGGGTGATAGCGTAATCGAAAAGAGCGCGGAAAATGCGCAAAAAATGAGCGAATAGTGCGCCGGGCTCCGCCTGGACTACTCCATGAACGACAAAGCCGCCCGCAGGCGGCTTTGCCAGAACAGCGACGCGCTCAGGAAACCTGTTGAATACCCGCGAGTTGCCAACCGCTGCCGCCGGAAACCGGCTTTTGCAAATGCCAGATTTCCTGAAACTGCTGCGGCGCCGCGCCCGCATCCTCGCGCGAGGAACCGGAGAAACTCAGGCTGGCGAGGTGATTATCTCCCTCGGTGACCACTTCAATAAGGGTTGCTTCGAGTCCGTCGATCTCGGTGTGCTGCGGCGCTTGCTTGCGCGCGGCGATTTCCGCTTGCAGGCTGGCGTACATATCGTCATTGCAAACGTCGCGAAGGGTTTCGAGATCGCCTCGATCATTGGCCTCCTGAAGCCGCAGGAAATTGATCTTCCCCTGTTTGACGAACCCAGCCACGTCAAACCCGGCTGGAACATTGGGGGCTGGCGCTACGTTCTGCAAAGGGGCAGCCGGCTGGCGCAGGCCGCCGAAATCCGTGCCAGGAGGCGCAGAAGGCATCTGTGCCGGCTGCTGGCCGAGGCCGGCATATTGCATGGACTGCGGCATCGGCTGTGCCGCGGCGTTACGCCGCGAATAAGCGCGCAGCAGCGCGAATAGCACCAGACCACCTAGCAGCGCCAGAATGACCCCGCCCATTGCGCCACCGAAACCCATTTGGGAAAAAAGATATCCCAGACCCAGGCCCGCCGCGATACCAGCCAATGGTCCGAGCCAACGACTTCCGGTAGCCGCGGGCTGTGCCGCTGCCGCTGCTGGGGCCGCCGCCGGCGCTGCCTGCTGCGGTGTTGTCTTGGGTGGTGGCGTCACGGAGCGTTGCATGCCCATGCTGCGGCCTCCGCCCACGCGGGCAGCGTCCGCATCCGGTACGTACAAGCCACCCGCGAAGCCGGCGGCCATCAAAATCGTCAAAAAAGCTTTCATGCTGAGAATCCTCCTTACTTCATCGCAAACTGCGTCGCCGGGAGTGTCCCGGCATGTTTTCCTGCATCGGACCGGATCTTACTATCGCACCTTCGGGCCAGCTCTCAGTATTTGAAGCCGCGGTGAAGAGCCACCGCGCCAGCCGCCAGATTGAAGTATTCGACATCTTCCAGGCCGGCTTGTTCCATCAGCAATTGTAGACCTTTCTGATCGGGATGCACGCGGATGGATTCGGCGAGGTAGCGGTAGCTCGCCTCGTCCCCGGCCACCTTCTGACCCAGCCAGGGGAGGACAGTAAATGAGTACCAGTCATAGGCGCGCCCGAGCGGCGCCCAGATCCGGGAAAATTCCAGTATCAGCACGCGCCCACCCGGCCGCGTCACGCGGCGCATTTCAGCCAAGGCCTTGTCCTTGTGCGTCATGTTGCGAAGGCCGAAGGCGACGCAGACACAATGAAAATAGTCAGAAGGAAAAGGGAGATTCTCGGCATCGCATTGCGCCACCGGCAGGACAATACCCTTATCGAGCACGCGGTCGCGGCCGGATTCGAGCATCGGCCGGTTGATATCGGTCAGCCAGACCTGGCCGTCCTGGCCGACGCGTTTGGCAAAGGCGAGCGCCATGTCGCCTGTTCCGCCGGCAATATCAAGCACGCGCGCGCCGGCCTGCACGCCGCTTTGCGCCAGCGCAAAGGCTTTCCATGCACGGTGCATCCCCGCGGACATGAGGTCGTTCATCAAGTCGTACTTGCCCGCGACCGAGGAGAAAACGCCGGCCACGCGCCGCGCCTTGTCCTCCTCGTCGACGCTCTGATAGCCGAAATGGGTGGTTCGAGGCAAGGTAGTCGAATGTTCTGTGGCCATGGCAGGCGGCAGTATGAACGAATTTGACGCCCGCGGTCCACAGGTGGGGATGCCGTGCCGCGCCAAGCCTGGCGCGGCTATGGCGGCAGTCCGGGCAGCGGCGGTCAGCTGCTGCTCACGGCGGCGAAGCGGACACGGTGGTAATCGTGGCCGCGCTCGACCAACTCATCCAGCCGAATGCGGAACTGCTCGCCGCCCAGTTTCAGGTCCAGTTCATGGCCCTGCTGGTACCAGCCGATGGGCAGCACCAGATTGGGCGCAAGTCCCTTGGACAGCGGCAATGCAAATGCCTGCGTCCAGGCGCCGCTTTGAAGCGGGCCTGCCTTAATCGGCCTGACGGCGCAGGCCTGCGGCAGACCCGGCAAGGCCTTGGCGCCAATGTTTATCGAGTTGTCCTGTCCCTGGGTGAGCCAGCGAATTTCGCAGAGGATGAACTGGCTCGCGCCGCCGGGCCTTACCGCCACCAGTTGCCGATGGGCGAGGCGCACTCCCGCCGCGCCGCGCCGCAGCCGGAAGCCGTTGGCGGATTCATCCAGGGTCTGCCAGCGCTCCGGCAGCGCTACGCCCGGGGTCACGGCGCGCGCATCAACGACGCGCTGAAACACCTGGATCTGCTCAACACGATTCCGGCTGTAGTCCCATGGCGCGCCGTCGCCATCGAAGTCCGCGTCCGCGATGGCCTGGTGTATGCCGGCGAAGCTTGTGACGAGTTCGGTTGTTCCGGTTGTGGAACGGCGCGGAAACTGGCGCGATTGCGGCGCGTCGCTCCAGCAATGCAGCAAGGTGTTCAGAAGCATCTGCGCCGCGCTCGGCGGGCAATCCTTGCCCAGGCCCAAGGTTTCCGGCGCCGCGCCTTCAGCCAGCTTTTGCAGGCGCGAACGAATTGAGCGCGCCACCGGGGCGCAATCGACGAAACGCAACGCCGCGCCTGGCGTGCCGGTGGGTGTCCACTGCGCTCCGGCCATGCCTTCCAGATTGACGGCCAGGCCGCCGCTGTTCTGAGCCGAGCGCCACAGTCGCACTTTGGATGCCCAGCGGCGCGCCCAACGTCCGGCCCAGAGAAACTCCCGCTGTGCCAGCGCGGCGCAATTGGCCAGATGCACCAGTAACACGTGCGCATAGACTGCCGCGCAGGTGGTGGTGTTCGGGCTGTCCTGAGCGCCGACTTCGACCTGCGCCAGATTCTCCTTTTCGGCCAGGGCATAGCCCTGATGCAGCCACTGCCAATGTGTCGGGTCGATCTCTCGGCGCGCCGCAAACTCGGTGGTCAAGAGCCCGGCGATGCATTCCAGGGTGCGCAGGGCCAGGCGCGCGCGATCGGAGGCGAGTGCCGGATTGGCAAAGGATGCGCGAAACAGGCGGCGCCAGGCGCGTGTTTGCGCCAGCCACAGGTCGCAACTGCTAATAAACGCGGCGTTCTCCGCGGGCGCAAGCGGCAGCGCCCTGCCGGCGTAACGCCGGGATTGTTCATCCAGGGCCGCTTGCACGGGTGCACGCAGCTTTTCCAGTATCAGTACGCAGGCGGGTGCCTGCGGCGGGGCATCCTCGAGTGCGTCCAGTAGCCCGATGAATGCCGCGCAAGCGTGGTTGGAATCCGTGAATCGCTCGCGTTCAAGCCATTTGTCGCAACTGGCCGGATCCGCAAGGACCGGATGTGAGGCGGGAATGAAATCGCTGTGCTGCATGGAATGCTCCGATCATGACGACGCTCTTCCGCGTCTTATCAGCAAACTGCAGTCACTCAGGGAGTCTTCGCTCCCTTTCATGGCAAGAAGGCTAATTCGTCGAATCGCTGCTTTGGCTCCCGATACAGTGCCGCGCGCTAAGCCGCGCGGCGGCGACAAAAAGGTTCTGATTACGCCTTCTCATAGGTACAACGATCAAAGTCATTGCCGCGCTCGATGGCAGCGGTCAGAAACACCTGCTCAACGCTGCCGCCTTGAATGTCGATCAAGCGTTTGGGGCGGAACCAGCCGGCCGGAAGGATGAGCGTCTCGGGTGCGCGCACTGCCGGCACTGCCGCCAGCAACAGCCCGGGAACGAATTTATCGGTCGGTGAATTGATGCCGCCGATCCGGACGGCGATGCCTTGCGGCACGCCGGGCATCGCGCGAGTGCCGAGGCGCAGTACCGAATTCTCCGATACCGAGATCCAGCGGACGCTGCAAATGGAAAAGGAAGCGGCGTCAGCGGGCCGCACCGCGACCAGCTGCTGGTGCAGATAGCGGACGCTGCCGCGCTGGCGTTCGAGCTGAAATCCGCTGAGACTTTCGTCCAGGATTCTCCATTGTTCGCGCACGAATCCATGCGTATCGGTGTAGTCATCGTTGACCCGGGTCGACAACTGACCGAAGGTTTCGATGTGTTCGCGCTGCTGCTGCGTAAGAGCCGACGCATTGCCCTGGGCGTCAAAAGGACGCCGGGTAATAAAATAATGCATTGCCGCGATTCCACGGCACACCAGTGCCTGCCGTGAAGCGTCGTGGCGCTGAGTCTGCCGGGCGGTTCTATCCTCGCACCATTGCTGCTGCAGCATCACCAGCAGCTGCGCCGCGAGCCCCTCGGCAACGTCGTTGCCCAGGCCCAGCGAATCGGGCGGCTCCCCCCGTTTGAGCGCGGCGATGCAATTTGCCAGGCTTTTGCCGATTTCGCGAGTTTCCAGATAACGCAGGCTCGCGCCGCCTTGCTTGGGCAGCCGTGAAGCGCATTGATCGCCGTCGAGATCCACGCTGAGCGGCGCCCCGCCGGCATCCTCGGGCGCCTTGCGGGAGACCACGAGCTTGCGCGCCCACAGTTCGACCCAGCGCGCGACCAGCACCTGTTGGCGCGACGCGTGTTCGTTGGGATTCGCCAGTGCCAGCAATTGGGCCTGCGCGAAACTTTCAGCGCAACTGATATCCGCAGCGGAGGGTTGCGACGGATGGCCGACGCCTTTTCCCGCCACGCCCAGGCCCTCGGCGAAAGCGTAGATCTGGTTCAGCCGCCGCCATTCGCCGGCGCCCAATTCCTGATAGACCCTGTAATGCTCGGCGAGCTCCAGTCCCGCGCTCCAAAGCGCCCGCTGACAGATGAGGGCGGCCTGTCCGGAAACCCCGCCAACGCCCTTTACCAGGTCTTGAAGGCAATGCTGCCAACCCCGGGCCAACGCGCCCCAGAGCGCCAGCACGTTAACAAAAACGGCGCGTTCCGGTTTTCCAAGGGGCACGGCTTTGCCGGCGAACTTGCGCGCCTGCTCCGACTGCACGAATAGCACCGCGTCGCGCAGCAGCTCAAGAACCTTGATCCGCTCGGCGGGCGGCATCTCGAAGCCATTGAGTTCTTCGAGTTCCCCCAGCAATTTTCCATGCGCCGGCCCGATATTGATCAGCGGCAGCCCCTGCAGCCATTCGGCGCAGGTTCTTGCGTCGGTGAATGCCGGATTCGCGTCCGCGTTGATCGCCGGGAAGTCGATATTCATGATCGAATATGCTGCTGCAAGCGCAACGCCAGAGCAGCTGTGTCCAGTCTTGGTCTTGGCATCGCGGCTCGCTCCGCGGGGGCCCAGATCGGTTTCGGGAAATGCCGATCATCGCGCCAGCGCGGAATGACGTGCCAGTGAAGATGCGGCACGGCGTTGCCCAGGCTTGCCAGATTGATCTTGTCGGGCGCGGCGAGTTCCTGAATCGCCGCCTCGACCGCGAACACATGGTTCATGAGCCGCGCGCGCTCCGCGGCGCTAAGATCGGTCATTTCCTTCACATGCCGGTTGAGTATCACTCTGCAAAACCCCGGATAATCGTCGTCTTCAATCAGCACCACCCTGCAGAAATCATCCTGCCATAGCAGTACGCCGCCTGTAGAGTTGCACAGTTCGCAGTCGATAACCGTTAATTTGTTCACGAGTGCCGATCAAGGAGGGGTTGGAAGAGAGTCGCTGGCCGTGAACAATGTCACGCCAGGCGAAATCCACCTCAAGAATATTACAAACGCTTACAGGCTCGCGTTTTCGTCACAAGGCCATTTTCGAAGCAAGGCCTTTCATCGCAAGGCGATTGCTTACTCGTCCTGCCCTGTCTGCGGTGATTCCGCGCGCGGGAAGATTTCCACAAAGGCCGCATAGAAACTGCCGAACAGCGTGGGCATCATCACGATGGTCGCGGCCAGCATAAAGCCGCGTGCGGCGTTGGGATTGCCCCCGGAGAGCACCGCGAACAGCGCGACGAACATGGCGATGAACATCGCAAAAATGGTGACGGCACAGCCATAGACGCACAGCGCCCGCCAGTTGCGCCAGCAGGCGAAGAAACTGTAGAACAGCGATTTGGCCGCCGACATGTCTTCAAACGCGGCCAGCAGGGGGGCGAACCAGAACGCCATGAGCATGGGTGTCGCCGCGACCGCGGCGAGCAGCAGCGAAGCGGAGAGCTTGCCCTCCAGGATTGCGCGCTCGTCGGGAGGCTTGTTCAGCAACAGCCAGTTCATCAGCACGCCGCCGTCGGCCAGCGCGGATATCCCCAGCACCGCCGTCACGGATACCAGGTAAATGACGCCAAGCAGCACCATGGTGCGGGGGTTTCTCTGGAATCCCGCGAACAGCATCGTCAGGCGCAGCGGGTGGCCGCGCCGAATCTCGTCGCAGACCACCATGAAACTCGCCGAGAAACCCGGAAGGCAGATGGTGACGGCGATCGCGCCGAGATAATCGATGCGATTCACGATGGCGATCAGCAGCCAGTAGGCCACCACCAGCAAGGTCCATCTGCCCGGGCTTGCGCGAAACAGCCGCAGCCCTTCGGCCAGCCATTTCCAGCCGCTCTTTGCCGGCGCGATGTGCATACCAAAGGAGTTCGGGCGGTCAGCGTCGGGAGGCATCGAGATTCAAGTTTCCTGGGTTGGTGCGCCGCGACTGAAGGACGCGGCGAAAATGTTCGGGATCATGTGCGTGAGTCAATTCGCCCGGCCGCGGCAGGTAAAAATCATACAGCCGCGACAACCAGAATCGCAGCGCCGCGGCGCGCAGCATGGCGGGCCACGCCGCCAGCTCTTCGCAGGTGAACTGGCGCGCGTCGCGATACGCGCCGAGCAGCGCCGCGGCGCGCTCGGCGTGAATTTCGCCGCCGGCGTCCGCGCACCAGTCATTGACCGTGACGGCGACGTCGAACAGCAACGAATCGATGCCCGCGAAATAGAAATCAATGACGCCCCCGAGCCTGATGGTGCCGCCATTTTCCACCCAGAGCGCATTGTCGCGAAACAGGTCGGCATGCACCGGGCCGCGCGGCAGGGCGTGATTGCCTTGTTTTGACTGAAAGGCGAGTTCGGAATCCAGCAAATCTCGCCGCCGCGAGTCCAGAAAAGGCATGACCTTGGGCGCGGCGATGCGCCACCAGGCCGGTCCGCGCGGATTCTCAAGAGTTCCCTTGAACGATTGTCCGGCCATATGCATTTCGGCCATTGCTGCCCCGATTTTGGCGCAGTGCCCCGGCGCCGGCGCGGTCACCGGCTTGCCGGGCAGGCAGGTCACCAGTGTTGCCGGTTTGCCATTGAGCTGCCCGAGAAACTCGTTGTTCTGGTTGGCTATCGGCGACGGGCAAGGAATGCCGTGGCGCGCCAGGTGCGCCATCAGATCAAGATAGAAATGCAGTTCGGCTTCGCTAAGCCGTTCGAACAGGGTCAGCACGAACCGGCCATGCGAAGTGGTGACGAAGTAATTGGTGTTTTCGATGCCCTCCGCAATGCCCTGAAGCTCAATGAGCGAGCCAACCACGTAGTTTTTAAGCCACACGGTCAGTTCAGCGACGGATACCTTGGTGAATACCGACATCGGATAGAGGCGTTGTTGTTATCCGAAACTCGTGCTCACGGCGTGCGTGGGCTCACGTCACACCCGCGGCGCGTGGACGGTAGGCAAGTCCGCGACCGCAGGACCGCGGCCGCCAGCCGTGCCGCGTGGCATCTAAAAGGTATGGATGACCCAGAGCGGTACGTGCAGGGGCTTGTCAATCGCGCCTCCGCCGGACGGAAAAGGAGCATCGTCCTTGAGGTAATAGACCAAGCCACTGGGGGTGGTCACGCGAATCACACGTTTGCCCTCGACCAGGAGTTCGTCGATCTGGTCATTTTGGCCAGGCGCGATTCTCACCGGCGTGTCGCCGGGCGCTTCGACGGCGACCCCGGGGGGCACCGACGGCGGCTCGGGCAAAGGTTCAAGCTTGGGCGGCTGCTGGGCCCAGATGGACGAACTGACAATAACGAAAATCAGCGGGAGTAACCGGCGCATGGAGAGCCTCGACAATTGCTTTGAGTTTACCAGAACGAGGTACCAGAACGAAGAAAGTGGAACGAAGAAAGTGGAACGAATACGGCGGAACCAAGGCATTGGAACAGGCGCCCAAGCCGCGCCCTGGATTCGCGGGAAAGGCTCAGTGGCGTGCCAATTCTGACATAATTCCCCGCGCCATCCTCGCGATAGTGCATGGCGGCCGTGTTAAGCGGCATTACTGCATGTCCCGGGCGCCGTGTCGCCAGTCACTCCGGCGCCGGATTCGGGGCCGCACATAGGATTAGGAACCCTTGAAAACCCTGCTTCTGGTCGACGGCTCGTCGTATCTATACCGCGCCTTTCACGCCATGCCCGACCTGCGCAGTCCGGCGGGCGAGCCCACCGGCGCCATCTACGGAGTGCTCAACATGCTGCGGCGCCTGCTCGCCGATTACCCGGCCGAGCATCTGGCTTGCGTGTTCGATACCAAGGGCAAGACCTTTCGCGAAGAAGAATATGCGCAATACAAGGCGAACCGCCCGCCCATGCCCGATGACTTGGTGCGCCAGATCGAGCCTCTGCACGAGGCAATTCGCGCGATGGGCTGGCCGCTTGTGGCCATCGATGGCGTTGAAGCCGACGATGTGATCGGAACACTCGCTCGCGCGGCCGAACGCCAGGGCGTGCATTGCGTGATCTCGACCGGGGACAAGGATCTGGCGCAACTGGTGACCCCGGCCATCACGCTGGTCAACACCATGTCCAACGAAAAGCTCGACGAGCTCGGCGTGCTGGAGAAATTTGGCGTGCGCCCGGATCAAATCGTGGATTACCTGTCGCTTACGGGCGACGCGGTGGACAACGTGCCCGGCGTGGACAAGGTCGGGCCCAAGACCGCGGTGAAGTGGATCGGTCAATACGGGTCGCTCGATTCGGTCATGGCGCACGCCGGCGAGATCGGCGGCGTGGTGGGCGAGAACCTGCGCAAGTCGCTCGACTGGTTGCCCAAGGGGAAACGGCTGCTGACGGTGAAATGCGATGTCGAGCTGCCCTTTGGGCTCGACGAGCTCGATCCCAAGCCGCGCGACAATAAAAAGCTTGCCGCGTTGTTCGAGCGTTGCGGATTCAAAAGCTGGCTGAAGGACATTTCCGGCGGCAATGGTGTCAAACCGGCCGGCGAAGGCGCGCCACTGCCCGCTTCGATTGAGCAAGACGGCGCGCCGGCGCGGGCGGTGCTCACCCGGGATTACCAGTGCATTCTCGACGAAGCGGCGCTGGCGCGCTGGATCGAGAAACTGGCCTCGGCGCCGCTCGCCAGCTTTGACACCGAGACCAACAGCCTCGATCCGCTGACCGCGCAACTGGTTGGCATGTCTTTTTCGATCGAGGCGGGCCGCGCCGCCTATGTGCCGCTTGAACACCAGTATGCCGGCGCGCCGGCCCAGATCGGCATCACGCGCGCGCTCGAGCTGCTGCGGCCGTGGCTGGAAGATCCCGCCAGCAAGAAATTGGGGCAAAACCTGAAGTATGACCAGCACGTGCTGGCCAACCACGGCGTAAACCTTGCGGGCATCGTGCATGACACCCTGTTGCAGTCCTATGTGCTGGAGAGCCACCTGCGCCACGACATGGACACATTGGCCGAGCGGCACCTGGGTGCGAAGACCATTACCTATGACGAAGTCACCGGCAAAGGCGCGCAGCGCATCGGCTTCGAGCAGGTGGAGGTCTCTCGCGCCACGGAATACGCCGCGGAAGACGCCGATATCACCCTGCAATTGCACCATGCGCTCTACCCCCGCGTGGCCGCGGAGGAGCGGCTGCGTTATGTGTACGAGGCCATCGAGCTCCCGGTGCGCGAGGTGCTGTTCCGCATGGAGCGCGAAGGCGTGCTGATCGACGCGGCGCTGCTCGACGCGCAAAGCCACGAGTTGGGCGCGCGCATGCTGGAGCTCGAGGCGCGCGCGCATCGCGAAGCGGGCCAGCCCTTCAATCTCAATTCGCCCAAGCAGATCGGCGAGATCTTTTTCGAGCAACTGAAGCTGCCGGTGGTCAAAAAGACCCCAAGCGGCGCGCCTTCCACGGATGAAGAGGTGCTGGAGAAACTGGCGCTCGACTACCCGTTGCCCAAGACGCTGCTTGAGTACCGCGGCATCGCCAAGCTCAAGTCCACCTACACCGACAAGCTGCCCAAAATGATCAACCCGCGCACCGGCCGCGTGCATACCACCTATGGGCAGACCACCGCGGTGACCGGACGCCTCGCCTCGAACGATCCCAATCTGCAGAATATTCCGGTGCGCACCGCCGAGGGCCGGCGCATACGCGAGGCTTTCATCGCGCCACCGGGCGCGGTGATCGTTTCGGCTGATTACTCGCAGATTGAGCTTCGCATCATGGCGCACCTTTCTGAAGATGCGAACCTGATCGCCGCCTTCGAGCGCGGCGAGGACATTCACCGCGCCACCGCCGCGGAAGTGTTCAATCGCGCCCTGCACGAAGTCTCAAGCGAGGAGCGCCGCTACGCCAAGGCCATCAATTTCGGTCTGATCTACGGCATGTCCGCGTTTGGCCTGGCACAGCAGCTCGGCATCGAGCGCGCCACCGCCCAGGCCTATATCGGCAGCTACTTCGCGCGCTATCCCGGCGTGGCGAAATTCATGCAGGAAGTGAGGGAACTGGCGCGCGAGAAGGGCTATGTCGAAACCGTTTTCGGCCGGCGCCTGTGGCTGCCCGAGATCAAGAACAGCAACCAGGCGCGCCGCTCAGGCGCGGAGCGCGCCGCCATCAACGCGCCGATGCAGGGCACCGCGGCCGACCTCATCAAGCTGGCGATGATCGCCGTCGCCGCATGGCTTGCCGAGGCAAAGCTGAAGTCGAAACTGGTGATGCAGGTACACGACGAACTGGTGCTCGAAGTGCCGCAAGCCGAACTTGAGCGCGTGAAAATAGAACTGCCCGAGCACATGACCGGTGTAGCCAGCCTCAAGGTGCCGCTGGTGGCGGACGTGGGATCGGGACCGAACTGGGAGACGGCGCACTAGCGTGCAGTCCAGCGAGCTCTTTCGCCGGCTGATCGCAAGTGGTGGCCTCGGCTAAACGCAAGTTTGAAGCTCGGCTAAATGCAAGTTCGCGGGTTGCTCATGCAGGAGGCCCGACAAGCGCGCCACCAAGGAAGAATCTTGCTTTTATGCAGGCTCAGCCAGCAATTCGCTGAAGCGCAAGCGCATCCAGCCAAGCAAAACCAAGTTGCGAATCGTGCTGGCAACGGCGCGCGCCTTTTCTTCGGTGCGCCAGGATTTCTTCCAGTCGAGGACGTAATCGTATAGCTGCTGCTCCGCCACTTCCTCGTTCGGATACGCCTGCTTGAGCTGGCGACTTGCAAACAACACGATCATCACTTCTTCAGCTTGTTCAGTGTTTTTTATGCGGCTGAACAGATCAACTGCCTTGGCGATTTTTCGCTCATGGCGCTGGAGTTCCTCGCGAAACTTTCCCCGATCCTGCGCGTACTGCGGGCCTACGTGCAGCGCGATCATGCGGCCAAGATTCTCTTCCTGCAGCCAATTGCGGTTCGCGAATTCATGCAGGGCCAATTTAACTTCCTCGGCGAATGGGCCGTAGCTACCTTTGGCGAAATGAAACCCCGTCGGCACCCCCATTTCGTGACCACGTAACAAATCTTCTGAAAAATTGTCCGTCCGACAGGGTTCGCATAGGGCTGCTGCCCCAACTCGTGCAGCACCTCCATGAGAACCACCCACTCAGGATTCAGCTTTTCGTGCTTCCGTCCTTTCACTTCCAAGTTCATCTGCGACGGACCGCGAAGGAAATCGAGTCCCAATTCGTGCTTTGCCGTCCCGAAAGGCGCATGGACCGCGAGGTCGATCGGCAGATCATGGAGTTTGCGGTAGATCAACGGACCCACCTCGGACCACTCCAGCCCCCTATTGCCGCATCCCAGGGGCGGTATTGCTATGCTGGAAACGCCCCAAGCGGAGAAATGCTCTACAAAATAATCCAGTCCATGATCAATGTCACTGAGCCGCGCCGGCGACCGCCAGTGATCCTTGGTGGGAAAATTGACAATCAACCGGCCCAGGACGTCCCGGTAAAGATAGGGCATACCAAGCTTGACCTGTTTGCGCTCGCAACGCGCCACGCAGTCTTCGTACATGGTGGGGAAACGCTTCTTGAATTCCAGCGCCACTCCCTTGCCCATCACGCCGACGCAATTGACCGTGTTGATCAGGGTCTGGGCTTTGCTCTCGAAGAGGTCTCCGATCAATGCCTTAAACATCGCTGAACCCCGCATTTATTAGCAAATCGTGGCCACCGTGCGCCGGTGCCCTAGGAATCCCGCCATTTTGGCGGGATATTTGGCGGGAAATGATGGTGGGATCGTCTTCGACTCATGGTCTGGTCACTTCGTACCGGGTGGAACGACCCGATCCGAGCCTCCGAACCAACCCGAGCTCGACCATACCCAAGCTCCTTCAGGTTGGCGGCAATTGTGGCGTCGAGCTTCCTGATCAGCATGAAATTGCGGTCCCAGGTGAATTGTGCAAGCGGCTCTTGCACAATTGCCCGTTGCACAAATTTTGATGAAGCGAAGCCGGTTGCTACATGCTGTTCCGCCACGTCACGCATCGCCCACCTCTTCGAGTTGAGCGTCGAGGAATTTCCGGAGTTGGTCGCGGGTGGGCAGTTCGAGCTGATACTTCGAGACGAACAGCCGATTGGGCAGATCGGCGAGCGCGTACTCGACGAGTGAGTGGTCCTTGCGCGTGCATAGCAGCAGCCCGATGGGCGGGTTGTCGCCCGTGGTCATCGCATTGCGCTTGAACCAACTGACGTAGGTGTTGAGTTGGCCGAGGTGTTCATGTTTGAAGCCGGCCACTTTGAGTTCGATCAGCACGTGGCACTTCAAGATGCGGTGGTAGAAGACCAAGTCGATGAAGCCGTGCGTGTCGCCGATGAGGATGCGTTTCTGGCGAGCTTCGAAGCAGAAGCCGTGGCCGAGTTCGATCAGAAACGCTTGCAGTTTGTCGAGCAGACCGTTTTCCAGGTCCGACTCTCCCATCACCTCTTGCGACTTGAGGCCGAGGAACTCGAACACGTAGGGGTCTCGAATGCTGAACTGGGGCTCGGCAACCTCGGCGCTCGCTTGCACGAGCGCCGAGAGCTTCGCGGGGTTCTTCGACAGTCGCGAGCGCTCGAAGTAGAGCGCGCCGATCTGGCGCTGTAACTCGCGAACCGACCAGTTGCCACGCATGGCTTCCATTTCGTAAAAAGCGCGCTTGAGCGGGTCATCGATTGAAATGAGTTCGGCGAAATGTGAAAACGACAGGTGTGACACGAGTCGTGTCGGATCGGCCGACGATTCGGGAGTCGGCGCCGCCCGCTGCTTGGTGAGTGCGTGGGCCGTTATCGATGTCGGCATCGGCAATTCGGCAGACAGCGTCTGCCAAATTCCGGGAAGAGGTGGTCTGCTGTGAGATTTGGCAGACAGTGTCTGCCAAATCCCCGGATAGGTCACATAGAACAGGCGGCACTGGCGCAAGGTTCGCGAAGCAAGCCCAACGACGCGTGCGGACGCGAGCCTTCGTGCAAGCGTGTCAAGCAGCTTGGCGCCGTACGCAGCGCGATCACTGCCATGTTGCTCGTATTCGCGGATGTAACAGCCGATCACCCAGTTTCTGACTGTGACGGTGATGTTCACCGCCTTGCCCGCCTGTATCGCGCAGCGCTCATGCACATGGCCAACGGCGATGACCAGTGCCCCAAAGTTGAACGCCCTCGGCGCCGCACCGGGGGATGCTCCGCGAGTGGTCTTCGTACCCTTCGTACCCTTGTGCTTCGTCGCCTTCACAGGCTTCTTCTTAACCCCCATACCCAAGCTCCTTCAGGTTGGCGGCAATGACGGCATCCAGCTTCGTGGCTTCCTTTTGTTGTTCCAGCAATTGTGCAACGAGCCGTTGCATTTTCTCCTCGAACGGCTCGCCGTCGTCCTCCTGCGCCTCGGCGCCGACGTAGCGCCCAGGCGTGAGCACGTGGCGGTGTTTGCGGATTTCCTCCTGCGGCGCGCTTTTGCAGAAGCCAGCAATGTCGGCGTAATCGCCCGCGTCCTTCTCGCCGCGCCAGGCGTGATAGGTGCTGGCAACGCGGGCGACGTCCTCGTCGGTCAGATCCTTATGGGTGCGGTCCGCCATGCTGCCGAGTTTGCGGGCGTCGATGAAGAGGATGTGTTTGCGGCGGTCGATACCCACCCCCTTTCCTGCGAGTGGAGGAGGGAGTCGCTTCTTGTCGCGGCGTAGGAACCACAGGCACGCGGGGATTTGCGTCGAATAAA
>Ga0155956_1238_pt1 | contig 17940 bp, 14 predicted proteins | sample RifCSPlowO2_02_FD_107610 | JGI IMG/M metagenome (GOLD analysis project Ga0155956, IMG submission 107610) | Betaproteobacteria bacterium RIFCSPLOWO2_02_FULL_62_17 | reverse complement strand
ACCCGGGTGCGATCGACACGCTGGCCGAACGCCTCGCGGTTTATGCAGCAGGCATGATCGAGGCTGAACGCGAGCGCCGCCGCGTTGGGGCGAAGGCGGCCAGATGAGACAGGTCCATCTTCGCTGCTCACCCTTGGTGGGATTGGCGTTCTGGCTGTCGTTGCTCACCGGATGCGCCGGCGGCGTGTTCGGGACCGTCGGTCCCGACTACGTGCCGCCTGACTCTCCAGCGGCGGCGAGCTGGCATGCCCCGCTGCACAACCGCCCGGTGGCGCACGAGGGCAGTTCGCAGCGTCTTTCCACCTGGTGGGCACAGTTCAATGACGCCGCGTTGGACGAATTGATCGCAGCGGCACAGGCGCAGAGCAGCACCCTGGCCCAAACGGCCGCCACCATCGAGCGGGCGCGCGCCGATGCGATTGCCGCGGGCGTTGCCGCATCGCCCGGCCTGGATGGCATAGCGTCGTTTAACCGCTCGGCCTTTACACTCGGTGGTCCGCTTGCCTTGCGCACGCAGTCGCAACTGGGTGTTCAGTCGCGATGGGAGATCGACTTATTCGGCGCGCTCGCGCGCGAGCGCGAATCCAGGCAGGCGACGCTGGAATCCAAAGTCGCGCTCTGGCACGACGCGCGGGTGTCACTCGCCGCAGAGGTGGCCAATGCCTACGTCAACCTGCGTCACTGCCAAATTCAGGTCGTACAGGCCGAAGCCGAGCTGCGCTCGCGCGGCGAGACTGCCCGCATAACCGCAGCCGCGGGACGCGCGGGGATGCAGTCGGAATCCGCTGTCGCTCTGGCACAGTCTTCCGCCGCCGAGGCCGCGGGGACGCTCGCGCAGCGCCGCGCGCAGTGCGATATTTCAGTCAAGGGACTGGTGGCTCTCACGGCCATGAACGAACCGGCGTTGCGGGCGCTTCTGGAAAAATCCATGCAAGGTGTGGCAAATTTGTCCGAGCCGGCTGCCAGATTGCCGGAGCCGGCAATGTTTCGCATCGACGCCCTGCCTGCGCGCGTGATTGCGCAGCGCCCGGACATTGCCGCTGCGGAACGGCAGCTGGCCGCGGCCAGCGCCGAAATCGGCAGCGCCGAAGCTGCGCGTTATCCGCGACTGACGCTGAGCGGCAGCATCACCCCGACGCGCATCGCCATCGGCAATGCACCGGCGCTGTCACTCACTACCTGGTCGATCGGCCCGTCGCTTGAGGTGCCCCTGTTCGATGGCGGCCGGCGCAGCGCAAATGTCGAGGCGGTGCGCGCGCAGTACGCGGCGGCCGAATCCGCTTACCGCTCCAGGGTGCGCAACGCGGTGCGCGAAGTCGAGGAGGCACTGGTGCGTCTGGCGAGCGCGGCCGACAGGGAAACCGAGTCCAAGGCGGCAGCGCGCGGCTATCGTGCCAATCTCGCGGCCGCGCAGTCAATGCTGCGCGTTGGCCTGGGCAGCGCGCTCGAACTGGAGGAGGCGCGCCGCCCGTCTCTGCTTGCCGACGCCGCCCTCGCCGCCCTCGCTAAGGAACGCCTGGCCGCCTGGATTGCCCTCTATCGCGCCGTTGGCGGTGGCTGGGAACCGGATGCGCCGATCGCCAGCCGCTAGCGAACAGGTTTCGCGCGCATCCATCAAGAATCCAAAACGCATCCAACCAAAATCGAACAAGGAATGAAGATCCCATCCCTAACCACACTTGCCGCGGCAGGCGCGCTGATTGCACTGACCGCTACGGGACTAGCGCTGGTGCCGGTTGGCAATGCCCAGGAAAAAACAGCGGATAAAGCAGCAGGCAAGCCTTCGCTCACGGTCAGTTTCATCAGCCCAAAGCGCACTGACATGCCTTTCGTGGTGCAAGCCACCGGCAACATCGCTGCCTGGCAGGAAGCCAGCATCGGCGCCGAAGCCGGCGGACTGCGCGTGGCTGAAGTGCGCGTCAATGTCGGCGATGTAGTGCGCAAAGGCCAGGTGCTCGCCACGCTCTCGGCCGAGACCATCGAAGCCGACCTCGCGCAGGCGCGCGCCAATCTTGCCGAAGCGGAAGCGACGCTCGCAGACGCGCGCGTCAACGCCGCACGCGCACGCGAGATAGGGACTGCCGGTTCGCTCAGCCAGCAGCAACTGGCGCAGCTCTTGACCGCCGAGAAGACCGGCGCAGCCCGCGTGCTCGCGGCGCGCGCGCAGGTGGCCGCGCAGGAGATACGCTTGAAGCACACCACGGTCACCGCGCCCGATGACGGCAGCATCTCCGCGCGCGCCGCCACTGTTGGCGCGGTGGTGCCGCAGGGACAGGAGCTTTTCCGCCTGATCCGCGGCGACCGGCTTGAGTGGCGCGCCGAGGTGACCTCGGCGGAGATTGCGCGCATACGAACAGGCCAGTCCGTTACGGTCACCTCCGCCACCGGGGCAAGAGCCGCAGGCCGCGTGCGCATGATCGCGCCTACGGTTGACCCGCAGACGCGCAATGCGCTGGTCTACGTGGACCTTCCCGCCGCCGCCATGCGCGGGGGCAATTTCAAGGCGGGCATGTTCGCGCGCGGGGAGTTTGCCACCGGCGGCGCGACCGTTTTGACTTTGCCGTTTGCGGCGATCTCGCTGCGCGACGGCTTTTCCTACGTATTCACTGTTGGCGCGGACAACCGGGTGAAACAGTTGAAAATTCAGCTGGGGCGCCGCTCGGGCGAGCGCGTCGAGGTGCAAGGCACACTCAATGGCAGCGAACGCGTGGTGGCCTCAGGCGGCGCGTTCCTTGCCGACGGCGACCTGGTGCGCGTGGTGACTCAATGAATGTCTCCTCCTGGTCGATCCGCAATCCGGTGCCGGCGCTGATGGTGTTCGTGCTGCTCACCTTCGGCGGCCTGCTGTCGTTCAATGCGATGAAGGTGCAGCACTTTCCCGACCTCGATCTGCCCACCATCACGGTCAGTGCCTCGTTGCCGGGGGCTTCGCCATCGCAACTGGAAACCGATGTCGCGCGCAAGATCGAAAACTCGATCGCCACGCTGCAGGGCGTCAAGCACATCTACACCAAGGTCCAGGATGGCGGGGTGACCATCACCACCGAATTCCGCCTGGAAAAGCCGGTGCAGGAAGCGCTCGACGAGGTTCGCTCCGCCATATCGCGCGTGCGCGCCGATCTGCCCGCGGATATGCGCGACCCGATCGCCGCCAAACTGGACCTGGCCGGACAGCCGGTGCTCGCCTACACCATTTCCTCCGCGGACATGGATGACGAAGCGCTTTCCTGGTTTGTCGACAACACGGTCACGCGCATGCTGCTCTCGGTGCGCGGGGTGGGCGCGGTCAACCGCGTCGGCGGAGCGACACGCGAGATGAGCATCGTTCTTGACCCGGCCAGGCTGCAGGCGCTGGGGACAACCGCGGCAGAGGTATCACGGCGGCTGCGCCTCATACAGCAGGAAAGTTCCGGCGGCCGCACCGACCTGGCCGGTGGCGAGCAGCCGGTGCGCACCCTCGGGACGGTGCAGACCGCCACCGAACTGGGGGCGATCGAACTGTCGCTCTCCGACGGGCGACGCATCCGGCTTGAGCAGATCGCGACCGTCAGTGACTCGGTGGCTGAGCGCCGCTCGGCGGCGCTCCTCGATGGCAAGCCGGTGGTGGGTTTCGAAGTGTCGCGCAGCCGCGGCGCGAGCGAGGTCGAAGTCGGTATAGGCGTGCGCGAAACCCTCGGGCGCCTGAAACAGGATCGCCCCGACATCGCCCTGACCGAGGCGTTCGACTTTGCCACGCCGATACAGGTGGAATACCACGGCTCCCTGTCACTCCTGTACGAGGGCGCCATCCTCGCGGTGATCGTGGTGTGGCTGTTCCTGCGCGACTGGCGCGCGACTTTTGTTTCCGCGGTGGCTTTGCCGCTTTCGGTGATCCCGGCGTTCATCGGCATGTACCTGCTGGGCTTCTCGGTGAATGTGGTGACGCTGCTGGCGCTGTCACTGGTGGTGGGCATTCTGGTGGACGACGCGATTGTCGAGGTCGAGAACATCGTGCGCCACCTGCGCATGGGCAAGACGCCCTATCAGGCGGCCATGGAGGCAGCCGACGAGATCGGCCTGGCGGTGATCGCCACCACTTTCACGCTGATCGCCGTGTTTCTGCCCACCGCCTTCATGAGCGGGATTGCGGGCAAGTTCTTCAATCAATTCGGCTGGACCGCGTCGCTTGCGGTGTTTGCTTCGCTGCTGGTGGCACGCATGCTCACGCCGATGATGGCCGCCTACATGTTGAAAGCCATCGGCGCGCACCGTGGCGACGGCGTCATAATGAACAGCTACTTGCGTCTTGCTGCGTGGTGCCTGAACCATCGATTGGGCACCGTGGTTGTCGCCGCGGCTTTTTTTGCCGGCTCAGTGATGCTGATACCGCTGCTGCCCACCGGATTCATGCCCCCGGACGACATGTCTCAGACCCAGGTGCATGTGGAGCTTGCACCCGGGGCGACTCTGGCGCAGACGGAGGCTGCGGCCGAGCACGCCCGCGAACTGGTCGCCAAGGTCGAGCACGTGAAAAGCATCTACACCACTATCGGTGGCGGCGCGGCAGGTGCCGACCCTTTCGCTCCGAAAGGCCTTGCCGAAGTGCGCAAGGCGACTCTAACCATCCAGCTCAGCAAGCGCGGCGAGCGCAAGGTGCGCAAGCAGGTGGTCGAGCAGCAGTTGCGCGAGGCACTCACGGCACTGCCTGGCGTTCGCATCAAGGTGGGGCTGGGCGCCTCAGGCGAGAAATACATCATGGTGCTCAGCGGCGATGATCCGGCGGCGCTGGCCGAGGCGGCGCGTGCCGTGGAAAAAGACCTGCGCACCATCCCCGGCCTCGGCAGCATCGCCTCCAGTGCGGCGCTGGTGCGGCCGGAACTTGCGGTGCGGCCCGATTTCGCGCGTGCCGCGGATCTGGGCGTGACCACCGCCGCCATCGGTGAAACGCTGCGCATCGCCACCGTCGGCGACTACGATGTGTCCCTGCCAAAGGTGAACCTTGCCGAACGCCAGGTACCGGTGGTGGTGCGCCTGCCTGCCAGTGCGCGCCGCGATCTGGCGGTGCTGCAGCGCCTGGCGGTACCCGGGTCGCGGCCGGGCGCGCCGCCGGTGATGCTCGGCCAGGTCGCCACCCTGGAACTCTCCAGCGGCCCGGCGGTGATTGACCGCTACGACCGCTCGCGCAATGTGAACTTCGAGATCGAACTGTCGGGGCAACAGCTCGGCGAGGTGAGCGATGCGGCCGAAAAGCTGCCCAGCCTGCAACAGCTGCCGCACGGGGTGCGCCAGACCAACCTGGGCGACGCGGAGGTGATGGGGGAACTGTTCGAGAGTTTCGGCCTGGCGATGCTCACCGGCGTGCTGTGCATCTTCATCGTGCTGGTGCTGCTGTTCAGGGATGTGCTGCAGCCGGTGACCATTCTTGCGGCGCTGCCGTTGTCGCTCGGCGGCGCATTCCTCGCGCTGCTGGCCGCGGGCAAGAGCTTCTCCATGCCCTCCCTTATCGGGCTGATCATGCTGATGGGGATCGCCACCAAGAATTCTATTTTGCTGGTGGAATACGCCGTGATGGCGCGACGCGAACATGGCCTGTCGCGCCTTGAGGCGCTGCTGGATGCCTGCCACAAGCGGGCCCGGCCGATCGTAATGACCACCATTGCCATGGGTGCGGGCATGCTGCCGATCGCCCTGGGCCGCGGCATCGCAGACCCGTCGTTTCGCAGTCCCATGGCAACCGCGGTGATAGGCGGACTGATCACCTCCACGTTTCTCAGCCTGCTGGTGATTCCGGTGGTCTACACCTACATGGACGACTTCGAACACCTGATCGGCCGCGCCTGGAAGTGGCTGCGCGGCCTCGGGGGCCGGCGGCGCACGCAGACCCCCTGAGATGCGCCGCCAGTCATACTGCAACGCACCTCGGGTTCAGCAGAAAATTTCATAGATTATATTAAATATTACAAGTATTGGCTTTAATAACAAGCCAATTTCAATCCCATAAGTGCAATATTACCGAGTCAGTGTCGCTGCTATATTCCACCCGGTCAGTGCTTCTTGCGCTCCTCGATTTCCCTGCGTAAGCGCTCGATCTCCCTGCGCATGGCCTCTTTCGTTCCCCATTTCGGGTCAGTCACCGATAGCGTTTGCGCAGCGCTGGCAGGCTGTTCATGCCAGTTGCGCTCGAGGGCGGCACGCGCCGCGGCCTGCTGTTTTTCCCGCGCCTGGTCCTGGGCTTGCCGCCGTGCAAGCGCGCGTTCAGCGGCAATCGGAATGGTGCGCTGCGGCAATCCCGCCATGACCAGATACTCACCGAGGCGTTCGGAGACACTCTCCCAATCATCGTCGCGGGCGAATTCGTTGATCAGCGGCAGGTTGAGGGCGGCATAGATCGGCCTCCACTGTTCATTATCGCCCTGCCGTGTGCGCACCAGAAGCTTGGGATTGAATTGATACCAACCCTGGGCGACGCGCATGAATAGTGCCCGGTTGTAGGCATAGTCGCGTTCCACCTCGTTGCGGGCGAGCACGCCGGACAGGTGCTGGCGCTTGTTGCGCTCGGGACGCACCACGTTGGCGGGAAGGTGACGCCAGACTTCCAGGATCGCCTGGGTCTCGAAAGCGCCGTGGTCGCGGCGCTGCGGGTGGGTGAAGCGCGACTTGAACAGCGTCCATAGGGTCTGAAACAGAAAATACTCGGACAAATGCCGGTCGATGCGCACCAGCCTTTCGCCGCTATTGACGTCGATGCTCGCCGGGGCGAGCAATTCGTAGAGCGCGGCAAACGGACCGCGCGCAAATTTCGCGTCGCCGAAAGCTTCACGCAGCGCCCAGTGCAGGGCGTTATAGCCATAGTGATCAGCCGCCTCGCGGTCCGCGCCGCGCTTAAGCAGCGCCTCCACCAAGGGCAGGTTCCCCGCGGCGCCGGCGGCCATTAGCGGTGTTTGATTCATGGGCAGGCGATGCTCGACGCCATACTGTTCGCACTGCCTCAGGATGTCGCGTGTCCGGTTGGAAAAATATCCAAGGTAGGACTTGCGTCCCATCGTCACCCGTTGCTGCGGGAAGCTGTCCTCCCGCCCGAATTGCGCTTCCTTCGCCAGCCATGACGCCAACTCGGGTTCATCAAAGCAGGTGGCGTATTCGAGCAGTTGCTGTCGCATTTTGCCGCCCGGAACCTGTTCGCGAAACACCTTGATGAGGAGCCCGTTCAACTTCGTCTCGTCAAATACCGGCCAGGGCACCTGCGTCTGCGCGAGGATGTCGCGGCGGATGGCCTCGGCTTGTTCCTGCTTGCCCTGCAGTTCGAGCTTGCGCGCTTCGCGCTGCCAGTCCTCGAGAGTGGACTGCTTCGCCTCGACATCGGCCTCGCCAGCACTCATGCCGAGCAGACCGAAGAGCGGATGCCCGGTATCCGATTCGATGACATAGACGTTCTTGATGGCGCGGGTCAGCGCGACGTACAGGGCGTTGACGAAAAACTTGTAGACCTCCAGTGATTTGTCGCTCTTGTCCTTCGCGCGCCGGTAATCCAGCTCTTCAACGGCAAGATCCGCTATAGCCACTCCTTGCGCGATTTCGCTGAATTCGGCCCGGTGGTCGGAAACGAAGCGGTAGAGAACGATGTTCTCGTATTCCAGTCCCTTGGCTTCATGGATCGAGAACAACAACGGCGTCGCGAAATACTTTCTTGCCTCGGCCTTATCCTCGTCGCGCATGACCAGCACGGCAAATTGGGTGGACTGGCGTGTCTTCCGGTCGAGCTCGCGCTTGGCGGCATCCTTATCCGGCATCAGCGCCACTTGGCCGAATTCGCCGCCGACCGCCTGCACCAGAAAGTTGCTCTCGCGATCAATGGAGCCGAAGCGCCGCTGCTTGATTTTGAGTAGTTGGTTGGCGATACGCGTGGCCTCCAGCCCATTGCGGAAGTTGGCCGTGAGTATCCTCAGTTCCTGGCGTTCGGCAAGCTGCGGCTCTTTCCAGAACAGGCTCTTCACCTGCCCCCAGGAAAAGAAATTGGGATGGACGATCTGATTGGAATCGCCGCAGAGCAGAAAATGGCCGGGATTCCTGAGCGTCGCCAGCACCAGTGCAAGCTGGATGGTGGTGATGTCCTGCACTTCGTCGATGACGACAAAATCGTAACGTGGCGTGGCGAGCGTCTGCCATTCCTGCGCGACCAGGTTGAGGTCGTAGAGTTTCGCCTCCGCGAGCCAGCCGCGATATTTCTCGAAAATGTCGTACATCGCGTCACGCTGCGATTCAGGGAAGATGGCCTGGCGCACGCCAAGCAGCCGGTAGTCCTCTCGCGGCAGAACGCCGCCAGCCCCGGCCGCGATGACCCCGCGAATCTCCTCGAACACCTGGTGGCCGTCGAACTCCTTGAACGTCTGGCGCATGCGTGCAAACCAGGCGGCGAAATCGCGCCAAGCGGCCTCGCGCCCCGCCGGCACGCGAATCGATTCGACGAACTCCCGGTAGGAGAGGAATACGGCTTCCTGTCCGGCGTGCTCGAAGCCGTTGGCGTAATACAGATCGCGGGCGCTCATGGCGAGATAGGCGGAATGCGTGACGTAGAGCACTTCGCCTTCCACGCGCTTCATCTTTTCCAGGGTAAGCGCCGTCTTGCCGCTGCCGGCGCTGCCGACCACGATCAGAGGCGGCGACAGGTGATAGATCGCGTCCTGGGTATCGTCGAAGGAAATCGGCTTGTCGAGAAGGTGAATCGCCGTGCGTTCCGGGTGCAGATAGCGCACCGGCTGCGCTTCCCGGATAGCTTCATCAGCCTCGATATCGGGGATTTTCGAGTCATCGATCGCAGCACCGCGCAGGAAACGCGATTTTTCGTAGTCATGATTGGCGATCACCTCCAGCATCAAGGCGCAGACCTCGTCACCGTGGCGCACCAGCGAGAACAGCAACCTGTCCGCGCCGTCGAGCTTGGCCCGGTAGAACTTGCCGTGGCTGAGATTGGCGAGTTTTTTCACCTGCGCGGCGCGAAAGTCGCGGCGGGCGATGGCGTCGGTTACCTTGCGATAGCCTGCCTTGACCTGCGAGGTGTCCAGACCGATGTATTCGAGGATTTTCATTGAAAGCGATCCAACTGTTACGCTTTGCGTATTGATTCGAGCACGGTCGAAAATTTCGAGCGCATCGCTTTCGCCTCCTTGGTGTTGCCGCACGCGAGAGACATAAATTCCGGGCCTTTCGCGATTGTCTCTATCATCGCAAGGTGCCGGTCTTGCATGAAGGCGACACAGCGTTCCGCGTCGAACTTCGACGCCTGCGCCACCAGCATCAGCCGGATGATGTCCTTGATGTCCTTGCGGCCGTGTTCGCTGCCCTTGCGCTCGACTGCCGCTTCCAGCTTCAACACAAGGAGATGTTCCGGCGCCGCCACTTTCACGCCATCGTAGTGGTGCGCGTCCGCGGCCACTTCCGCATAAGGCACCGGCAAGCTTGAATGCCGTTCGGTGTAGACATCGAACGAAAATCCGCCTTTGCGGAATTCGTGCTTGTTCAGCCGGGTATTGGGCGACAGTTCCTCGATTTCGCGCAAATCGGAAAAACCGGCGATGGAGATGTAAAGATCGGCGTCTTGGGTAGCCTCGGCAAGCTCCTTCAATCCGGCGGTGTTGATGGCGTGCAGATAGACGCCGATGCCACCAATGAAAATCAAACCTGGCTCATAGAGGCGGCCGATCTCATGGCACAAAGACACGAGGCGGTCAAAGCCCGCCGAATCCGGAGCACTTTTCATAATGACGTTATAATAACCTTATTATGTCTCTCCCGGTCTTTTTTCCCGCTCCGGTTTATGTCCGACAAATTCGCGGCCACGCCCGCTCCATCGAGGCGTTGTGCCGCCTTGCCGGGGTGGAGTGCCGCGCGTTGGGAAACTGGGTGAATCGTCCGGTCGTGATCCGTGCGTTGGGCAACCGAGTCCGTGTTGCCGCCGAGCCGGGCGATTGGGGCACGGTGGAGATCACGGTGCCGTCAATTATTGATACTGAACAGGAGCAAGCGCGTCTCGCATTGGGTGCGCTGGCGTACTCGCTATTTGACGGCGTTGCGCGAGCGAGCGTGGCCGGGCATGCCTGGTCGCGCGCGGCGATGCCGCGTGGCAGGCGTCCTGGCGCGGCACGTCCAAAATCCAATGCGGAGCGTCAACTGGCTTTCCGGCGGCGTATAGAGGGGTAATGGTAACGAGTCAGCGCCGCGTCGCGGCGGCAGTCGCGGCGGCAGTCGCAAGACGTTCGTCCTTCGAACTCCCCAACCGCAAGCGCGTAAGCCCCACGCGATAAATATCGCCGTCTTTAATCACGCTGGTTCCAGAAAGTCTGCGTGCCGCTTGAAACTCGCCGATGAAGGTTGCGTGCGTTGCTGCTCCCAGTTTTGCAACGTGCGCAGGTTCACGCCGATCAATTTCGCGAACTGGCTCTGGCTGATCTTGGCCGCCTCGCGAATGGTGCGCACGTCCGGCGCTGGCAGTTCGGTCGTTCTTGCGGCACGCACGGGTTTGCCAGCCATATGGCGCTTCATTTCGCGCACACCTTTGACCAGTTGGTCGAAATGCTGCTTATCCATTCTTGATGTCCTTCACCAGTTGTGCCAACGCTTTGAGTTGCTCGCGTATCAGGTGCCTCTGTGCTCCCGGTAGCATCATGCGGATTTCATCGCCGACCGCCCGAAATTTAACAAAATTGGCATGGGGTGGTGAGACTTGCAGGGCATTGATCGCGATCGATAGGATTCGCGTGTCAATTGGGGGAGCAAACTGCGGAATAATATAGGCCGCTACCATCACTTGATAATGAGCACGCGGACACAGAACGAGACGAAATTCGGTAGTTGGGACGAACTACCCGACGGGGGAAGGTGTTACCGGCTGGATGTTCCGGGACGATCAGGCTGGCTCGCACGATATCTCAAGTAGGTGAACGCCGAAGATATGACTCTTCGATTTTGGCAGGAGATCTATGACGACCAAGGCCGGCTGGTCGAAATTCATGAAAAATACCCGCTGGATAAGGGCCATCGGAAAGCGTAGGATTAATTCATGCTGATCACTAAGAAAATCGTCGCGGACAAGATCGCTGCCTACCTTCACCATGACATCACGCTCGCGCAATTGGTGGACTGGGCGGAGAACGCGATGATGGAGGACGAGTTCGAGGAAAGCGGCCTGCCCGCCATCCGCAGAGCGGTATCGGTCCTGGGTGTTGCCGACGTGCGCGCGTTTGGCCTTAGCTGGGAGGATTGCGAGGAACTACTCGGCCAACTTGGTTTTTCCGCCCACGTGAGCATCGTAACGGCCTGATATTCGCGAGTGTTTCTGCAAGCGGTACTGATTCGTAGCGAGCCAGCCCCAAGTCCGCTAGACTGATCGGCATACATTTCCCGAATTCACCGCCGACATGGCACTCACCTCGCCCAAACCCGCCACTTACGAGGATCTTTTCGATCTGCCTGAAACCCTGGTGGGCGAAATCGTCAATGGACGTCTTGTCACTCATCCGCGGCCCGCGCCCAGACATGCGCGAGCCTATTCCTTGCTCGGTGCCAACCTGGTTGGTCCTTACGACAAGGGTGTGGACGGCCCCGGCGGCTGGTGGATACTTGACGAACCCGAGTTGCATCTAAACGCCGATATCCTCGTTCCCGATCTTGCCGGCTGGCGCCGCGACAGAATGCCCAGGTTGCCCGACACGGCCTGGTTCGAACTGGCGCCGGATTGGGTTTGTGAAATCCTTTCCCCTTCCACCGCGCGCTTCGATCGCGTCGAGAAGCTTCCGATATACGCCCGCCACGGTGTGCTGCACGCCTGGCTGGTTGATCCCGACCTGCGCACTTTGGAAGTGTTCGAGTGCCGCGAGGGCAAGTGGCTGCTGCTGACCGTGCTTGAAAACGACGCCGGTGTTTGCCAGCCGCCGTTCGACGCCATCACGTTCAGCCTGGGCGGACTCTGGGCGGATTAAGTCAACGCGGCAAGTCAAAGTCACATTCGAGTTACGACCAGCGCGTCGTCGGTGCCGGATTCGGACATGGGTTCGACGCACTTATTCAGCGTGTACTGGTCAGTTTTGCCATTACGCAGCTTGGTGTAATATGGGTATTACGATTAATTTTTGGCGCTCGCCATGACGCTTACCGTCAGACTGGATCCGGATCTTGAAAAAAAATTCAATGCTGCCGTGCGGCGCCAACGCCGCACCAAATCGGAAGTGGTGACGCAATTATTGACCAGCTATGTGGAGGCCCGCGAGCCGAAGTCCGCGTATGAAATCGCGGAAGAGTTGGGCATCGTTGGGAGTGTTCACGATACGCCGCCCGACCTAGCCACGAATTCTCGGAAATATCTGCAAGCGGCTCTCAAAGCCAAGCACCGGCGTTAATGGCTGATTCGCTACTGGTCGACACCGGTCCGCTGGTGGCCTTGTACGCGCTCAATGATCGTGCCCACAGGACGATCGCCGTCTACCTGCGCGAGTCCCGCTGTTCCTTGTTGACAACATGGCCGGTGTTGACCGAAGCGTGGCACTTGCTGCCTACCGAGGGCCGTCTGCGCCTGATGCATTGGCTGCGCCGTGGCGGCGTGCAAGCGCTCGAATTTGACGATGGTGCCAGCGGTGAATTGATTGGCATGCTGGAAAAATACAGGGATTTGCCGATGGATCTGGCCGATGCATCGCTCGTGCTGTTGGCCCACAAGACCGGTATCAGCGACATTCTCACCCTTGACCGGCGTGACTTTCTCACCTATCGATTACCGGGCAATAAGCGATTTCATCTGGTGCTGGATGCGTGAAGCAGCGCACATTTACCGCGCCATGTCCGTGACGGACATGGCCGGATTATCTCTGAAGCTTCTGCAGCTTCCAGGTCGCCAGCGGACCAAGCAGACCGCCCACGCCCAGCGTCGCCCAGGCGATCCCCCAGGCAAAGGCGTCGCCGGAGGTCTTGCCGTCGCCCGCCAGGTCCAGTGCCCAGCCGAACACCACCGGACTTACCACGCCTGCGCCGAAGCCGACCACCGAACGCACCGCATAGGCCGCGCCCAGGATGTGCGGCGGCACGCTCTCGGCGATCACGGTCGAGTGCGCCGAAGAGTCCGCGATCGCGGCGAAATTGTGCAGGCAGGCGATTGCAACCAGCAGCGCCACGGGTAACGCAATCAGCCAGCCAATGGAGAAGGACAACACCAGGCTCACGCTCGACCAAAGCAGGATCGACTGCGTGCGCCCCCAACGGTCCGCCATGGTTCCGCCGGTGATCGAACCGGCAATGTTCGCCACGTAGGTCAATGCCGCGAGCGCAAGCCCCAGCGTTGCGGCGGTCGCGGTTGCTTCGCCGTTGCTGACCAGCGCAGCCGTAAGGAACGCCGGCAGCCAGGCCCACAGTCCGAGCAACTCCCAGCTGTGGGCGGTGTAACCCCACACGGAGTACATCCCCTTGCGGTTGCGCAACACGGCGGGAATCGAGGCAAACACCGTCAGACCCTCGGGCCGCGGGTGCACCACATTGGGCGTGGCGCGCATGGCCTCAAGTGCTATCAGCCAGGAGAGTGCAGGCATGACCGCTACTGCCGCAAGCGCCGAGCGCCAGCCATCGAACATGAGCACCAGTCCGGCGACCCCGAGAGCGAGCGCATAACCGGCGCTGGAAGCCGCAATGATGAAGCCCATGGCACGTCCGCGCCGCCGCCGCTCGACATGCTCGTTGACCATCGCCAGCACCGGCGTGTAAAAGCCTCCCTGGGTAAGACCGGTGAGCGCGTGCAGCCACAGCGCCGACCAGAAACCCTCCACCAGGAACACGAAAGCGATCGGGCTCAGAAAGCCCGCCACACCCGTGACCAGCAAGGCGCGTTTCGCCCCGAAATGGTCGGCGATGAGGCCGACGATAAACAAGGAGGCGAGATAGCCGAAGTGGAACGCTCCCTGGATCATGCCGGCGTCGCGCGCTGACAGGCCCCAGTCTTCGCGCAGCAACGGCAATACCGCCGAGTAAGCGACGAACCAGGCGGCGGCGAGCACGCGGCACGCGCACAGCAGCGCCAGCCAGCGCCCGGAACCGGGTGCTGCCATCATGCCGCGGGGAGCAACGCGCAGAGCAATGCGCCAGGCAACATCAATGTCGCGCCTGGCGCGCTTTTGCGCCTGCGAATCATTTGCACCAGCAGGAGAAAAACGGACCGGGGAATCAATCCTGGGCTGCCGGACATCGGAGCATCAAGGTCTCTTGAACATCATGTCGCAGCCCTTACGACTGGCACCCAATGCCGATTAGGTTGAATTTCAGGCGATTAGCGTTTATCGGAGCATTTAGCAATGAGGACGCACAAGCTAATTTACTCAAATTTCGAAAAGCGCGCAACGGCGGCTCGGCGCCACAAACCCGGTACACACGCGGATTTCCTGGACATTCCCCATTGTGATTCCGATAATGGGACGGGTTGCATAGGACCCCAGGCGCGTGACGACGAAACGACCGGAGCATGGCCAAATAACTCAGCGAGGAGGTTTCCGTGGCAGACGACTCGATAGACCGAAATAAACTCATCATCCCCTCACTCGGCGGCGTTTACGAAAAACTGTCGCCCTACAGCTACGCGTTCATGCGCTTTTCCGCCGGCGCGATACTGGTTCCCCACGGCGTGCAGAAGATCATGGGAGACTGGGTCACCGCCAGAGGCATAAAAAATATCACCGAGGTCGGCCTGCCGTATCCGGAAATACTGGCCTACCTGACGGTATTCTCGGAATCGGTCGTTGCGGTCTGTCTTGCGATAGGCCTGTTTACGCGCGTGGCGGCGGTCATCATCTGGATACAGATGGCGGTGATCATTACCATGTTCCAGTGGAAATTCGGCTACTTCTGGACCAACCGCGGCATCGAGTTCGCGCTGTTGTGGTGGTTGCTCCTGACCGCGATATTTTTCCGCGGCGGCGGGCGCTACTCGATCGACCACCTGCTCAAAAAGGAATTCTGAGCACTCGCGGCACCGAAGGGCAATCGACGCGTGCCGCCGGTCTACGCCGGCCGGCGCACGGCCTTCATTTCAGGTCGGTGAATATCAGCAGTTGCACAAACAACTGGATCTTCAGGTTCGCCTCCGGCGGCACCGAGGTAAATTCAACACCGAGGAGCAGGCGGCTGCCGGCCTCCTTGCGCCCCACGATCTTGGCGTAGATGTCGCGCGCCTGGAAGTCGACCAGCGGCAGGTCGAATCCGAGCTTGACCTCGGAATACGTCGGCAGGTCCTCATCCACTTCAATTAGCACGCCGTGGTAGCCGATATCGCGGATGATACCGGAGTGCGCCGCGGGAAGGATGATGCCGCCAAGGATGCGCTGGTGGGTGAAGGGCAGCCTGACCCCGACGCGATGGCTGCGGCGAATTTCTTGGCGCGGCACCTTCAGCCCGAGCGAGGGTATGGCGATGACTTCGCGCAGGCTGACCGGCAGCGGCTTGCCCTTGACATGGATGTCCATCACATCGCTGGTCTGGGCAAAATCCTTGCAGCGTTCATAGGTGCTTTGGCTGATCAACACCTGGCCGCGCAGACTGAAGGCCTCGATGCGCGAGGCGAGGTTGACTTCGTCGCCGATTACCGTGTATTCGGAGTACTGCTCCGAGCCGAGCATCCCCGCAAGCACTTCGCCGGTGTTGATGCCGATGCCCATGTACAGCTCGGGCAGGCCCTGATCCTTGTGCGCGAGGTTGAGAGTACTCATGGCCATCTGCATTTCCACGGCGCAGGCGAGCGCGCGCAGGACGTCGTCCTCGCGGCTGACCGGCGCGCCAAACAGCACCATGATCGAATCGCCCATGAACTTGTCGATAGTCCCCTTATGGCGAAAGATGATCTCGCTCATCTTTATCAGGCAAGGATTGAGCAGCTGGATCACCACGCCGGGGGGGTGCGCCGAGGAAATCGCGGTGAAGCCGCGCAAGTCGGCGAGCACGATGGTGACCTCGCGGCTGAGGAATTCCTTCCCCAGCACCGAGGGGTAGGACTCCCCGCCCTGTTGCCGCAGCACGCCCTCGACTTCGGCCGCGCCGGCGTCGCTGAGCGGCTGGCCGGTATCGCGCGCGACGATCTCGCGGATACGCTGCAGCATCTGCAGCTTCGGCACCAGCTTCATGCCGGAATTCGGGCGCCGGCCGCAATCAAGGCGCCGCCCCCTTTTCCATCCCCGTCAACGCACAGGAAAACCAATTCAGAGCCTGCCCCCCGTCGGCGCATCAAGTTTCCCCAATATTGTATTGCGTGCCTTATGGGCTGTCGCCTGATAGTGATTATGTCCGGTTTCAGACAATTCGAGACGATTGGCCGGCACCTGACTGCCATACTACGCTAGGCCAGCTTGAACACCCGCTGCGCCGTGGAGCAATAGATCTTTTCCCGTTCTGCGTCGGTGATCACCACCGTGTCGAGAAATTTCACCCCCTCCATGACGCTCTCATAAGGGTAGTCAGCCGCGAACATGATGCGATCCGCACCCAGGACCTCAAGGCTGAGCCGCAGCGCGGGGGCGGACATTACGCCGCTGGTCGTGATGACAAAATTGTCGAGGAAGTATTCGCTGGGCAATCGTGGCAATTTTTTGACCGCGCCGATCTTGACCTGCAGCAAGTACCGGTTGTCGACGCGCTGGAGCCAGAACGGCATGCCCTCGCCCATGTGGCCGAGCACGATTCTCAGCTTCGGATAGCGGTCGAACAGACCGCACATGATGAGCCTCATGGCATGCAAGCCGGTTTCCACCGCAAAACCCCAGCCGGCGAAAAACAGTCCGTAGTCCAGAAATGGCGTGACCATGCTGGGTGCCGGCTCGCGCGGATGCAAATACAAGGGCATGTCCAGTGCCTGCGCAGCCTCGAAGATCGGAGAGTACTTGGCGTCGTCCAGGTATTCACCCATGGTATGGGAGTTGATCAAAAAACCCTTCATGCCGAGCTGACGGGCCGCACGTTCCAGTTCTTGCGCCGCTCCGCTTGGGTACTGCGGAGCCACGGCAGCCAATCCGGCAAAGCGGGTGGGATGCACCTTGACGGCTGCGGCCAACGCATCGTTGGCGTCCCTGGCCAATCGCGTCGCCGTGACAGCGTCAAAAACCTGTACCCCGGGTGAGGTGATGGATAACACCGCAAAATCGATTCCGTCGGCATCCATGGCGGCAATTCTGCCCTCGCCCAATTCGACCAACCTGGAATGCACCAGGCGCGCGCCGGGATCATCACCCAAAATGGTTTGACCCATCATGCGGAAACCGGGCTCGACAAATTTGCTGGCCAGAACTTTTTTCCATTCCTGGGCGATCTCTTCGGTCACGAAAGCTTCTTCTACAGCAATCCGTCTAAGTTTCATCGTCTAACCTCGGTTGTTGCGGAAATTTGTAACACAGGTAACGACGCGCTGCCAGGCCCGGCGAATAATGTCCTTCGGCGGATGCTTTCCTCATGGCAAGAGAGGCCTCGCGCGCTGAGCGGCGCGCAGCGCCCGCTCCTCCCGCGCGAAGACGTTCCGGCGCCGCTCAAGCGGCGTCCAGGAACGTCAGCGTTTCTGACGGAGCTTGCGGATCGCCGCCAGTTGCGCGGCCATCATGGCGTATTCAGCCTGAATCGTGGCGATTTCAAGCTTGTCCTTGGCGCTGGCGCGCGCTTCCTCGGCGCGCTGCAGCGCTTCGGTCGCCTTGGCTTCGTCCAGATCGTGGCCGCGGATGGCGGTGTCGGCGAGCACCGTGATGACGCTCGGCTGCACTTCCAGGATGCCGCCGGCAACGAATATCAGTTCCTCATCACCGCCGCCGGCCGGCTTGATACGCACCGCGCCCGGCTTGATGCGGGTAATAAGCGGGGTGTGCCGCGGATAGATTCCCAACTCGCCTGCTTCGCCGGGCAGCACCACGAACTCGGCTTCGCCCGAGTAGATGCTGGCTTCGGCGCTGACGACGTCGA
>Ga0155956_1258_pt1 | contig 17987 bp, 17 predicted proteins | sample RifCSPlowO2_02_FD_107610 | JGI IMG/M metagenome (GOLD analysis project Ga0155956, IMG submission 107610) | Betaproteobacteria bacterium RIFCSPLOWO2_02_FULL_62_17 | reverse complement strand
CTGCAGGTAGGTGTATTTGTGCTTCGGGTCGGCGGCGAACTCGATGGTTTCGCGGCTGCCCTGCGAGGGAATCCAGATCGGCGGATGCGGCTGCTGATACGGCCGCGGCCAGGGATTAACATACTCGAAATGATAATGCTTGCCGAAAAACTCGAACGGGCCGGGTTCGGTCCAGGCGCGCACGATCAGGTCATGCGCCTCGTGGAAGCGCTCATGCGAAATGGTCGGGTTGACGCCGAAGGTGTGGTACTCGGCGCCGATACCGCGCACGAAACCCGAGATCAGCCGACCGCCGCTGATGTTGTCGATCATGGCATGCTCTTCGGCGACGGTCAGCGGGTGCGTGCGCAAGGGCAGCGCGCTGCCGAGGATGGCGATCTTCACCTTCGAGGTGCGTTGCGTGAGCGCCGCGGCAGTGACGATGGGCGAGGGCATCATGCCGTAGGCGGTCTGGTGATGCTCGTTGACGCACACACCGTCGAAGCCCAGGGGTTCGCCCAGGGCCAGCTCATCGATATAGCGGGTATAGAGCGCGTGCCCCTTTTTCGGATCGTAGAAGGTATTGGGCAGCGTGGTCCATACGGTCGGGTAGGCCTTGGTCGCCTCGAGGTCGAGGTCGGCGTAGGGCATCAGGTGAAACAGCAGGATGTTCATGAGCGCCAGTATAGGACGCCGCACGCCGGCGCGGAACACGCCGCTGCCAAAGCGCGCCGGCCGCAAGGCAACGTAGAATTGCGCCCTGCGCCGGGACGGGCATGTCGTCGCGGCGGGCTGAAAAGAGGGAATTCATCATGGCCAAGAAGCCGCGCGTCATCGCGCTGGAAGAACATTATTGGGATGCCGAAGTCGCCACCCACTTCGACGGCGCGGAGGCGCGCTCGCCGAAACTGCGCGCGAAACTCGACGACCTGGGCGCGCTGCGCATCAAGGAAATGGACGAAGCGGGCATCGACGTGCAGGTGATCTCGCACGGCGCGCCGGGCATGCAGCGAATCGACACCGCGACCGCGGTGCCGCTCGCAAAGCGCGCCAACGACCGTCTGGCCGCGGGCATTGCCAGCCATCCCGATCGCTTCGCGGCATTCGCCAACATTCCCGTCAACGACCCCAAGGCTGCTGCCGACGAGTTGGAGCGCTGCGTGGACAAGCTCGGATTCAAGGGCGCCATGGTGCACGGGCTCAACCAGGAAGGGCTGTTTATCGACGACAAGCGCTTCTGGCCGATCTTCGAGCGCGCGCGCAAACTCGATGTGCCGATCTATCTGCATCCGGCGGTGCCCAGCCCGGCGGTGGTCAACGCCTACTACAAGGACTACATCAAGGACTACCCGAATATCGCCACGTCGGCCTGGGGCTACACGGTGGAGACCGCGACGCAGACGATACGCCTGGTGCTCTCGGGCGTGTTCGATGCCTATCCGGGATTGAAAATTATCACCGGCCACATGGGCGAATCGATTCCCTTTTCGCTATGGCGCATCAACCAGTCGCTCAACCGCGGCGGCAACAAGCCCAACAATTTCCGCGACACCTTCTGCGAGCATTTCTGGATCACCACCAGCGGCAACTTCTCCACCCCGGCGCTTATATGCAGCATGATGGAAATGGGCGTGGACCGGATCTTGTTTTCGGTGGACTGGCCGTTCGTCGACAACCCGCCCGGTGCCGACTGGATGAAACAGGTGCCGCTGGGCAAGGAGGATCTGGCGAAGATTTATGGTGAGAATGCGGCGAGGTTGCTGAAGCTATAAACGGGATGGGGAAATCCGCCCCGCACCACGGACAGATCTGCTCATGCAGCCGGCGCCACGCTTCAGAACGAGGATTCTGCCGTCGAACTGACTTCGTTCTATCAGAGCTTTGGCGGCGTGCGCATCATGGAGGGCATTGTTCGGAACGTCCTGCCGGATAAGAATCGCTTGTGGCGCTGCACAACGATTACGAAATCGATGCTACGTAATCGGCCGCCGCATCAAATACCGCAAGCGCTTCGAGAGGCGCGCGTTCAAATAATTTCTTGAAAGATCGCGCGCAATTGGCATGTGGCGCCTTGGAGGATATGGCCGCGTCAACGACTTTTTTGGCGCTGCTCCTGCGCGCCGCTGAAGTGCCGGGACTTGCAAGCGCTTCAAGTTGCGGGTGCATCGTTTGAATAATCAGCGCACGGTCGCGAAACAGGTTTTTACGCGCGGCGATATCGTCCAGTGCAAAAAACTCTATCGTAACCAAGGCGCGCAGCCGACCGAACCCGGATTTCACCACCGGATGCGGCGAGATGCCGTAAAACGCGAGAAATTTTTTCCGGCTCGTCGCCCCATTTGCCGACTGGGAATAACAGATATGGCTTTTCCATGGTTTTGAGCTTGCGCGGATCATCGCCGTTGAGCACGTAGGCTTTCGCCACGGGGAAACGATCCGCCTTGCAAGTGGAATTGCACGGCTTACATCCGGCGGCATAGTTAAGGACTTGATGCGCGAGCAGGTAGTAGCCGCCGTCGCCCTTCGACGGCGCGCCCGCCAGCTTTACCCCGACGTCGACTAGCTCCTTTGAGGGCTTCCATGCGGTCACACGGTTTTTCGGGCGGAAATGTTCTACGTCCTGTTCAATCGTGCCGTATTCTTCCGATTCGAGCTTGCGCTCGCAGTAGGCACATTTGGAGTCGCCCTGCAGACGCATGAAAACCGGCTTGATTTCAGACCAGATCGACGTAATACCGTCGAAATTACCTTGCTTGCGCGCCTGCTTCGTCAATTCCTGGGCCCGTGCTAGCCAGCCCTTCTTGTGGGACTCAATGTCTTTCCTCAACACCGCGAGCGTGACCGGATAGCCGATCATGCCGTCCTCCGTCCGGATTCGCCCCCTTTGCTCATTTCACGCAGTAGCGCGAGCGCGGCTTTCGCATCGCCGCTTCGTGCATCGAGTGAAAGTTGCTTGAGTTTCTTATTTTTCGCGCCGGCGCGCGTGGATTCGAGGCCGAACATGTCGGTGAGCAGCAATTGATCAGCGTCAAGGCCGTGAATCGGCTGTTCAAGTCGTTCGGCCACAACGGCGCCGCGCTTGTTGCGCATCACGATCACATTCATCCATTCTAGACTGCCCGCCACCAGCGGACTATGCGAAGTGAAGATAAATTGAATATTGGGCAATGCCCTGGCAAGCGATTCGACAATTCGCATTTGCCACCCGGGGTGCAGGTGCAAATCGACTTCATCCACCATCGCGATGCCGCGATTGTCAACCAGCTTCTTGCCGTTAGGACAGGTAAAGCATACGTGGTACAACAAGTCCGCCACCCAACCAATCAAGGCACGATAGCCATCCGACAAGGCCTGAAACGGAATCTTCGCACCGCCGCGCCCTTTGAACAGGTAATCGCCACCCTCAATTTCGTCGGTGAAAAGATAGCCACTATTGAATAGAACGCGATTGAGCAAATGTACTACCTGGGCATATCGCCCCTTGTTGCGCGACTTGTAGGTTGGAAGCCAGGAACTGAGCGGGATTAAAGAATATGAATCCTCAAATAGCCCCTGTACGCGTTGCGAACGCGGCAGGCGAGATTTGCTGCGGGCGCCGGAATCGAACGTCTCTGGACGCTCTACGCGACGTGTCGCACCATAGCCAACCATAAAATAGGCATCGTTCCCCGATTCATAGATTCCTTCCCATTCCGGAGCGTCTACAGTGGCATATTCAAATCGTTCGACTTCGCCTCGGCGATGCACGTAGATTTGCGAGGAGAACATCGATGCTCGCATTTGATCTTGCGGATGTGAAAGGAACATGGCCGCGATAACAGCTTTATCGGCCGTCCCGTTCTTTGTCTTCCTTACCAAAAAGTAGGGCAAAATCCCAGCATCCCGCACGACGGGGCCTAGGCCTGCCAGAGCAATTGCGCGCAGCACGCTAGTCTTTCCCGACCCGTTATCACCCAGCAAAAGGTTTACGTTCGGTAATCGCGGACGGAGCGCGTCCTTTCGTCCACGAAAACAAAACGTTATTCGAGAACTAGAGAACGTGCGGAAATCGTTCAGTCCAAGCGTATGGATATACACGATTTGACCCCTCCTGATATGCGCCGCAAGGCTTCAGCATCCTAGGTAACGAACTCGAAGTTTTTCTCTTCAATACAACGTGACAATAGCGGATTGTGCATCAAATGTTTGAAATGATCGGTGCAGGCGCTTGCTCAGGAAGAGGCCGAGGTGTGCTACCTGGTCGAAGGCGGCACGGGGACCGTCGATCATGAAGCGCGCCGAGCGGGATGGCTTCGCCACTGGTGAATACGGCGCGGCGAGTTGCATTAAATGCTGATGACGACCTTGCCGAAATGCGCGCCGCTCAGGTGATAGCGCCAGGCTTCAACAGCTTTATCGAACGCGAACACCTTGTCGATCACCGGGTGGATATTGCGCTCCGCAATCGCCTGGTTCATGCGCTCGAACATGGCGCGGCTGCCGACAATAATGCCGTGAATGCTCGCGCCCTTGCGCATCAGCGTATGCAGCGGCGGGCTGCTTGCAGACCGCGTCAGGACGCCGATCAGCGCGATCTTGCCGCCGGGCGCGATGGCGTTCAGCGACAGCGGCAGGGTGCCCGTACCGCCCACTTCGACGATGCAATCCACGCCCGCGCCCGCGGTGAGACGCAGCACCTCCTTGTCCCACTCGGGGGTGCGCTGGTAGTTGATGCAATGGGTCGCCCCCAGCGAGCGGCCGCGTTCGAGCTTCGCATCGCTCGACGATGTCATGATCACCTGCGCGCCCGCGGCGCGCGCAAACTGCAATGCGAACACCGAGACGCCGCCGCTGCCCAGCACCAGCACCGAGTCACCGCGTGTCACCGGGCGCGGCGTCTCCATCAAAGCGTTCCACGCCGTGACCGCGGCGCACGGGAGCGTGGCGGCTTCCTCGAACGACAGGTCTGCAGGGATAAGGACGGCGTCGTGCTGATCCATCACCACCTGTTGCGCGAGTATGCCGTCGTTCGTGGCCGCCCTTCCCGCCGTGGTCGCCAGCGGCGGGCCGTCGAGCCAGCCGGGTGCGAACAGGCCCGCGACGCGATCGCCCCGCTTGAATCGATCGACACCCGGGCCCGCGGCCAGGACCTCGCCCGCGCCGTCCGAGAGTGCAATGATGTCCCCATGCGCCAAACCACCGAAGTAACGGCCGGCGGCAACCGACTGATCACGCGCATTGATCGAGGCGGCGCGCATGCCGATCAGTATCTGGCCGGCGCCGGGTTGCGGGTCGGGCCGGTCCACCAGCCGCAGGTTTTCCAGGCTCTTGCTGTTCGAAGGAATTTCAAAGGCTTTCATGGCTCAATATCCAATGAAATCAATAGCGTCATTGCGCGCCAAACGGACTCACTCCGATCCACCTTGGGTGCAGCCAGTAGGCGAATACCGCCCAGACCACCAGGCTCGCCGCAATCGCCACGACAGTGCCACCCACGGTTCCCGCCGCGTAGATGGTACCCGCCGACCGGTCGCGCAGGCGCGCCGCGCGGAAATCGAGCACCGCCCAGGCCAGGAAAGCGCCGAACAGCAATCCGCCGGCCAGCGTGCCGTTGGCGAGCAGATGGGCAAGCGCCCACACCTTCACGCCCAGGATCATGGGATGGTGAAGTTTTGACTTGATGGCGTTACGCGGCACATAGGCCGCGGTAATCAGAATGAACGCAACAATGGTCAACAACCCAGCCACAGGCCGGGTCCACACCGGCGGCGACCAGATCTCCACCGGCTGCGCGCGCGCCATTCCATAGCCCCAGACGATCATCGCGAAACCAACCAGCGAGGCCAGTGTGTAGAGCCCTTTCCACGGGCCCGCGCCAAGATTGACGATCTGCCGCGCGCGCCAGTCTGCGGCGAAGATTCGCACCGAGTGAACGCCTAAAAACACAAGTAAGCCGAGTATGAGGAGGGTCATGGCACACCGGGCCTTGGAGGAATCTCGAAACGGCAGGGTACTACAGAGCCCTGGCGAATTGGAATCGAGGTCGCAGCGCAATCACCATGCCTTCGTATAATCCTCCGATGAGCCAATCCTTGAGCGCGCGTCCCGAATCCCGTTTTGCCCTGGTGTCAGGCCTTGGCGGCGGCATTGCCGCGGCGGTGATTTCGGTCAAGGCCATTCTGGGATCGGCGAGTTCGACCGCGGCTATTGGTTTTCTTTTCGTGCCCTTCATCATGGCGGCGGCAATGGTGTTTGCCGGGGTGTGGGGACTGGCGCTGGGTTGCGTGTGGCATGCCATGCGCGGAACCCAAAGTTATTACCGGGCGGTGCTGCTTCTGGCATGGATAGTGACTCTCGGTGTTCCGGCCTATGGCGCGTGGCAGGTGTGGCAGGGTCTGGCTCTCGAGCGCGCCGTGGCCGAAGCATCCATCATGAACACGGCGGAACTTGAGCGGGCGCTGCATGATTCTCCCTGGCGCGATAATCGTTTCTTTATCGGCGCGCTGGTACAGAACAAAGCCGCCAGCGAAGCGCTGCTCGATCGCATTTCCCGCCATCCCGATCCCGAGCTTTACGAGCAGATGGGTTCCCTGTGGAATGTAAATGGCGAGAACCGCAAGGGCCTGGCAGCGATGCGGCTCATCGCCTACAACCCGAACGTAAGTGCGGCGACGCTGCAATATCTGGCGGAAGGGCCGCATGCCGACAAGGTGCTGCACGATGTGCTGCGCAACAGGAAAACCCCTATGACGGTGCTGGCGCGTCACTTCGATTCCTCCGACTACCTCATCGAGTGGGGGCTGGCGCTTAATCCGATGACGCCTCCCGCGGTCATGGAGCGGCTGTCTAAAAGCAGCAATATATACACGCGGTTCAACCTGACCTATAACGAGGCCACGCCGCCGGCGATTCTGGAAAAGCTGGCGCAGGACCCCGACGAGATACTGGCACGCAATGCAGCCCAAGCCCTGCAACGGCAGGCAAAACGGGTGAAGGAAGGCGAGGCGCCGGCCAGACAGCCAACGTCAACGGCGGCAGGTTCATGATTTGAAAGGGCACCCGATGCCAAAGCACAACACCGTCCAGCCGGACATCAGCCGCCAGGATAAGCATTTCAAGACGCCTTACGAGGTGCGCCTCGCCTGCCGCGAGAACCGCTTGAACGGCGTCGCCTCGCACGCCTTGCCGGGATATCTGTGCGTCAACGTGATCATCCTCGAGCGCGACTTTGCGGATGAATTCGCCGCCTTCTGCGCGGCCAACCCCAAACCCTGTCCGATCATTCAGCGCTTCGAACCGGGCCAGACCGGCTGCGACAAGTATGCCAAGGACCTCGACATCCGCACCGATCTGGGTTCCTACGACGTGGTGCGCAACGGCGTGATCGAGCAGAGGAAAGACATTGTCGGGCTCTTTAACGACCGCATGGTCACTTTTCTCATCGGCTCGAGCACTTCTTTCGAGGGCCTTCTCCCGATGAAAGGCTTCAATCCGCGCTTCATCGGCACCGTGCAACAGACCAGTGTGGACTGCAAACCGGTGGGGCAGTACCGGGGCAAGATGGCGGTGACGGTGCGCGCCTTCGATCCGGACATGACCGACAAGGTCTGGGAGTACACCAGCCACCTGTCGCTGGTGCACGGCGCGCCGGTGGGCAAGAACAACTGGGAAGAACTCGGCATCGACAAGGATATCGACTGGTGGGGCAAGCGCATCTCCATACCCGAGGGTACGGACCGCCTCTACTGGGGCTGCGGCGTGACGCCGCTGCAGGTGGCGCTGGATGCCAAGCTGCCGTTCATGATCTCGTACACGCCACGGCACGCGATGATCACCGACGTGCGCACTGAAAGCCTTTACGAAGTCACCAGCGGTTAGGCCGGGAGTTCAAAAAGCAGCAAGGCCTGAGCGCCCTGCCGAAATCTATTCAGCAAGGCGGACGTAACTTGAGTAAAGCCGGCCCTCGGCTACCCAACTTGAGTAAAGCCAAATCGTTTTTGCTTTATTCAATGAGTTTTTGCGGATAGACTACTTAACTCAATGGCCACCGAAAAACCCTTTCCCGCCCGACCCTTGCCACGTGAGGGTCTCGACTGGCGCTCTCTGGTTCCGGCAATCGGCCGGGCAGGCCGGGCCCTGGCGCGCTACGACGGCATTCTGCACGGTGTCCCCGACCCCTAGGTGCTCCTATCTCCGCTAACCACCCAGGAGGCGGTACTGTCCTCCAAGATCGAAGGGACCCTGGCAACCCTCGGTGAGGTATTCCGATTCGAAGCCGGGGATGAGGCCGATGGATCCTCCCGCCGCGAGGATATTCTGGAAATCCTCAATTACCGGAGGGCGCTGCGCGAGGGCGAACGGGCACTCAAGAACCGTCCCTTCAATCTGACCCTGCTCAAGCGACTGCACGCCGTGCTGCTCGACAGCGTGCGCGGACGCGACAAGACCCCCGGGGAGTTCCGGCGCACGCAGAACTGGATCGGCGCACCCGGAACACCAATACGGGACGCCCGCTTCGTACCTCCAGCCCCGGCGAAAGTACCCGCCCTCCTTGCCAATTTCGAACGCTACTGGCGCAGCGAGGAGCTGGACCCACTGGTGCAGCTTGCCCTGTTGCACGCGCAGTTCGAAATCATTCATCCTTTCCGAGATGGCAACGGGAGGCTCGGCCGCATGCTTGTGCCGATGTTCCTCTATGAAAAGGAGCTGCTCACGCGGCCAATGTTCTACCTTTCCGCGTATCTCGACTCGAACCGGGCGGAGTACATTGCGCGGCTGAGGGCGTTGAACGGACCTGAATCCTGGAATAACTGGGTGGCGTTCTTTTTGCATGCGGTGACAGTGCAAGCGCAGGCGAATTCAGACAAGGCGCGGGCCATGCTTGCGCTTTATGAGAAGCTGAAAGCGCGGGCAATCGAACTCACTCATTCGCAATATGCAGTGCCACTGCTGGACCGATTGTTTACGCAACCGGTATTCGCCTCCAATGATCTTTTCCGTGATCCGAAAATGCCGAGCAAACCGATGATCACCCAATTATAGAGCGCAACGTAACCTGTACGTCCTCGCGAAATGACCAGCTCCCTCATTCCAAACTCCACGGGACGCCCGATCAGCGGATGGCGAGTGAGTAGCGCCACTGCCTCCTCAATCAACCCAACAGTCTCCGCGGCCGCCGACGGGGCGACTTCATTCAGGAAGTCCGCCAGCCTTTCGAGATCAGCAAGCGCCTGTCCCGATTAACTCAGCTTTGCCAAGCTCTGAGTTTCGGCTTCGCCGTCTTCTTGCCGGAAATACGAGCCTTTAAGTAGGCATGAACTTCGTCCGGATCGTAACCCTTGCGCGTTTTGAGCATTTGTACGCGTGCTGATAGGGCTTGGTCCACAAAGCTGGCCCGACGCTCTGCCGACGCGGCTGCCTGTTCGATCGCATGCACCATGAATGCGTGCGGCGAAACCCCGCTTTTTTCGGCCGCGGCAACGGCACGCCGCTTGAGTTCGTCAGGTAGCTTCAGCGATGTGGTGGCCATGTTTTACTCTTTCTTCGTCTCGGTAGCACTATGGTAACACCATGCCCTACAACTTGAGCACCCGCTGCGCATTGAGGTGCGTGATCTTCGCCAGGTCTTCGGGGCTGATGGGCAATTGCTTGAGGTATTCCTGCCCCCATTCGTTCCTCTCATAGGGCCAGTCGACCGAGAACATGATGCGATCGGCGCCCAGGGTCATCAGGGTGCACAAGAGCGATGGCACGGCGAAGTTGCCGCTGGTGGTGACCATGACGTTCTCGCACATGTACTGCTTGATGTTCTTCTTCAGCCCCGCCGCCTTGCAGGCGCGCTCGGTGTGCGAGTTCATGCGCTCGAGCACGAAGGGGATGCCCTCGCCCAGATGGCCGAGGATGAAAGTGAGCTTCGGGAAACGATCCAGCACGCCCGCCATGGCGATGCGCAGGAAATGCGTGCCAGCATCGATGGCGAACCCCCAGGCCGCGCGCGCCATGGGATCGACCGCGCCCTCGAAGTAGGCCTTGATGGCCAGCGGATGCGGCGGGCCGGGATGAATGTAGAACGGCACGCCCAGCGCCTCGGCGCATTCGAAAATGCCCCAGTATTTTTTGTCGTCAAGAAACTCGCCGCGCGTGCTGCCGCTCACCAGCGCGCCCTTGAAGCCGAGTCGGGTGACGCAACGCTCCAGTTCCTTCACCGACTCGGCCGGGTCGGGCGTGGCGAGCGTAGCGAAACCGCCGAAGCGCGTCGGATGCTTTTCGCACGCTTCGTGAAGACGATCATTGGCGTCGCGCGCCAGCGGTACGGCCGTGGCCGCGTCGTAGCCCTGCGCTCCCGGCTGGGTTAGCGAGATCACCTGAAAGTCGATACCGGCGCGGTCCATGTGCGCGAGACGCATCTCGCCCAGATCGAGCAGCCCCTCCTCGATGCTGTAGCCGACACGCTCATCGAGCTGCGCGAGCATTGCCGCGCGCGAGCCGGCGGGTTTGGGAATGAGCCCGCGGTCCATGGCAGTGGCGAAATGGTCTTCGAGCGTGATGACGCGCATGACAGCCTCGTTCAATTGATTGGAGTGAAGACCGGATTACAGCATTTATTCCGGGAAATGGCAGGCGAACGCTCCTTGAAACACCATATACGGTAAAATGCCGTATGTTCTGTCATTTCCCGGAAATTTAATATGCCTGCCACCGCCCGTTTCGACCTGAAAATGGATGCCGAAGAAAAGGCGATCGTCGCGCGTGCCGCCGCCTTGATGGGCACCACGATGGCGGGCTTCGTGCGTACCGCGGCAAAGGAGAAGGCGATAGCCCTGGTCGATCGCGAGTCGCGCGTCACCCTGACACAGCGTGATTTCGGGGCATTGACCCGGGCGCTGACCGGCGCGTTCAAGCCCAACCGGGCGTTAAAAGGCGCGTTAAGAGAGGCGGCAGCCAAAGTCCGTCGTGCTTGAAGAAGAGCCTCTCAACCCGGGCGTTCACGATCGGGCCGAATTCAGTTGTGGCATTGCTGAGCTGGACGACTACCTTCATCGCTTTGCGGTCCAACAGCGTCGCAAGGGTGTCGGTAATGTCTATGTCATGGTGGACACTGACAAACCCAGTCAGATCCTGGGCTTTTACACCCTCAGTGCAGCCCAGCTAGACTGCGCGGAGCTGCGCGACGCGGACAGGAAGAGACTGCCTCGCTACCCCATTCCCTGCTTTCGACTTGGCCGTTTGGCGAGCCGCAGTGATCGTCGGGGCCAGGGATTGGGCAAGTTGCTTATTGGCTGCGCGGTGGAGCGCTGTCTTCAGGCGCGCAAACAGGTCGCCGCGTTCGCGCTTATCGTCGATGCCAAGAGTCCCGAAGCCAGGACATTTTATGAACACTACGGCTTCACACGCTGCGCTGATACGCCGGAAACGCTTTACCTGCCGCTGGGCTGATTCGCTCGACCTTGACTTCCAGCTCCCGGACGATTTCCGCGCAGCGCGCATACTGCGAGGCAAGGTGGTTCGCTTCCTCGAGCGAGCTGGCGATGACTTCGTCGCTTCAGTTGCCTCTCAGCAGCAGCGCAGCGGAAACAGCATTCCCTCGGTGAAATAAAGACCTTTCGACTGTTCATTGCCCGCCTCGAGCAGCGCGGCTTCTTCCGCCAGCGGATCTTCGTTGTCGCGCTCCGCAATCGCGCCACTGAGGCTGCGTAGTTTGGCGCGCTTGGCTTCCGTGGCCAGCCGGTCGATTCGACTGCTCGCTCCTTCAAAAACAATTCCATAACAGGCTTCCGCCTTCTGCCTGGAAATATAACCCTCGATGAGATCGGCTTCCACAATATCGAGCGGACGATCCAGCGGCGAGCCATAGCCGCCGCCGCCGCCGGAGCGCAGGATGTAGGCATCGCCCGGCTTGAGCAGCCGCCCCAAGACCTTGCCGCTGGGAAAGCGCAATTCCTTGTCGTCGCCGACTTGCACGCCGACGCTGTTGCCGGCACCGGGATGGCCGCCGACCAATCCCCACGGCCGGCAATAGACGCGCTCCACCTGCGCGTTGAACATCCACTCGCTGGTGGCGCGCACTTTCTTCTCCGTGCCCATGCCGCCTTGCCAGCGGCCGGCGCCGCCGGAATCCTCGCGCAGGCCGTAGCGCTCCACCACCATCGGGTACTTGGCTTCCACTTGCTCCAGCGGACTGTTGTGGGTGTCGCCATCGTTGATGCAGATGGTGGCGTTCGAGCCATCCGCGCCGTACTTCGCGCCCCAGCCGCCGCCGATCAAGCCGCCGTATACGATGAAAAGTTTGCCGTCGCCCGGCATGTTGCCGTTGATCGCCGCGGTCATGAGGTCGGCGTGATGCCCGGCGATGACGCGGTCCGGAATCGCCGGCGCCATCGCCTTGAAAATGGTGTCGACCACCGTCATGGGATAGGTCATCCAGCGCCGCATCGGCGCGGGCTTGGTGGCGCTCACCACGCGGCTGGGCGGCAGGATGATCTTCAGCGGCCGGAAGCTGCCCTCGTTGATGGGTTTTTCCAGCGCCGAGGTGAGGCACTTGAAGGCCACCTGGCAGCAGCCGCGCCCGGCCGCCTCGCCGCAGTTGTAGAAGCCCTTGACCTGCATGCTGACTTCGGTGAGATCGATGGTCATCTCATCGCCCGCGACCGTCACCTTCACGCGGATGGGGATGCGCTTGCCGGCATCGACACCGTCGTCGTCCATGTAGGACTCGGCGCTATATTCGCCATCGGGAATCGAAAGAACCTGTTTGCGTGCCATCGCCTCGCTGTGGTCCATGATGGCGGCGATGGAGGAGAGGACCTGTTCTGCGCCATAGCGCGCGATCAGTTCCAGAAAACGTTTCGCGCCGGTGCGCACCGCGGCGGTCTGCGCGTGCAGGTCGCCCATGCCGCGCTCCGGGATGCGGATGTTCATGCGCAGTATCGCGAGCAGATCCTTGTTGATCTCGCCCGCCGCGTACATCTTGAGGATAGGCACCTGCAAGCCTTCGGAATAGATGTCGCGCGTGAGGATGTTGAGCGCGCCGCCGATGTCGGCCCAGTGCGCCATGCAGGCGGAAAACGCCACCAGACGCTGTTCATGAAAAATCGGCACCACCAGGGTGATGTGATTGAGGTGGCTGCCGGTGACATAGGCATCGTTGGTCACGAGCACGTCGCCGGGCGCCATGGCGCCGTTGTCGCCCTCGCTCGCATAGTGCAAGAGCATCGCCTTGATGGTATCGCTCATGCCGCGAATGAAGTTCGGCAGGCCGATGGCGATCGACACGATGTTGCCTTTCGCGTCGAACAGGCCCACGGTGAAATCCTGCGCCTCGTAGATCACCATGCTGTAGGCGGTGCGCATGAGGTTGGTCTTCATCTCCTCGGAGATGGCGACCACGGCGTTGCGCACGATTTCGGTGATGACCGGATCGACGCGCGCGGCGGTGCTTGTAGCCGAAGTTGACGTGGCTGATACCGTGGCAGACATGCTCTCAGCTCCTGGCAATGGTGATGACAAGGTCGCCGTAGCGGCTGACTTCCATCCGGTCACCGGGCAAGAGCACGGTGGTCGACGCATATTCCTCCACCAGCGCCGGCCCGGCAATGCTGTGGCCGGCAAGCAGCATGGCGCGGTCATAGACCGGCGTGTCGGTGAAATCGCCGCTTTCGGTGAAATACACGGGACGCCGCGAGCTCGGTGTGGGTGAACGCGATTCGCCATCCGCAAGCGCAGCGATGGCGGAAGTCACGGGTTTATCCAGCATGCCGATCACGGTGCTGTGCAGGCTGACGATCTCGGCGGGCTCCTTTACCGCGTTGAATTCGTAGCGCTGCATGTGCACGTCATCGAACACACGCTTCAACGCCGCCGGATCGCGCGCTTCGAACAGCGACGCCGGCAGTTCCACCTCCACCGGGTGTTCCTGGCCGACGTAGCGCATGTCCGCGGCGCGCACGCAACGGATGCGCTCGCGCTCGGGGACGTTGCGCGCGAGGGTAGCAATGCCTTCGCCCTCCATCACGCCGAACAGGCTCTCGAATTCGGCGAAGTCGAGCTTGTCCACGGCGCGAAACCAGGTGCGTACGAAATCGCGGCGCATATCGGCCATCAGCATGCCGTAGGCGGAGAAGTGCCCCGGCGAAGGCGGGATGATGACCTTCGGGATGCGCAACTCACGCGCCACCATCGATGCATGCAGCGGCCCGGCGCCGCCGTAGGCGACCATGGCGAAATCGCCGGCATCGAGGCCGCGCTCGGTGGTGACGCGCGTCACCACATTCGACATGGTGGTCGCGGCGATGCGGATGATGCCGTTGGCCGCTTCGGTGAGCGAAATGCCGGCGGGCTCGGCGATGCGGCTGGACAGCGCCTGGCGCGCTTTTTCGAAATTCAGCTTCATCTCGCCGCCGAGGAAGTTGCCGGCAGACAAGCGGCCCAGCACCAGATTCGCATCGGTGACGGTGGGCTCGCTGCCGCCCAGGTCGTAACACACCGGCCCGGGCGCGGCGCCGGCGCTTTGCGGGCCGACACGCAGGCCGCCGCCTTCCTCGATGCGCGCGATGCTGCCGCCGCCGGTGCCGACTTCCTGCGTGTCGATCAGCGGAATCTGGATCGGCAGGCCCTCGTCATAGCCGCCCACCATGATGTTGCCGGCCATCAGCACCTGCCGCTCCAGCACCACGCCGGCCTTGGCGGTGGTGCCGCCCATGTCAAAGGCGATGGCGTTGTCGAGATCGAGCCGCTCGCATACGGCTCGCGCGCCGATTACGCCTGCGGCTGGCCCCGATTCGAGCATGCGGATGCATTCGCGCTGCGCTTGCGCGACGTCGAACAGCCCGCCGTTGGACTGCACCACATAGAAGGAGCCGGCAAACTTCTCACGCGCGAAGCGCTCCTGGATTTCACCGAGATAGGTCTTGATGCGCGGCCCGATGTAGGCGTTGGCCGCGACCGTGGAGGTGCGCTCGAACTCGCGGTATTCCTGGGAGATTTCGTGCGAGGCGGACACATAGGTGCCCGGACACCACTGCTCGATCAGTTCCTTGGCGCGCAGCTCGTGTGCGGGATTGCAGTAGGAATGGAAAAACAGGATGGCCACCGCCTGCACCTCGAGCTCGTGCAATTGCCGCGCGATGTCGGCCAGTTGCGCCTCGTCCAGGGCGGTAAGCACTTGCCCCGCCGCGCCCACGCGTTCGTTGACTTCGAAGCGCAGCGAGCGCCGGATCAAGGGCTGATGTTTGCGGAAGAACAGGTTGTAGGCCTGCGGCCGGTTGATGCGTCCGATCTCGTAAATGTCGCGGAAGCCCCGCGTGGTGAGCAAAGCCGTCTTGGCGCCGGAGCGCTCGAGCATGGTGTTGATGGCGATGGTGGATCCGTGCAGGAACAGCCGTGCCAGGCTCACCGAGGTGCCGGCCTTGTCCACGCCGGTGACAATCCCGTCCACCAGCCGAGTGGGCGTGGTGAGCGTCTTGCCGAAGACAAGGCGGCCCGAGGCTTCGTCGAAGGCGACGATATCAGTGAAGGTGCCGCCGACATCGGCGGCGACGCGAAACGAGGGAGCAGATGGCATTGGGTGAAACGTCCTTGACTTGCGGGCGCGCCGACTGGGTCACGGCGCGGTCAGAGAAATGCGAGGGCTAGCGTCCCAGCAGGAAATCCACGTTGAGCTTGTTGTAGGTGTCGGGGTCTTCGTACTGCGGCCAATGGGCCGACTGGCACATTTCCACCAGCCTTGCGTTCGGCATGATTTTCGCCAGTTTGTAAGCGGCGTCGAGATAAACGTCTTTGTGGTCCACCGCGGCGATCAGCAGGGTGGGCGCCTCGATCGAGCGCCACTCGTCCTCGGTCAGGTTGTTGCGCAGGCGGATGTCCGGCTCCTGCAGGCACAGGATATGTTCCATGGCGCGCTTCATCTCGGGCAGTTGGTAGACCCGCTGGCGCAAGGCGATCAGGTCCGGGATGCGTTTCCTCTCATCCTTGATCAGGTTGACGAACACGCTTTTGATGTTTTCCCAGGAGGGGTCGTCCACCGACTTGTTGCGCGTGTTGCGGATGCGCGCCATGTTGCCGCTGTCGGCGTGCGAACCGGCCACCGACATCAGCGTCAGGCGGTCGACCATCTCCGGATGCTGCACGGTGAAGCGCGCCGCCACCCAGGAACCCAGCGACACGCCCATGAAAGAAGTCTTGCGGATACCCAGCGCCTTCATCAGGTTCAGCAGGTGATCGGCGTAACGCGGAATCTCGTAATCGTAGTCGGGCTTGTCCGAAAAGCCGCAGCCGACCATGTCATAGGCGACGCAGTTGAAATGCTCGGCATGCGCCGCCAGATTGGGGGCGAAGCATTCCCAGCTGCCGGCGGTGCCATGGATCATGATCAATCCCGGCGCGTCCGGACGGCCGGCCTGCGCATAGCGCGTGCGTATGCCGCCCGCATCGACAAAGCCCTGGCGGAATGAGGTCAGGGCGAGGTCGGACCAGATGCTGCGGTAAGGCAGTTCGGTTTCAGTGGTCATGATTCAAATCCTGGACGAGGTTGCAGATCGGGCCCGATTTTTCGGCCAACGGTGGTTTCGCGGATTTTATTGCACAATGGAAAAACTTGACCGGACATCAGAGGGGAAATCCATGAACAGAGTACGCCACATTGCGATCGCCAGCCGCGACCCCGACGCTGCGGTGGAGTTCTTTACGCAGGCCATGGGCTGGAAGGTAGTGCGGCGAAGACTGGCGACGGACGGCAAACGCAGCACCTCAGCCACGCTCACCGACGGCTATATCAATATCACCCTGATCCAGCCGCGCAAGGACCAGATCGGCCTGGGCCTGGACTACCAGGGGCTGCATCATATCGGTGTGGTGGTGGATGACGTCGATGCCTGGGCACCGAAACTCGAAGCGCTGGGCGCGCCACAGATTTCCACCCCGGCTGACGTGCTGCCCGACGGTCATTTCGAAATCAAGTTCCGCGGCCCCGACAACGTGGTGTTCGATATCAGCGACGCTGCCTGGCCGGGAAGCGTGCCGCTGCAGGAGGGCGAGTTGGCCGAAAGCAGATAGGGGAATACGGCGCAGGTAGCGGACTTGGATATTACTCGAGCGTTCCGAATAACCTATGCGGTTGGGTTATAATTAAACATGCCAACCGTTTTTTCGGAGCACGGGGTACGGTTTGTGGTCTACCCCAACGATCATTCACCGCCGCATTTTCACGCCTTGGGTGTTGATTGGGAGATCGTGATAATTCTTGGAAATTGCGAAGAGATCAAACCGACGATCCGTGAGGTTGCTGGCAAGCCTACAGTGGGGCAAGTTCGACATGTGTTGCGGACGGCACATTCCAGATGCAGGGAATTATTTGAAAGTTGGAGGCAGATTCATGGCTACTGATAAGTGGATCGAGCGCGAATTGGCTGCCAATTACCCCAAGGCGGCCAAACGCGGTGCGCGCAGGCGCCTGAACGAACCGCATGCGCTGTCCGCGCGTTATGACCGGAAGACCGGGCGGATCGTAGTGGACCTTACTAACGGCGCACAATTCGCTTTCCCGCCAGACATGGCGCAAGGTCTTATCGGGGCAAAAAAATCAGCCCTGAAAGAAATCGCCGTCTCACCCGCGGGGACGGGTTTGCATTGGCCTCGACTGGATGCTGACTTGACGATCCCGGGGCTGCTGGCCGGAATCTTTGGTTCCAAGATGTGGATGCGTGAACTCGCGTCCAAAGGTGGCAAATCCGTTTCTCCGAAAAAAACCGCTGCCGCTCGCGCGAACGGCGCGAAAGGCGGACGGCCGCGACTCAGCGCGTCTGCCTGACCGCTCCGCCCAGGGCTATGTTTCGGGGCGCTGTCAAGACACAGGCGCCACGTCTTCAATCGACCCGTTGCTGCCGATCACGCTTCTACACCGCAGTCATTCGTTGGCGACTCAGCACTTTGCGCCCCGCCCGCCACCCGATATGACCGCCAGACTCGTCACGCAGCTCGAACGATGCTGAGCGCGACGCCCTTGCCCCGCACTTCTGCCTCCTCGAACTCGGCGG